>Ga0114922_10003371_pt1 | contig 14909 bp, 11 predicted proteins | sample AartaG_FD_100975 | JGI IMG/M metagenome (GOLD analysis project Ga0114922, IMG submission 100975) | Deep subsurface microbial communities from Aarhus Bay to uncover new lineages of life (NeLLi) - Aarhus_00045 metaG | ecosystem: Environmental > Aquatic > Marine > Oceanic > Sediment | place...
AGCGCGGGGAGATAGAGCCACTGGTCATCGTCCTTTTGCGGATCGTCGTATTGCCAGGACAGAAACCCGGTTCCCTTAACATCCCCGGGGCTCTGGAAATACATGAGAGCTTTGCTATCCTCCCCATACATTTTGGAATACATCAACACTGAACGCTCCCTGGTCTTACCGCGTTTGTTTATGAGCGTCATTTTCATGACAGACCTCTGGTCATCGCCCTCGGGACGTTCGTCTACTTTGATCATAATATCCCGTCCGGTCAATTCCGCTCCCCGGATAGGAATAGTGAATAGAGAGAAAATAAGACTAACCACAATGCAAATCTTGAGTCTTGCGTCTTGCGTCTTGAGTCTTCTAAGCATTTTACATACCTCCTGAATGAGACTTGAGACACAAGGTCTGTAGTCTCATGTCTATGTGGTCTAATCGTAAAGTAGCACATATCTTCCAGAATGGGCGGGTTTAGGCGTCTCAAGCTGTTGTGAATCTTGCTGTCTGGCGGAACTTGCTGATCCGAATAACGGTACATTGGCATGAGAGAACCCGCCCCTACAAAAGCACCCACGGGCACGACATGTCGTGCCCCTACGTTATAAACCATACGTTATTTGGCGACTGGACTACTAGAGTCTTAGTCCGAAGTCTGAAATTCTTCGACAAGCTCAGTTTGCTCTGGTTTGCCGAAAGGCTTAAGCCGGACAAATAGGACAGGTGTAATGAACAGGTCGGCGATCAACGCTGAAGAGATGCCTACAGCGGAAACCAGGCCCATGTTAAGCATACTCTTAACATTCGACAGGCAGAATATGGAGAATCCGAACACCAGCACAATGGAGGTGAACATAATGGCATAGCCAACTTTCTGGAAAGTCCTCCGGTTGGCGTAGTCGTAGCTGCCGCATTTGCTATACTCCTGCTTGAAGTGGACGAAATAGTGAACAGTGTCATCCACCGCTATGCCGATGATCATAGGAGCGATCATGATGGTGGAGTAGTCCAGAGGGATTTTCAGCAGCCCCATTACCCCTATGGAGAAGATAACAGGGAATACGTTCGGAACCATGGAGAGCAATCCCACCCGGAACGACTTCAGAACAAACATCATCATCAACGTGATGACCAGAAAAGCCATTATTACGGATTTCACCTGTCCATCCGTGAGCATGTTCATCAGCCGCATAAACATGGGTATATCACCGACAATTGTGACCTCCGTGCCCTCTGGCAGCCTTTCTTCTGCAAATCGCTCAAGATTGTTTAGTTTATCCTCAAAAGCTTGCGTATAAGTGACTTTGTCGACCTGAGCGGATAAATGGAGAGTTTTATATTCGTAATCCACTAAGTCTTCAGCACCTTCGCCCCCGGACATTTCGTACAAAAGGAGGTATTGAGCTACCAGATCCCGGGAATCGGGTATAGTATAATACGCATCGTCTTTATTGTGCATTACCCAGTTTAGCTCCTTTATCATATCAACGATAGAACTGGTTACCGTCGTTGACTCCCAAGATCTTACCTCCGCGTCGACAGCGTCTATCGCCCTCAGCACTTCAGGCTCTTTCGCCATTCCGTCCTCTGGCATTTCTACCAGGACCTCGTAGGAATAGAGACCACCCATTTTGTCTACAACGTACCTGGCATTTCTTACCATCTCGACCTTGTCCCCTATCATCTCGAAGAAGTCAGTCCCAACGCGCACCTTGAACGAGAGGAGGATCGAGCCCACCAGCACTATGCAGGCCAATGTACCGATAATCAGCGAGTTACTTATCACAAAACCAGCCCATTTGCCCATAAACCTGCTGTCTACCTTGATGTTCTCATCTTCAGCATCTTCGCTGGCATTTTCCAGCGCCTTATTCCTTCCTATGGAAAGAAGAACTGGCACGATAATGATGACCAGCAGATATGTCATAAAAACCCCTACAGCGCAGGCCAGTCCCACGTCTCTGATTGGCTTCATTGGTACCACCAGGAAAGAGGCGAATCCCACTGACGTTGTCACTGCCGTTATGAAACAGGGCCATGCGGCATGCCTGAACGAGTAACTGACCGATTCGCGCCTCAGCCCTGTCAGGCGGAAGGAGTGCCGAAAGTGGTTAATAACGTGAATGGAATAGCTCACTGAGATAACCAGAAGGAGTGTCGGGATCATCCCGGTCGCGCTGGATACAGGCATACCCAGCCAACCCATTATACCGTAGATAATGATGACGGTCAGAGCAATCACGACAACAGGGGCGATGACGCTTCTAAAGCTTCGGAAGATGGCGATCAGGAATCCGATTGCAACAACGAGGGCTATCAGTCCAAGTCTAGCGCCCTCAGTGTTCGCAATTATCTCCCCCTCATAGTCAAACATGGGAATACCGATGGCCATGACTTTATAATCCGGGTTCTTATGCCGCTCTATAATAGCCCTCGCAGCCGGAGCTATAAGTTTTCTGGGATCCCGGACTATGTTTAATTCCAGATCACCACTTTGCTTCGCCTGCTCTTCGGTGAATATCTGTTCCCTCAGGATCACCTTTTCAGCCGGCCACTTGGCTTCATCGAGCGGCTTGAAACCCTTGGGCACCGGAGCATAAACGAGATCAGGCATCCGCTCAAAAGTGATGAAGATCCCGGTACTCCTGGCATCTTTTGTCACGATGCGATCAACATACATTTTTGACGAAAACACTTTTCTCTTAATCTCCTCAAGAGACTCCCTATCGGCAGGGATTTCGTCGCCGATGAGATCCTCCACCTCCAGAATATCGTCATACACATTTATGTGCTCAATACTGGTAAGCGAAGTTACCTCCTTGGCGAATGGCAGATTCCTGTCAAAATCCTCGCTCAGAGTCCGCACATATTCCAGCGTGTCATGGTCAAACACGTTATCCGCTTCGACAAATACGAACACAAACTCCTCATTTCCGAAGATCTCCTTGAACCGGTCGTTCTGGATGATCATCTCGTCTCCCTTTGGGAAGAACGACTCGTTGGATGTGTCCGTCACCAGCCTCTTCGTACCAAGCAAGCTCAGGACAACCAGCAGAACGATGCCGGCAAGGAAGAGGAATTTGTACTTCATGATAACGTTCATCCCAAATTCCTCGGCCCATTTATTTATCCTGTCGTTATTCATTGTCAACCTCCTTCGAGCAATTTGCCTATCCGATCAGTTATTGGGGAGTAGTCGGTCAATTTACTAACTACTTAGTTAATAAAAATATCAATGATTTACTCTCCATTTATCCTAATCGCGAACCATGCCTATATTTGCCGCTGAATCACCAAATAATCATGCTTTTATGCCAGAGATATAGGCGATTCTCCAGAAATGGGACATGCCTCCCAACTTGATACCTGCCTCCTTTAGACTTCTGTGTTTCACATCTTCAGCGCCAAGCCCTTCTACCTTATCCAGAAGCTCCGAAATATTCCTTGTCTTGTAGGCTCTATCCAGAGAATTAAAGACATCCAGTATCACGAAGATGCCGCCAGGAGCAACTACGCGAATGGCTTCTTTGAAGAGTTCTGTCCTGTCGGGTATCCCCCCAATCTCGTGGAAAACGAATGAGCTTACTACCAATTGAAACTCCCCGTCCTCAAATGGCATATCAAGTGCATTGCCTTGCTGGAAGACACTTCTGTCGCTAACACTCTCGATTCTTGCGTTGTCTTCAGCTTGTGCTCTCGCTATCCCGAAGAATCGCCAGCCTTTCGACCACAGATCCATTCCCACCACGTGCGCTTCCGGGAAGTTCCTGGCTATCTCGATAGCTGCCCGGCCGCTTCCTGTTCCTATATCAAGTACCTTTCCTCTGCCGTCCCAGATCCTCCCCAGATGCTCCAGGAAATCTCTCTGAAGAAGGTCTCTCTTTTTGGGGTTGCTCGCAAACCCCATGAACAGGTGCCATAGCGTACCAATGATGAACAGAATTAACCCCAGGCCCCAGCACAGGATCAAAGCCCATACTGAGTATGCTAATGAAGTAAGGACAATAGCGATCCCTATGACTATAAGCCCAACTCCTATTAAAGCATAGGTGATGTATCTCACAGCATTGAAGCCGTAATATGGTTTCTCAGCGCTTTTCCTCATTATTGTATCCTCCTCCTGCTACCAGAATTGCAGTACGCAACTCCTTGTCAGGCAGCTTTACAATCCCGCCCGCTTTAAAACATCGGATGCAATTCTTCGTACTGTCATATCCTGTAGAGAGCAAGACGTGTGCCTGTGCCCTAAATTCCACCTCAAGCGAAGTGAATACAGCGTTTGCGGCTAAATCCAGAAACGATATAGTTTTCAAAGGCATGCCACAAATGTGCAATTCTCCGCTATCGAACGATTCGTGAACCCTTTTGAAATCAACTCTCTCAGCCAAATGCAGTATTGTGGCTCTATGGAACAAATGTGGCACCCTTTCAATGGATTAACTAACTACATAGTTAATGAAATGCCCAAAAAATTTTTAGGTTGGGTCATGTCCCCCCTAGACCAACTCGCTGGATGCTGGAGATCGGCTTTATTAGAAGACTTTCATTTGCTACAATAACTTGACCCAACATTCGTTCCTCCCATCGTTTCTACGCGCTATCAAATTATCTGAGTTTGTCCAGTTGTACTTTGTGAAATGCAAGATGAGTTATCAGGAAGACTCTAAAGAATTTTCTCTTCAGCTCCTCCGGGTCAATGTGAAAATGCTCGCTCCACTTATCCTTATATACAATGAAACTGAGCTGAGGCATCATTCCTGTAAAGAAATCAGCAATGAGAGCTTCATCCATGTCAATATTATCTACATTGTACCCTTTATCCCTGAATATCTCCTTAAGTCTTTCCGCTTCCTCGCTCATAGCGATCTCCGAGAACCTGAATAGAGGCGGCTTCTCTTTGGATGACTTCAGCGATTCCATCATCATAATCCTGATAGTATCCTTCTTGCTCTCCATGAACCCGTAGAACCTCTGCATTTGCCCCTGCATGTTTTCCATTGACTCAATGTCCAGCGACCCGTTCCCAACTATGTCAAGTGTCATTTCCAGCAATTCCTCGATCAGCGTATTGAATAGCTCCTCAAGGATTTCCCGCTTGCTCTTGAAGTAATAGTAGATAAGCGCCTTGTTGACCCCGGCATTTTCCGCAATATCGTCAACCCTGGCACCGTCAAAGCCCTTCTCGGCAAACAATTTCTCGGCCGCTTCCAGTATCTTGAGCTTGGTTTTCGGAACGTCTTTGGTTTTCATAGCAAATCCTCTTCAGTTTCTTAACTAACTAGATAGTTAACTAAATTATACCAAATTCTCTCATGGATGTCAAGGAGAAAATCATTGACTATATTCAAAACGGGGCAAGTTTTCTCATGATCATGATAATGCACCGTCATTTGGATGAGCAACTTCCGCTAAACAGCAAGATTCACAACAGCTTGAGGCGCCCAAACCTGCCTACTCTGGAAATATATGTCATTAAGCGGTCAAACCACTAAATAACCACCTGATCTCTTCGCAACACTCTCAGTATGAGGTCTTCAAACGGCAGGCTTGTGCTCACACGCAAGTACGTGATATTATTCTTCGCGCAGAACTGGTTCAGATCCTCGCAGAATCTCCCCAGCCGCTTCTGGTATCCCTCAAGCACACGCTCAGTAACAGTAATCTCTTTGGTTTCTCCAGTCTCCGCGTCCAGGAGTTTCAGTTCACCTGACAGTTTTGGGTGAAGTTCTTCTTCACTCATGACGTGGATCACATTTACGTCGAAATTCTTATACATTAGAGCTTTCAGCCCCGCTTCGTAGCTGGCCTGCGGCACAAGAAAATCGGATATGACTATGGCAACACCCGCGTGTGACATTTTCAGGACGTATCTCTGAAGACTCGCATCCATTCTGGTTTGCTGCGACGGCTGGATGTTTTCCAGGAAGTCCAGCAAGGTGAATATCCGATCTTTGCCCCTCAAGGGACGAACCTGATCAGCCAGGTCTTCCGCGAAGCTCGATACCGTCACCATATCCAGGCCCACCAGGCCGATGTAGCCCAGCACTGCGGCTACACGCTTCCCATATTCCAGCTTGGATGGCGAGCCAAAGTTCATAGAAACGCTGGAATCCAGGAGGATGTGAATGAGTATGTTCTCCTCTTCCACGAAAGTCTTGAGAAAAAGCCTGTCCAGCCTCGCATATATGTTCCAGTCCACGAACCTGAAGTCATCGCCCAGTTGGTAATCCCGGTAGTCGGCGAACTCCACGCTGCTTCCGCGCTTCGGGCTTCGCCTTTTCCCTTTCATCGTGCCGGGGAACATCCTTTTCGAGGCGATGCTGAGCCTCTCGATCTTCTTCATCAGTTCAGCGTCAATGAGCTTCTGCGGCATGGGCAGCCTTCACCTCTTCCAGCACAGCGTCAATCAGCTCATCCGCGTCGATACCCTCAGCCTCTCCCTCGAAATTCAGAATCATCCTGTGTCGCAGCGCGGAGCGTGCAACCTGATGGATGTCCTCAAACGCCACGTTGTACCTGCCATCCACCAGCGCCCTGACTTTAGCGCCAAGGATGATGGCCTGCGCGCCTCTGGGACTTGAGCCGTAGCGCACGTATTCCCTCACCATATCCGGCGCCAGTTCAGTCTCCGGCCGGGTCGCGAAAACGATGCGCACAGCGTAGTCCTTCACGTGCGAAGCCACAGTCACCTCACGAATGAGCCATCTCATCTCCATCACCTGTTCAGCGTCCAGTATCTTGCTTGCCTTCGGTATCTCGTTCCCGGTGGTTCTGTCCAGGATCTCTATCAACTCATTCTGAGCCGGGTAATTGACTTTCAGCTTGAACATAAACCTGTCCAACTGCGCCTCCGGAAGCGGGAAAGTGCCTTCCATTTCAATGGGGTTCTGTGTTGCCAGGACGAAAAATGGTTCGTCCAGAACGTGAGTTATGCCCGCCACGCTCACAGTATGCTCCTGCATTGCTTCCAGCAGCGCAGACTGAGTCTTAGGCGTCGCCCTGTTAACCTCATCCGCGAGGACTACGTTAGCGAATATAGGGCCCGGCTGAAACCGGAACTCCTTACCGCCGGACTCCGTGTCCACCACGATATTCGTTCCAATAATGTCAGCAGGCATCAGGTCTGGGGTGAACTGCATCCTCTGAAACAAGAGATCCAGCGCGTCGCTCATAGTGCTCACCATGAGCGTCTTACCCAGGCCAGGCAGCCCTTCCAGAAGGACATGGCCATTAGCGAACAGACACGAAAGTATCCCTTCAATAATGTCGCGCTGGCCCACTATGACCTTTCCTATCTCCTCCACCACGCGATGAAAATTGTCCCTGAATATTTCTACCCTTTCCTTCATCTCGTTTCACTCTCCGGTCTTATAGCATCAAAGTAGTTTTTGACGTGCTCTCTATATACCCACGGTATATTTGTCCTGCTGATGGCATCGTCAGCGGCATCTCTATATTTTACATAGATCTCTTCGTAAGGCGCCACCGACTCACCTTTCTTCATATCCAGTTCGCTCTCTACAGGCACGGATCTGCCACCCTCAGACGCTTGGCCCTCAAGCTCCAGGTCATCCCTCTGTCCGATAGGTATTGGCACCCGGGGGGCGTATCCTGTTTCCTCCGCCACCTCAGCGGTATCTTCGCCCGGCGCCCCGCCGCCCATAAGGCCAGAGCTTTCCTCCTGCTCGCCTGTCGATTCTGATGAATCCGCTGCAGCCAGAGTCACTCTTCCAATGTCCCGTTTGCCTTTCGCTACCTGCTCTGACATCTGCTGCAGCGCCTTCATATCGGAGACGCCCATCTCCATCTGCTCCAGAGCGTCAAACAGCTCTTTCAGGGCTTCCACAGACAGATCCGCCTGCTGGGCTTTCACGACTTTCTGGGAGATCTCCGCCATATCCGGGAGATCCCTGAGACTATCAACCAGCTTCTCCAGCAGTTCATTCAGTATCCTTTTCTTCTCCGGAGTCATGTCACTATCCAACTCTTCAGATACTTCACCTATTATCTTCAGAGCCTCCATCTTGCGAGCCAGGTTCGATAGATTCCTCAGCGCCTCCTTCTTTGTCACAGGTTCGTCTTTCAACTCGCGCCCGGCGGCCTCCATTTCCGACGCCAGATCGGCCACCTCTTCAGCCAACGGGCTTCTATCCATCTCTCTAGCCATCAACTCCATGTCAGCGCCAGCCTGTTCTATCGCCTGCCTCACCACTGCTGGAACTTCGCCAGGGCCGCCATAAAACGTGGGGACATAGAAGAAGGCTATCAGAAACAGCAAAGACAGAGGCAGAACCTTCGCCGTTACAGGAAACACACGCGGACATACAGACTTTGGATCCAGAGATCGGGCATGATCAGCCGCATCCTCCAACTGGAGTTCAGCCATTTCGGATTTGCCTTCCTCTCCCATAAGCTCAACCGCGCTGCTCAGCCGCTCTTTAAGACCAACCTGCGCGTCTGCCATCATTGCTGCTTCCAGAGGCGACACCCGCGCCAGCATCCCTCTAACTACACCAACTGTCAGGCATATTACCAGAACAGAGAATACCGTCAGAGCCAGCGGGATAGGGAGCATCACGAACTTGCTCACGAGAATGAGCGCCATAGAAGCCCCGGCGCCCCAGAGCATAAGCAACGATACAAGCCTCAGCACGTTGTGAATGTTTATCCGCCGCGCCAATTTTGCTGTCGCATCAGCAATAGATGTTTCTATCTCTGCCATGTCTTTCACCAGATTAATCCGAGTCATCCGCGTTCTATTTTCTATTGGAGCCATCCGTCATTCCGAATTGCATGTTTCGTGCCATATCTACAGAATGCCTGATCAGTGATGGATTGTGTTTGCCTGTGAAAATTGCGTCTTATGGAGCAATTGACTACCCATCGCTCATGCATACATCAGTCAAATTGATGGACAGAGGCTGTACACGTAATGTACATGATGCACGAGCTATATGATCTTGAGGCTGACCCGGGTGAGTGCGTCAATCTGATCAACGCTCCCAGCGTGAAGGATATAGCGGATGATCTGCGGGATCAGCTCATAGCGTGGTATGATCCGCAGAATAATCCATACCAGACCCATGGGATTGGTTGATCGCTGGATTGGGATATGGAGTGCGCAAGCTTGCTTGCGCAATGCTGGAGCAAGCTCCAGCACTCCAAAAATCAGAGTCGTCGTGTGTTTAGTTAGATCCTTTCCGCACGTCTATTATCAGCTCGCGTCCGTCTTTGGCAATGCGAACCACGCCAGTCGCCCAGTCCTCGCGCATGAATGGGCTGTCAAATGTATAGTCCGGCGCGAGGTCGATGGGCTTACCGTTTAGTTCCGCCAGGCGCCCGGAATCCGGGTAGAAGGTGAAATTTCCTGACTCTCCCAGCCCTCGATACCTGAGAACCCCGCTCTCCAGATCTACTTTCTGCGATAGTACGGCGGCTCTGAACTTCTCGTAAGAGTTATCGTAATCAGCCATCCGCGCCGCTTCGATGATGATGGGAGTATACTCATCCTTGCATCGCAGCCAGTTCCGGTCGTCCCAGGCGTACCCACCCCGGACTACGCGGACAGCAGCAAAGGCTCTGGGAGCCTGGACTATCACCCATCCCTCCGCTTCCTCCAGCTTCAGATCGGAGGAGAACCATATCCGCATGTCCATTGAGAAAGCTGAACGAGTGAGTTTCTGCGCGATCATCGTACCCCTGTTCTGAACGGCCCATTGCTGATTGTAGGTTGCTTTATCGCCAATGCACTGGGGGTAGATCCGCGATTCGATATTTCCGCTGAATATGACCCCATGCCAGCGATTCTGCATGCTGATGTTTGTCCAGGCTGTATGGTGCAGGTTTTCAAACATGCTGGTTCCCATGATGAAGTCAGGGGTGCAGTAGGTATAGCGAAGGATGCCACCATTGTCCGGGTCGTGAGTATAGAAAGGGGTTTTGTCAGTGGACAGGGACATGGAGAGGTCATAGGACAGGTGCTTTCCGACACGACGGGACCTGCATTCGTAGACGCCGCGTCCCTCGCGATCCAGTCCCATATCCAGGATAACCAGAGGCACCCGATATGTGCTGGTCAACATGCACATCATGGATGGATGCCTTGATAATTGGTGCCCCTGCCCGAAGTAGTACCAGAACATCTGACGGCTATCATCGTGGGAGCCATACCTGGAGTCAGACCCCTGGTAACAGCGCGATTTGGCTCCGCCACGAACTCCGTCAAACTGCTCCTGAGCGTAGTCAGCCCACCAGACGTGGAGTGCATCCCGGGCTAGAGAGCGGAGTTCCTGATCGTCGCTGAAGTCATGGAAGTTATACCAGCCCTGGAGCGTATACTTCCCGTAGTTGGAAGCCACCTCCACGAGCAATCCCTTCTTTATCCGCTCGCGCAGGTATTCCTTCAGGAAGCGATTCCATGCCTCGTATTGCTCAGTCGCGGTCGAACCATCGTCATAAGTGTATTCATTGTATGGGTTAACGTCCTTCAGGATCATCGCCGCTCCCCACGCAGTAGCGTCGCGCATGGCTTCATGGTTTTCACTACCCCAGATAAACCAGGTTTCATTCGTGTTTGTGGACTTCATCCAAGCTTCTGCCCTGGCCCATTCCCAGAGTACCCGCTGGATCGCATCAGCGGCTTCGGGCGTGAGAAGTTGAAAATGGCTTTCCCCATCTGGTCCGAAGAGCAGATAGAGCCTCACGACCAGGTTCCCCAGCCAGTGGAACTCCAGTTCTCCCAGAGACTTCTCCGCGGCCAGAAGATGCTCCACGGCATCGACTATGGCCTCGTTGGCCTTCTCAACCTCCACGTTCAGGAACAATGCCGCGAGAGCGTAGCTAAAGCGATTCCAGGCATACAGCCTCAGATCGCTGGCATCGCTGACTCCGGGATATGGGTCTTCAACCTGGAGTTGCAGCGCCCTGTCCCGTCTTGCAGAGAAACCGTCTCGCACCGTGGTAAGCTCCGCATCGCTCAGAGCGAGGGAGAGTGAAATCAGGTAAATTATAGACCACATATTGCTTTATCCTTTAGTCAATTAGTCTATTGGTCAATTGGTCTATTAGTCTATGGGTGTATACATTTCCAGCGATTTTTTCATTACTTGACTACTTGGTGAAATTCATTAGTTAAAGTAATCATCCGATCTCAGTTTTTAGTTTCCAGTCTTCAGTTTACGGATTTTCGGTTTCTTTGATAAGTAGTGCATATAGTAGTGAATTGTCATGGTATTAAGTAATCAGTAATCACACTTTTTTGGACGAAAATGCTTTAGAACAGTTGAATCATAAGTTGGGTTAAGGGATTCAGCGATTCATACATAATCAGGTGAAGTAATCAGCCTTATCGCGATTGACCTCGATTCTGCTGATCCAACCCATCCTGCAAGGAAATTTGACATTGTTAGGATATCTCCTTTATATACAACGAGGTGGGACAGCAGAAATGGGAAAGTTAATGGTCATTCTGATTTGGGCGTTGACACATGGGAGGGATTTTGTTATATTTTGAGAACCAAATATAGTTTAATTATGATAGAAACTGCGAAACTAAAGAATCGTAACGGAGGTGAGGTGAAGGGCAAAATTTAAGTTTATAAGTGTTGATCTGTAATTTTTCAGTCACCGCTGAAGAGGGGGAATATTCAATGGCTAAAGGAACTTTGAGTATTAGCTCTTTGATGGCTTTTCTGCTGGTTGTGGTGTTTAGTATCCATGCTGAACTCGTCGCACACTGGCCCATGGACGAAGGTTCCGGCGATGAGATCGATGACATTGTTGGTAAAGGCGGCGTTGGCACATTCGTGGGCGCTCCCAATTGGGTTGATGGAATGTTCGGCGGCGCTGTGGAATGCAGTCCGGGCAACCACATCCGTGTTCCCGGGAATCCGGATATAGAGCCACCATCGGTCACAGCAACAATGTGGGTGTATTTCAACGACGTCGCGCCTCCACGGCAGGACTTCTTCTCTAAGAACGACGATTATGCCCTGAGCCTGCATGAGTGGGACGAGGCTCCAGGAACCCCGGGGCATGGCACAATCTTCCCTATAATTCGCAGTCCTGCCAATGTCTGGACGGTCATTAAAGGAACAGTGCTGATCGAGGCGGAGCGCTGGTATCACGTCGCCATTGTTTACGACGGGGCCAGTGAGGATCTGGTGTCTTACATCGATGGAGTGGAAGATGCCAGGATTGTTGCTCCCGGCGGGATCGGGCAGAGCGGCGGGCCGCTGACTCTGGGAGACTACAGCAGCCGTCCTCTGAAAGGCAGACTGGATGAAGTGAAAATATGGAATGAGGCACTTCCGCAGGCGGATATTCAGGCGGATATGAAGGGTCTGCAGGCTGTGAACGCCCATGGAAAGCTGTCGACTCTGTGGGGGAAGATCAGATCAAATGAGTAATGGTAGATTCAGACCATATCACCTAAAAGGAGGAATATTCAATGATTAGAGGGATCGCTACTATCAGTTCCTTGATGATTTTTCTACTTGTCGTGGTGGTTGGTGCCCATGCTGAACTCGTCGCATACTGGCCCATGGATGAAGGGTCCGGCAATGAGATCGGCGACGTCGCTGGTAAGGGTGGCATTGGCACATTCGTGGGCAGTCCCCAGTGGGTCGACGGAGCGATAGGTAAGGCTGTGGAATGCAGTCCGGGCAACCACATCACTGTTCCCGGGAATCCCGACATAGAGCCGGCATCTGTTACAGCAACAATGTGGATATACTTCAATGATGCAGGACCGCCGCGTCAGGACTTCTTCTCCAAGAACGATGATTATGCCCTGAGCTTGCATGAGTGGGACGAGGCTCCAGAAGCCCCAGGGCATGGCACAATCTTTCCTGTAATCCGCAGTCCTGCCAATGTCTGGACGGTTATCCAGGGGACAGTGCTGATCGAGGCGGGGCGCTGGTATCACGTTGCCTTTGTCTATGATGCAGGCTCTGAGGATCTGGTAACTTACATCGATGGAGTGGAAGATGCCAGAACCGTTGCTCCCGGTGGAATCGGGCAGAGCGGTGGGCCATTGACCCTGGGAGACTACAGCAACCGTCCCCTGAGAGGGATACTGGACGAAGTGAAGATCTGGAATGAGGCCCTTCCGCAGGCGAATATTGTGGCTGATATGGAAAACCTGGTATCTGTAAGCCCACGCGGAAGACTGGCAACTCTATGGGGCCAGATCAAGTCAACTGAGTAGGTGGGAGAATGAAATGGCAGAAACGGACGAAGAAAGACAGAAGATGACCAGGCGGGAGTTTATCAAGACTTCTTCCGCTGTAGGAGCAGGCATTGCGCTGAGCAGTTACAGCGCGCTGGCCAAGCAGGAAGGAGAGGAAGAGCCCGAAATGTCGGGCCCCTTCAAGCTGCGGACACTGGGGAGGACGAAGCTGAGAGTTACGGAACTGTCCTTCGGCGGGATTCAGATCAGAGACGTCGCGCTGCTTCATGCTGCCATAGATAAGGGCATTAACCTCATCCATACTGCTCCGGGCTACGGCGGCGGCAGGAGCATCAAGATATACGGCGAGGTTATGAAAACGAAGCGGGATAAAGTTTTCCTGGGTTTGAAGGAAGCCCCCAGAAGTGACAAGGTTGAAGAGGCCTTGAAAACGCTTAACACGGACCACGTTGACATCCTTTTTCCGCCGCTTCACAACGTTAAAGCTATGAGCAATCCGGATCTGCCAGGCGCTTATGAGAAGCTGAAGAAGGAGGGCAAGATAAGGTTCAGCGGGTTCGCGTGCCATAGCAACATGGCGGACGTTATGAAGAAGGCTATAGAGTTAGGCTTTTTCGACGTTATGCTGGTCAGATACAACATGCGTAATATGGCGGAACTTGCCCCCATACTTGCAGAGGCCAAGGAAAAGCAGAATATGGGCTTCATGGCTATGAAGGTGGTGAATGATCTCTCCAAGAATAGGGCGGATGAGATACCGAAGGCGCTGAAAGACACCATTAAGAACAAGAATGTGGATACCCTTTTGATCGGCATGGCTAATTTCGATGACTTGAATACGAACGTTGATGCGCTGGCGGTTAAGGGTCTATAGGTCAATGGGTCAATAGGTCTATTGGTCTATGGGTCTATGGGTCTATTGGTTTATTGAGATCATAACCGACAGGCTATGGGTATTATACCTGTTTTGGTTACAAATGAGACTTATGCCATCCTTGGATCACCCCCATCCCAACCTTCCCCCATCAAGGGGGAAGGAGTTCTGACGGTTGATCTGGTAAGTATCATTTCAAACTATAAGAGGTATTGGTCTATGAGGTGGGTACGGGTTAGTGTGGAGACATCCCGGGAATCTGAGGATGCGCTTTCTAATCTACTTCTTGAGATGGGTTCAGGCGGCGTCCAGGTGGAGGATGACAACTCTGACAGGGTTTCGGTAACAGCGTATTTCCCGCCGGACGATATGATCGGCGAGCGCGTGTCGAAAATAACGGCTCTGTTGCAGAGTCTGCGGGAAATGAGCATGGACGTGGGCGCTGGCCGGGTCACCATGGAAAGCGTAGACGAGCAAGACTGGTCGGAGAACTGGAAGGAGTTCTTCAAGCCGCTTCCCATTGGCGAACGCATCCTCGTACATCCATCCTGGGAGGGTGTGAGCGAATTTCCGTCGAGAGACGTTCTTATCCAGATTGAACCGGGAATGGCCTTTGGCACCGGCGGGCATTCTACCACCAAACTGTGTTTGGAGTTGCTGGAAAGCGTCCTGAAGGGCGGCGAAAGGGTTGCGGATGTGGGCGCTGGCTCAGGGATACTCTCTATAGCCGCGGTGAAGCTGGGAGCCAGGGAAGTCGTAGCCGTTGATGTGGATGAGAGGGCAATTGTTGTTGCGCGGGAGAACTCTCAGCGGAATAACGTGGATGAGAGGATCCATATAATTTGCGGAGAAGGGCTG
>Ga0114922_10003372_pt1 | contig 14909 bp, 11 predicted proteins | sample AartaG_FD_100975 | JGI IMG/M metagenome (GOLD analysis project Ga0114922, IMG submission 100975) | Deep subsurface microbial communities from Aarhus Bay to uncover new lineages of life (NeLLi) - Aarhus_00045 metaG | ecosystem: Environmental > Aquatic > Marine > Oceanic > Sediment | place...
AGAATTTTGGACTTGTTTTATTAATCTAAACTGGTCTTCATTATCTAAAATCTGAAATGTTTGTGGTAATTTTGCATCTTGCCAATGAGTGCGTAATAACCGATGTGCCAAACCGTGAAAAGTACCAACCCACATGTTGCTGAGCGGAATATTGAGGATGTTTTCTAATCGGCCGCGCATTTCGCGAGCAGCTTTATTGGTAAAAGTTACTGCTAATATATTAAATGGAGCAACATTTTCGTTCTGTAACAACCAAGCAATGCGGTATACTAAAACTCTAGTTTTACCACTACCAGCGCCAGCTAACACTAACAAATTTCTTGATTTAGAAGTAACTGCTTCGTACTGTGCTGTATTCAATATTTCATGGTAATTCATATACCGAAGTATAAATAGCTTGTTTAAATAATTCAAAATATGTATTATGCGCATCCTTTATTAGAAAGATTAATTTTAGCGTGAATCAAAGTATATATAATAAAGCTGCGTTTTTGTTAAGTGCAGCAGAATTAGAGCAACTTCCAGCTGATAGGGGTAAAGAAGTTGCTTTTATTGGCCGATCGAATGCTGGTAAGTCTAGTGCTATTAACACTATTACTGGAATTAAAGGTTTGGCGCGTACCAGCAAAACTCCGGGACGTACTCAATTCATCAATTTATTTGCTATTGATGAGCGAAATCGCTTAGTTGATTTACCTGGTTATGGCTATGCCAAAGCTCCAGCTTCTGTTTCTCAGAGCTGGATAAAAAAAGTTAATCAATATCTTAAAACACGTAGATGCTTGCGCGGTTTAATTTTAATCATGGACATCCGCCATCCATTGAAAGAACAAGATCAACGAGTAATCGAGTGGTCGGTGAAGTGTAAATTGCCGATACATATTTTGCTTACTAAAGCTGATAAATTAAAACAAAATCCTGCATTAGGTACTTTACAACAAGTCAAGAAAGCAATTAGTCAATATGGCGATCTTGTTACCGTGCAACTTTTTTCTTCACACGATAAAACTGGGCTAGAAGAAGCGTATCAGAAATTGAATAGTTGGTTCGCAATTCCATAGTTGCCTTCTCATATCACCAGGTGTATTGTATAGCCGCTTATTCATGGGAAGGGTGGTTTCAATATGCCTATTTTACCGAAGAGAGCTTATACTAAAAGTGAGGCGATAACATGGCCGCCACCTAATTATTGGGACCTACTTGCCATGTGTATTATCTTTGGGATCATCATCTTATTGATATGGGGAGCAATGCAAATGGTTGCTCCTTACGATTTAGGCAAACCTATTCCAATTTCATTAAAACCAAGTTATTTGCCAATTTATGCTTTACGTACTGTGTTAAGAATGTTTATTGCTTTATTTTTTTCACTGTTATTTACTTTTATTTTTGGTGCTTGGGCGGCTAAAAGCAAAAGGGCAGAACGAATCATTATTCCGTTGATTGATATTATGCAGTCAATCCCTGTTCTTAGTTTTCTATCGATAACCATTGCTGGTTTTATTCTTTTATTTAAAGGTAGCATGTTAGGTCCTGAGTGTGCTGCCATCTTTGCCATTTTTACTGCACAAGTTTGGAATATGGTGTTGAGTTTTTATCAGAGTGTGAGTACAGTTCCCAAAGACTTACGCGAAGTATCGAAGATATTTCAACTATCGTCTTGGCAATGTTTCTGGCGTATTGAGGTACCATTTGCCATGCCTGGTTTATTATGGAATATGATGATGTCTATGTCAGGTAGTTGGTTTTTCGTTACCGCATCAGAGGCGATCTCGGTAGCTAATCAAAATATCACTTTACCTGGAATTGGTTCGTATATAGCTCTAGCTATTGTCCATGCTGACAAAACAGCTATTCTCTATGCTATTATTGCTATGTTGATAGTAATTTTTTTATATGATCAAATACTGTTTCGTCCTTTAGTGCAGTGGTCAGAGAAATTTAAATTCGAAGAAATATTAGGCGAAGAACCTTCTTATTCTTGGGTAGCGGATTTATTTCATCGTACTCGTTTTCTGCGCCAAATAGGTGAGATTGTTACTGCAGGTTTTGACAGTTTTGTTAATTTACCGCTTTTTAATCGTAAACCGGTTTACAAAGCGCCATCTCGTGCGGATCTTGTTATAAAGCGTTGCTCGGTACTGATCGCTAATTTGGCTGTTTTCATAGTTATTTTATTATCAATTATTATTCTCGGACATTTTTTATATCGTACTGTGAATTGGCAAGATATTCAGCAAACATTATGGCTTGGTTTAATTACCGGGATTCGAGTAATGATTTTAATTGTTCTGTGTTCTCTTGTCTGGATTCCTATTGGAGTGTGGATTGGCTTTAGACCGCGGGTTGCACAGCTTGTGCAACCACTACTTCAATTTTTGGCAGCATTTCCTGCCAATCTGTTATACCCGATAGCGATAATTTTGATTATAAAATATGCTCTTAATGTTAATATATGGGTTTCTCCATTAATGGTATTGGGTACTCAATGGTATATATTATTTAATGTTATTGCTGGTGCCAGCACTATTCCAGAAGATTTGCGGCAAACAACCGAATCTTTTGCTGTTAAAGGTTGGTTACGCTGGAAACGATTGATATTGCCGGGCATTTTCCCATTTTTTGTAACCGGCGCTATTACTGCCGCTGGTGGTGCTTGGAATGCAAGTATTATTGCTGAAGCAATCAGCTGGGGAAATATTAAATTAAATGCAGATGGTTTAGGGGCTTATATTACTAATTCATCAACAATAGGAAATTTTCCTCATATTGCTTTAGGAACAATCATAATGTGCCTGTTTGTATTTACAATCAATCGTCTTATGTGGCGGCCGTTATATAATTTGGCCATTGAGAGATTTAGAGTTGAATAGTTATGAATGGAGTTAGCGCACCATTGATTGAAGTTGTAGACGTTAAAAAATCTTTTAAGAAAACTGATCGCCAAGAATTATTAGTATTGGATAACTTAGATTTCAAACTTTGTGAGGGTGAAATCGTTGCTTTGTTGGGCAAATCGGGTTCTGGAAAATCGACTTTATTGCGTATCATCGGTGGATTAATAAAACCTACTGCAGGACAAGTTCTACATTATGGTAAACCAATTTATGGCCCTATTCCTGGCCTTGCCATGGTATTCCAAAGCTTCGCTTTAATGCCGTGGATAACTGTATTACAAAATGTCGAATTAGGTTTAGAAGCTCTAAAAGTTCCGAAAGAAGAAAGACGAGATCGAGCGCTTAAAGCAATTGATATTGTTGGTTTAGATGGCTTCGAGTCTGCTTATCCCAAAGAATTATCAGGAGGTATGCGGCAACGGGTTGGTTTTGCTCGTGCCTTGGTAATCGATCCGGATATTTTATTAATGGATGAACCTTTTTCCTCATTAGACGTATTAACCGCTGATAATTTGCGCGGTGATTTATTAGATTTATGGCAGTCCAAAGAGACTAATATCAAGAATATTCTATTAGTAACTCACAATATTGAGGAGGCAATTTTTCTAGCTGACAGAATCGTTGTGTTCGGTCCAAGTCCCAATAACATTCGAGCAGAACTTACAGTAAAAATTCCTCACCCGAGACATGATGACGATCCTAGATTCCGTAAATTAGTGGATCAAATTTATACTCTTATGACAGCTCCGGATCTTGCTACTGCAACTTATGGTTTCAAGATTATTGATTTGGGATATCGCTTACCGAAAGTGGAAATTTCAGAAATCACTGGTTTCATGGATATGTTAAAAGAACCTGGATATCGTGATAAAAAGGTTGATTTGCCTGAACTTGCTGATGAATTGAATATGGAAATAGATGATCTATTTCCTATTACTGATGCTTTGGAAATTCTTCGTTTTGCTAGTGTTTCAGAAGGTGATATTGAACTTAGCGAAGCAGGCAAGAGTTTTTCTGAAGCTGATATTTTAGAACGTAAAAAAATCTTTGCCAGTCACTTGATAAAATACGTACCTCTAACGAGACATATTCGTCGCGTATTAGATGAGCGTCCCGGCCATCGCGCTTCTGAGGAAAGATTTTTAAGCGAACTTGAAGATTACTTAAGCGAGGAAGTGGCAGAAGAAGTTCTTGAAACTGTTATTGAGTGGAGCCGCTATGCAGAGATTTTTGCCTATGATTATAATGAAGGGCAATTAAGTTTGGAAAATCCAGATTAAATTTTTGGAGTAGATATGAAAATTGTTATTTTAGGTGCTGGACAGGTTGGTGGCACATTAGCAGAAAACTTAGTCGGCGAAAAACATGATATTACTCTTGTTGATGCCAATGCAGTAAGACTTAAGGAGTTAAAGGAGCGTATTGATATAGCTACAGTAGCAGGGCACGCTTCATATCCGGATGTATTGCGTGAAGCTGGCGCTGAAAGCGCTGATATGATTATCGCTGTTACTGATAGTGATGAGATTAATATGGTAGCATGTCAAGCTGCTTACTGTTTATTTCGAACACCAACTAAAATAGCCCGGATTCGTTCTCCTGAGTACATTAGTTGTAAGGAGCTTTTCGGGGAAGATAGAATTCACATCGATGTATTTATTAATCCGGAAAAATTGGTAACTAACTATGTAAAAGAATTAGTAGAACATCCTGGAGCATTGCAGATATTAAGTTTTGCTAATGACTTAGTTAAATTAGTAGCAGTACAACCTCATTATGGTGGTTTTTTAATAGGTAAAGAATTGTCTTCGTTACGTGAACATTTTCCTGATGTGGAGTTACGAGTAGCGGCTATTTTTCGTAGAGACCATTTAGTCGAATTAAATGGTTCTACAGTTATTGAGGTAGGAGATGAAGTATTTTTCATCGCTGCCAGTAAAGATATCGATCCTATTATGCGCGGATTAAGGCGTGCAGTTGAGCCCTATAAAAAAATAATTATCGCAGGAGGTGGGAGAATAGGTTTTAGCATTGCTAGAGCATTGCAAGATAGTTATCAGGTCAAAGTTATTGACCACAATGCAGAACATTGTAAATATCTTTCTGAACAGTTAAGTAAAGTTACTGTACTTTTAGGTAATGTGTCTGATAAGGAATTATTAATCAGTGAAAATATCGAAAACACCGATGTGTTCTGTGCCGTTACTGATGAGGATGAAGCTAATATCATGTCTTGTATGCAGGCAAAGCGTTTAGGTGTACGCCAAACCATGGCGTTAATAACGAGAACTGCATACGTTGATCTCATTGAAGGTAGTGGTATCAATATTGCTCTTTCTCCTCAACAAGCTAGTATTAGTAGTATCCTAGCGTATTTAAGGCGTGGTGATGTAGTAAATGTCTATTCATTGCGGCGTGGTGCTGCCGAAGCTATTGAGGCGATTGCCCATGGTGACGAAAAAACTTCCAAGGTTGTTGGCCGCACGCTCTCAGAAATTAAATTACCAAAATACACAACTATAGGTGCCATAGTGAGGAATGGTAAGGTTATCATTCCACATCACGATACTGCGATAGAATCGGAGGATCATATCATATTGTTTGTTGCCAACAAGAAAAACGTTCGTAGTGTTGAAAAATTATTTCAAGTGGCGGTTACTTTTTTCTAAAGAGTTTTATAATGCAAAGTAGTATTATATTTCGCATACTTGGTCTTTTATTAATGATATTTAGTTTTAGTATGTTACCACCTATTGCTATAAATTGGTGGTATCAAGATGGAATCAATTATCCTTTTTTAGTAGCTTTTTCCTTAACTTTTATAACTGGTCTGATTTTTTGGTTTCCATTACGCCATAAATATGGGGAACTAAAAATTCGTGATGGTTTTATAGTCGTAGTTTTATTTTGGATAGTGCTTTCCTTATTTGGAGCATTACCTTTTATAATAACCGAGTTACCTGATGTAACTATAACAGACGCAATATTCGAATCTGTTTCTGGACTTACTACAACTGGTGCCGATGTGTTTCATCATTTAGCACAAATGCCACATAATATATTATTTTACCGTCAACAACTTCATCTGCTAGGTGGTGGTGGTATAATTGTTTTGGCAGTAGCTATTTTACCGATGTTAGGTGTCGGTGGTATGCAGCTTTATCGCGCCGAAACCCCGGGCCCAATTAAAGACGCTAAACTCACGCCAAGAATTACCCAAACAGCAAAAACACTTTGGTATATATATTTAGGATTAATTTCTTTATGTTGTTTGTCATACTGGTTAGCCGGTATGACACCATTTGATGCTTTTTGTGAAAGTTTCAGTACTATTTCAACTGGAGGTTTTTCTATACATGACGCCAGTCTTACTTATTATCACAGTAACACAATTGACTTATTGTGTTCTTTATTTATGTTACTTGGTGCGATCAATTTTAGTTTACACTTTACGGTTATTCAGCAACGTAGTTTGAAGGCATATTGGGACAATTCGGAATTTAGAACTTATATTGGCTTATTAGCATTTGTAATAATTATTATAATAATTACTCTCGTTTTTTATCATACTTTTGATCATATAAGTGATGCCATAGTCAAAAGTATAGTTAGTGTAACTTCTCTAGCGACAACTTGTGGTTATACCGATGGTAACTTTAGTGCATGGCCGACTTTTATTCCATATTTAATTATGCTTATGGCATTAATCGGAGGTTGTACTGGATCAACCGCTGGAGGATTAAAAATAATTCGCTTATTGATAATGGCAAAACAAGCAAAACGAGAATTGTTAAGATTATTACATCCAAGTGCTATTTTTACTATCAAATTTGGTGAGCGTACTTTGCCAGAACAAATTATTCAAGCTGTATTAGGATTTGTTGCTATTTATATTGCTATTTATATTGTACTTCTCATGTTAACTTTAGCTTCCGGCACAGATATCACTACAGCTTATGGTGCTCTCTCAGCTTGTATTACCAATGCTGGGGCTGGAATTGGTAAAGTTTCTGGTAATTTCGATACGCTTAATGAAATGAGTAAATGGATAATGATTTTTGCCATGCTGGCAGGGAGATTGGAATTTTTGACTATATTAGTTCTGTTTACTCCGTCGTTTTGGAAGAAATGATGGGCTAAAATAGCAATTTAATTTTTCGTCTTCCCGCGGCTTGACCGCGGGATCCAGAGCCTACACAGCGTAGTGTATAAACATCCTTGTTACTGGATTCTGGCCAATCCCTGGCCAGAATGACGGAATTAAATCCTTAAGTTGACGCCTATGCGCATTCGCGAGAATGACGATTCAAGATGCAAATTGTGCTAGAATAGTTGACATTTGATGCGTTATTGAGTTAATTTCTTATTGATTAATTTTCTCAAAAATTGCTGGTAATTACTCAAACGAACGTCATTCCCGCGGTCAAGCCGCGGGATGACAAATTAGAATTGGGAATGACGAAACGGATATGTAGTAGCAAAAATTGTTTTTGGATTTAAGCTTTCCTTAAGGTTTTTAATATACAATTACCATATAGGATGAATAAAGTAGGTTAGGGATAGGTGAATAAATTTTTAAGAGAGAAATAACGATGGCGACACCTTTGAAAGATACGTTTGCTTCTTTAACGGAGCGTACAGTAGACAAATTGACAAGTCTTCAAAAAGTAGTGCAACAGTTATGTAATCCCAGTATTTCTCCTCTAATAGGGGAAGAAGCTGTTGATATACAGCCAAAGGGAGTGCCGGAATTATAAAATGATGGTATAAATTAGGATGTTGAATTCAAGAACGATTTTTGATGCGGATGCTAATAAAGTTAAAGAAGAAAAAATTAAATGCTTGCAAGGTATTGATGAAACTATCACCAAAACATTGCAGGGCATTCGGACTTTATATGGTATTGATGAACTTGAGGGAAGTCGCAAGCTGATTTCAATTTTAGATGAATTGCTTAACAGTGACGATTGGGAATCATCTCTATTACTTAGAACCGCCAAAAAGCATTTAAATGCGCTAAAAGACGAAGCAAAACAAATAGCAGATAGTTTAGATGGCAGAGAAGAGCGTGAACAAGTTGATTGTTCGCTTAAAGAAGGGCACATCAAGGTTTACGTTTCTCTTTATCAGACAGAAGGTGCAAGACTTAAAATTTGGCACGATATGCTAAAGTCATTATCCGAATATAGCACCAGTCGTCCTGTGTACAAAGACGAAGAACAAGTTAGAACGGCAATTCGTTCTAAGCCGGATATGCAAAGGCATGCTTATGCAGTTGTTATTATTTCTGAAAGTGGCATTATTCACTTTGAAAAACCGGCTGTTGATCGGTTGGGCCAAGAATTACTGACTCTTAAAGATAGTGTTATAGAAACGAAAAATATTATTGAATTTATACATGCTAATGAAAAACGCTATAAGTTTCGGAATGATACGTTAGTTTTGGATACGAGAGGATAAGTAGTTATGCATCAACAACCACAGACTCAAACACCTGAAAATTCTTTAGATTTCTTGTGGGCAATAGTCTTAATTGTTACCACAATTTTATTGGTTTGGTATTTTGGTAAGACCTATATCACATCAGCTATTTTCTTTGTTAAATTGTGGGAGATCGCTGCCGTTAAATTTGTATTTGGTTTTTGGGATAAGTTAGCATCTTTTTTACATTTACCGATTGCTAATTTGGATATATTGAATAAATGGATTGGTGTAATTAATAAACAAGCTGGCCCGGCGAGTATTAATACATTAATTCAGGTAAACGCTGATGTCGGTAAGTTTACTCGTTATCCGATTATTTTTGCACTATTAATAATAGCTGCTGGCCTATATTTTGGCAGTGTCGCTTCAAAATTTAAAACAGTTTTTGATATGAAGCGTTTAAAAAATACTGAAAAGGAAAATTGGCCGCGTATTGTACCAGTAGCTAATTTAAATTTGGTCAATACCGACATTAATGAAGGTCCCTGGGCGATGGCAATGACGCCAATGCAGTTTTGTAAAAAGAATAATCTGCTTAAAGAGGAAATTAAAAATGGCAAGCCTACTGTTTCCCTAATTCGAGGGCAGGCTCATAGGGTGTTCGCACTACAGCTCGGACCATTGTGGAACGGTCGTATTGATGTGTTACCGGAACATATACAAGCTCTATTAGCCGTTTTTATGACTAGAATAGCTGGAGATATTGATAGAGCTGATGAATTATTGGATCAAATAGCTGCTTCTGCGGGAAATGGTAAATTAGATTTTGGCGGTGTTAATGGGCTTTTAAGGAAATATATGAATACTAAGCCAGCGGTAAAAGTTATGCAAAGACATGCTTATGTGACCACAATGATGGCATCTATGCTAGAATTAACAAGAGACGTCGGGGTATTGTGTAGTGCAGATTTTCTGTGGCTCAGGCCGTTTGATCGTAAATTATGGTATGTATTAAATAGTGTTGGGCGACAGACAGCAGCACCTGAAGTAGCAGGTGTGTTTGCCCACTGGTTAGTAGAGAAAAAATTTCAGTATCCGATAAAAACCCCGATGATAGATACAGCTGTTAATGGTCTTGAAGAGGCTATAAATGAAATTCTTTATGAACCAGAGGGACAGTAATAACAAGAGGTAATTATGGCTTATGTGCAACGCGGTTTAGATGAGAACCAAGAACAGAATTATAAACGGCTAGTTCGTGATACGCGTACTTTAGGTCAGCGTATAGCAGATTTTTTCAAGAATTCAGAAACTGTTGCCCTTAGCATATTGGTTTTAGCTGGAGCCAGCTTTTTTCTGCCTGCTGCTTCTGATTACTTACTTTTATTAGGTATAGGCGCTTTTATAGCTACTCGTTGTCATAAATCTAGTTTGCCATTCCGCCTTCCTAAAAGAGCTAAACGTAAAGATTTCAATAGTCTAGCTCCAGGCACTATTAAGCCAAGTAAGGCTAATGGTATATATTATTTTGGTAATGATAATAAAACAGGGGAAGAACTCTGGTTTACTAACGAAGATATGCGAACTCATGTATTAATGTTCGGTTCTACCGGAAGTGGTAAAACAGAGACTCTGATATCTTTAGCATATAATGCTTTGTTACAGAGTAGTGGTTTTATATATGTTGATGGTAAAGGCGATAATTCCTTGTTTTCTAAGATATTTTCTATGGCGCGTTATATGGGGCGTGAAGATGATTTATTGCTTATTAACTTCATGACTGGTGCCAAAGATATCATTGGTCCCCAAAAGAAGCGTTTGTCTAATACTATGAATCCTTTTGCCAGGGGCTCTTCTAGTATGTTGGCGCAGTTGGTAGTAAGTCTGATGGATACCGCTGCTGATACTCCTAGTGGAGATATGTGGAAAGGCCGTGCTATCGCCTTTGTCGAAGCATTGATGAAAATCTTAGTAGCAATGCGTGATGCTGAATACATCTTGCTAGATGCGAATACGGTACGTAATTATTTCACATTAGAACGTTTGGAAGCTATGGTTCTGGATAAAGTTTTTATCCGTGATGGCCAAGAACCAGTAAGTTTGGAGGGATTTCCTGATACGGTTTTAGAGCCTATCACTAATTATGTGATTAATTTGCCAGGTTATAATAAAGAGAAAAAAGGCAAGCAGGTATCACAAGTTTTGGAACAGCACGGTTTTATCACTATGCAATTGACTCGAGTATTTACCTCGTTAGCAGATACCTATGGACATATTATGCGCAGTAGATTAGCAGAGGTAGATTTACGCGATATAGTTTTAAATCGTCGTATTTTATTAGTTTTGTTGCCGGCGTTAGAAAAATCTCCTGACGAATTAGCAAACTTGGGTAAAGTAGTTATTGCATCATTAAAAGTTATAATGGCCGCTGGTTTAGGTGAAGAGGTAGAAGGTAAATATAGTGATTTAATTAGTCGCAAGCCTACCAATGCTAAAACTCCATTCTTATGCATTTTGGACGAATATGGTTATTATGCGGTGCCAGGATTTGCAATAGTTCCAGCACAGGCAAGATCGTTAGGATTTTCAGTAATATTTTCTGGACAGGATCTGCCGGCCTTACAGAAAGCTTCAAAAGAAGAAGCTGCTACAATAGGTGCTAATACTAATATTAAGCTCTGTATGAAATTAGAAGATCCATTAGAAACTTGGGATTTCTTCATGAAAACCGGTGGCGAATCTTATGTATCACAGGTGGAGAGTTTCCAAACTGATTCTCGCAGTGTAACTAATCAATACATGGATACTCGAAGTGCCAGAATGGAAAAACGTTCTCGAGTTGATTTATTAGATCTTAAGGAACAGCGTGAAGGTGAAGCGCATATCTTTTTTAAGTCGAAAGTGATACGTGCTAAGTTATTTTATGCAAATCCTAAACCGGTTAAAGTTATGCGTTTGAATCAATTCATTAAAGTAGACGCACCTTCAGATGCTATGCTTTCCAGCTTGTCTAACGCATTTCATGATTTCGATAAGTTAGTTAAACAAGACGAGTTTTTCACTAATGTTTCTGTGGCTGATGATGATGTTAATATGTTAGCTGAGGCTTTACATGAAGATTCTTCTTCAACTCCGATCGAACGTGGTGTATCGACTTTAATGGCTTATCATGATAATCAGAAACCGCAACAAGTATTCGAAGCAGAGCGAGAATTATCCGAAACCGAGCTTAATGTGTTTACTAAGTTACGGCTTAATGATTCTTTAGAAAAACTACTTCTTTGTGATAATGTTAACGAGTTCGGCAAACCATTATTGGAAAAAGAATCTGGGCGCGAACGAGTTGCATACATCGAACAGCTTGATGGTAAATCGAATCAGCAGTCTAATAATATAGCACATGAGGTTTTTAAAGATATGCAAACTGCAACACATTATCCAATTAAAGTTAATGAGAAACCCACAGGCCATGAATTAGGACAAGTGGTTACAGATATTGTTGATACTGTTGTGCTTAAGAAGAAAGAAAAGACTAAATCTGCTACGGGGACTGTGTAAAACAATCTAGCGACTGGCGTTGCCAACCGGTGAGTTGATAATGTTATGGGCTGTCATTTGATCTGAATTTAAAAATATGGTCCTGATAGTAGATCAGTGAACTGTCAGTATCTTCCCATGCATCTAAACTTATACATTTACCAGTTATTTTATTTAGCTTTATGTTTCGAATAGTAGGCGTGTGTATATGGCCATGAATAAGTTGGGTCACGTTGTGTTGTTGTATTAACTGTATTATTGATTCCCTTGATATATATTTTTTATCCTCCTTTGTAGAAAACCAAGTGTTTATCCGTGGGTGAAATCGAGGAGACACCCTCCGTAGCCTTGGCGAAGGAGGGTTGCTTTTAGCGCGCAAATAATTGGCAATAAATTTACGCAATTTTAGCGGTAGTAACAGAAATAATTTTTGGCATATTGGATTGTGAACCAATTTTCGGTATCTCATATAGCTTTTATCTTTAGTGCAGAGTAAATCGCCATGAGTTAGTAAAGTTGGGACTCCATAAAGATTGATTTTCCATGGATCTTTTATGAATATACAGCCAGTATCTTCAATAAATTTTTTACCGATCAGAAAATCTCGATTGCCATGCATTAGGTAAGTTGGTATTCCTGAAGCTGTATATTGTTTTAGTGCTATTTTTATTTTTTCATAAAATAAAGAATTATCATCATCGCCAACCCAAACTTCAAAAAGATCACCTAAAATATATAAAGCATCAGCTTTAACCGCAGTAGTAGATAAAAATTTTAAAAAAGAATCGGTTTTTTTAAGTTGTGATTCTTGTAAGTGTAAGTCCGAGATAAATAACGTATAATTCATTGTATTTATTCTATAATTAAATTATATGGCACAATCCAAAAGTAGTAAACGCTGGTTAAGAGAACATTTTACTGATAGTTATGTCAAACTTGCAAGGCAAAACGATTATCGTTCAAGAGCAGCTTATAAATTATTAGAAATACAGCAAAAAGATAACATTATTCGCCTTGGGGAGGTTGTAGTTGATTTGGGAGCAGCTCCTGGAGGATGGTCAGAAGTAGCAGCTAAGTTAGTTGGACGTATCGGAAAAGTGTTTGCTGTTGATATTTTACCTATGAAGCCCATAGTCGGGATTGAATTTATTCAGGGAGATTTTACTAAAAATGAGGTACTAGAGGCTTTGCTGGATCGTTTAAATAAACAATCAGTAGACCTTGTGATTTCAGATATGGCCCCCAATATTAGTGGTATAGGTGTAATGGATCAGACGCGTGGTATGTATCTTGTAGAATCAGCTTTTGATTTTGCTAAACGAACCTTGAAACCAGGTGGGACATTTTTAGTCAAGGTGTTTCAAGGTAAAGAATTTGAAGCTTTATTGAATAAGATTAAAAAAAGTTTTGCTGAGGTCGCAATTCTTAAGCCTAAAGCTTCTCGCGCAAGATCAAGAGAAATTTTTTTATTGGCAAAGGGGTTTAAAGTTATATAATAGATGAAAAAAAGGTGTTTATATTGAGTAATATGCTGAAAAATTTATTTTTATGGTTAATCATAGCAATTATTTTAATTGCTGTGTTTAGTAATTTTGGTCCTCGTCAGCCAAGTGCTGAGCAGCTTACGTATTCTGCATTTTTAAAAGCTGTAGATAAGGGTGATATAAGTAGTGCAGTAATTAGTGGTCATGATATAACTGCTACTACTAAAGATGATCGCCAAATAACTACATATATTCCTCTGAGAGATGAATTCTTGTTAAGCGAATTAATTAAAAAAGGTGTTAATATAGAAGGTAAACCCCCAGAGCAGCAGGGCTTGTGGACGCATGTCCTCATCAGTTGGCTTCCAATGCTATTACTGATTGGGATATGGATTTTCTTCATGCGCCAAATGCAAGGTGGTGGACGTGGTGGGCCAATGTCTTTTGGCCGCAGTCGAGCACGATTGTTAAGTGAGGATCAAGTTAAAATAACTTTTAAAGATGTGGCAGGAATAGAAGAGGCTAAGGAGGAGGTTCAGGAATTAGTTGATTTTTTAAAAGACCCGGGGAAATTCCAGAAATTAGGAGGTAAAGTCCCTTGTGGAGTATTGTTGGTGGGTGCTCCTGGTACCGGTAAGACATTGTTAGCGAGAGCTGTTGCTGGTGAAGCTAAAGTACCTTTTTATACTATTTCCGGTTCTGATTTTGTAGAAATGTTTGTTGGTGTTGGTGCTTCACGGGTACGTGATATGTTTAGTACCGCCAAGAAGCATGCTCCTTGTATTATCTTTATTGACGAGCTTGATGCGGTAGGCAGGCATCGTGGTGCAGGACTTGGTGGTGGCCATGATGAACGTGAACAGACTTTGAATCAATTATTAGTTGAAATGGATGGTTTTGAAGGTAAAGAAGGTGTTATCGTCATGGCAGCAACTAATAGACCGGACGTTTTAGATCCAGCGTTATTACGTCCCGGCCGTTTTGATCGCCAAGTAGTAGTTCCACTGCCTGATGTTCAAGGGCGTGAGCAAATATTAAAAGTGCATATGCGTAAAGTGCCAATAACTAAGAAAGTAAATGCCTCTATTTTGGCACGTGGTACTCCAGGTTTTTCAGGGGCTGATTTAGCTAATTTGGTTAACGAAGCTGCATTATTCGCCGCGCGTGCAAATAAGAAAGCTGTGGAAATGGACGATTTTGAAAAAGCTAAAGATAAAATTCTCATGGGTGCTGAACGGCGTTCTATGGTGATGAGTGATGAAGAAAGAATATTAACCGCATATCATGAAGCGGGTCACGCTATAGTTGGTTTACATTTAAAACATCATGATCCGGTTTATAAAGTTAGTATTATTCCACGTGGTCGAGCTTTAGGCGTAACAATGTTCTTACCCGAGCAAGAACGCTATAGTATTTCTAAGCAGAAGTTGGAAGATCATGTAGCAGGAATGTTTGGTGGACGTATTGCAGAAGAGTTGGAATTTGGTCCTGCTAGTGTGACAACTGGTGCAGCTAACGATATTGAGAAAGCAACTGAGTTGGTTCATAACATGGTTACTAAGTGGGG
>Ga0114922_10003373_pt1 | contig 14904 bp, 14 predicted proteins | sample AartaG_FD_100975 | JGI IMG/M metagenome (GOLD analysis project Ga0114922, IMG submission 100975) | Deep subsurface microbial communities from Aarhus Bay to uncover new lineages of life (NeLLi) - Aarhus_00045 metaG | ecosystem: Environmental > Aquatic > Marine > Oceanic > Sediment | place...
ATTTTAATTCTGGAAGAAGACCTTTTTGAAAATTCGAATATTAATGAAAATGCTCTTTATGGCGCTATTACCTCTATAATTCTTAATTTAGGAATTACTATTTATAAAACACGAGATGCTAGAGAAACATCAACATTTTTATATCAGTTAGCTAAAAAAGAACAATCCGATCTGAAAAGTCCTATCAAATTAAGATTTGATAAAGCTCCAATTGAATTATCTCGAATGTTAGAATACATAATTGCTGGAATTCCAAGTGTAAATTCTCTGAGAGCAAAAAATTTGTTAAAGGAATTCAAAACGTTACAAAATATTTTCAATTCAGATATTCCTGATTTGACAAAAGTTGAGAATATTGGCAAAAAAATTGCACAAGATATTTATAAATTAAGTAGATTTAGATACAGAGAAGATTCTTAACACTGTTTACCTTCCTTAATGATATAAATGTTTCAATGCTCCCCTATTCTCAAGAATCCATTCATGAATTATAAATCAAATGAAGAAATATTATTAACCATAATTATTAATAATAATATAATATAACAGAATATGTTCAAATTTTTTTAGTATTATTGTTGGTGCTTGTTTATAGATGATAAAATTTAAGGTTGTTATCGCAGGAGCAAAAAATGTAGGAAAAACAAGCTTATTACGTAGATATGCTACAGGAAAATTTAATACATCAACCCTAAGTACAATTGGGGTAGATTTCGAGACAAAAAAATTGAGTGTTGATGATACCGAAATACTTTTAAATTTATGGGATTTTGCAGGAGAGCCTAAGTTCAGACTCCTATTCCCTTCATATATTTCAGGTGCCTCTGGAGCTGTTATGTTGTATGACATTACAAATAAAGATACCTTAGAAGACCTTCATGAGTGGATTAAAATAATAGAAGGAGTTCAAAATCCACCACGAACTAAAATATTACTTGAACATAAAGTAGATTTAGAAGACCAAAGAGTTGTATCTAGAAAAGACGCAGAAGATATATTTAAAAAATATAATTTCCAAGGTGAAATCATTAGTACTTCAGCAAAAACCGGGAAAAATGTTGAAGATGCATTTAAATTACTTGGAAAAGAGATTCTTAGCAATTCTCTGATTAAATGCCCCGATTGTGGAAAACATTATCCTGTTGAGCTAAAGTTTTGCCAATATTGCGGGAAGCGTCGATTTTAGAAATATAGATTTAAAAAGCATTTTCATGTATCTATATTTTAAAGAAAAATCTACTTCATCCTAATTCTTAAGATTAATGGTAATTTTTTAATAACAGATAAAATTAAGAGATAATTTTATTTATAACAATTATCAATAATAAAAAATAATCTTAGAGTAAGTGTGGTTAAAATGAGCTATGACTTTACTAATGATATTCAAGAAATTATAGATAGAATTGAGAAGGATAATATCACATTTAAGAATAAAATAATATTAGTAACTGGAGGTGCTGGATTTCTTGGTTCTTGGGTTTGTGATGTTTTAGTAAGACAAGGAGCATATTGTGTTTGTTTAGATAATTTATCTTCTGGTTTATTTGATAATATTAATCATTTGAAGGATAAAGATAATTTTCGATTTATAAACCATGATATTTCTAAACCTATCTATTTTGGTTTTACTAATCATCCAGATGGAGTTTGTGTTGGAGATATTAAAAAAATTGATATTATTATGCATATGGCAAGTAGAGCGTCCCCTTTTGAGTTTCAAAAATACCCCATTTCCATTCTTAAGAGTAACACTCTTGGGACAATGATCGCATTAGGGATTGCGAAAGCGCATGATGCTCTTTTTTTTTATACTAGCACTTCTGAAGTCTATGGAAATCCTCCCGATGAGTGGGTTCCAACACCAGAAACGTATTTTGGGCATGTTAATCCTGTTGGTCCACGGAGTTGTTATGACGAATCAAAAAGAGCTGGTGAAGCTTTTATTAAAGCATATGAACTCCAACATAAAATCAGAACAAAAATCACTAGAATTTTTAATACATCTGGACCGAGAATAAGATATGGTCCTGAATTTGGAAGAGTAATACCAAATTTTATACATCAAGCGCTTAATGATGAAAACCTAACTGTTTTTGGAGACGGTTCTCAGACTCGATCTTTTACGTATGTGGTAGATGAAATAGAAGGATTCTTTAAAATTCTTGGTAACGATAATGCTATTGGGGAAGTTATTAATTTAGGAAACAATAAACAATATACTATTCTTGAGTTAGCAAAAAAAATTATCGAAATAACTAATTCAAATTCAAAAATAACATTTCAACCTTTACCTATTGATGATCCTCGAAATAGAAGTCCTATACTTGAAAAGGCAAGAAAGCTACTAAATTGGCAACCAACAACACAATTAGAAGAGGGTTTAAAAAAAACTATTGCGTGGTTTAAAGATATTGAGCAAAAAAGTGGAGTCTAGAAACAATAACGAGACAATTGAGGCTAGTAATAGACAATTTCAAAAAATCGTTAGATATAGCTTAATAATGGGTATAATCCTAGTATCAGGATTTATCATTTATTACGTTGCAACTCCACAAGAGGGTTATGTTGGTTTTGGAATTCTAAATTCTGATGAAAAGGCAGAGGATTATCCAACTACTGCTCGAGTTAACGAATCAATAAAATTTTACGTGACTGTGGATAATTATTTGAATGATGATTTCACGTTTAAACTTATAATTTTAAGAGGGGATAATGAAACTGACCTAAGTTCCAAAGGTTCAAAGCATGCCCACAAGTGTTTTACTACAAATAAGGAAGATTTAAAACCAGAGGAAGAATGGATGTCTGATAGGCTTAGTATTTCGTTTGAAAAAAATGGAACAGGTCAATCTTTAATAGTTGAATTATGGAAATATAACCAGGATAATAGTCGAGAATTTTGGGATATCTTATGGTTGCGAATAGATGTTAGAGATTAATGAGCAGCACCAATGATTTGAACATTTTCTATTCTTACATATGGAGCACAATATGCTCCAAAAATCTTAAACTCTTTAGAAACCGCATCAATTTTTGAAAATAAATCTAATAGATTTATACCTACCATAGTTTCGTTTAATGATTCTTTTATTTCTCCATTGATTATTAAATTTCCATGAAGAATTAAACCAGAAAAATCACCCGTTGCGATATTAGGACTATCTCCCGTATAATCAAGGATTATACCTTCTCTTACATCTTTTATCATTTCTTGCTTAGATTGGTCCCCAGGATTCATGATAAAATTTGTAGGTCCTATAGCAGGGATACTACTGTACGACCCTCGTGATGCATTTCCAGTATTTTCAATTCCTTCTTTTCCTGCTGTATAACTATTATGCAATAATCCATCATTAAGAAATTTGCCATTTTCGAGGATTCTTTTATTTTTACGAGGTACACCTTCTCCATCAAACGAAGAAGAACCTGCTAATCCGTTCATCAATGCTTTATCCTCAACATTTAAAAATTTAGAACCTATTATTTCATCTCTTTTATCAACAAGAAAACTTCTTTTATACTGAAAAGTTTCTCCATTAATTGCAGATGAAATAGGAGATAAGATTAAGCTTATAACGCCAAAGGGAGTCAAAATTATTGGAGCCTTCATATTTTTAATTTTTATTCTGTTGAGATTTCGTTTGGCATCTTCTAAAGCATTTTGTGCAATTTTTGTTGCATTTAGTTTCATTTTTTGTCTTTCAGCTTGCCAATCATAACCAAAAGAAGTTTCACCAGTTATTTTATCTTTAACAGTTATATTTGAAGAAATCGTGCAAATGGTTTCTTTTCCATTAACTTCTAAACCATTGGAATTAAAAATATACTTTTTATAATAGTGGGAAACAAAATTTGCAGACTGGGATATTGCCAAATCATCATCATTACACACCTTAATTATATCTTCTATATCCTCATTTGTTTCTTCTACTTCCAGATTTCTTAAGTTATCATCGAATAAACCTGTTACTGTTGGATAATTTTGATAATGGGGGGGTAAGTCCTTAAAATCTTGATCCTCAGTACCGGCTTTCATCATTTTCAATGCTAAATTAACAATTTTATCAATTGATTTCTTATCTAATTTATTTGTATAAGCAAATCCAAGAGAGCCACGCTTATCTATTATTCTTATTGAGACTCCACGATCGGTGCCAATTTCACTATTTTTAACTGAATTTTCTTCTACTTCAATATTTAGATATTTATTTTTGCCAAAAAAGATTTCGGCACATTTCATATTTGAACTTTTATTTTGAGCCAATTTTAAACCGTATTTTCCTAAACTAAAAATATCAGTGTTATCCTCCATTTAAATTGAGCCTCTACTATTTAATAATTTCACTAAATTATCTTGTTTATCCTAAACCACCTATCGTAATATCTTCTGCTCTAATAAATGGCCCTCCATCACAAACCCTTACTCCTTGACCACCTTTTCCACACATTCCATCACTGAAGCTAAATGAATCCTGATTACCAATAGCAGAAATTTTATTAAGAACTTCAAGGGTCATTCCTGAAAGGGCAACATCTCTCATTAATTCTTTTCTCTCGCCATTTTCAATTTTATATGATAGTTTGCATTTAAATTGAAAGTTTCCCGTGGTAGGATCGGTATATCCATATTGGAAATCTTGACAGAGAATTCCCTTTTTCGTATCTTTTATCATCTCTTCTACATCCCAGTCTTTTGGTTCTAGAATTGTGATTCCCATACGCACCTGAGGTCTTGCTGTATAAGATGAGGCTCTTCCGTGCCCGTTTGGGGCGATGTCCATTCTTGAAGATGTTTCTAAACTGTGCAAATAATTATTTAGGATCCCATCTTTTATAATTATCGTCTTTTGTGAGGGAATACCCTCGTCATCAACGAAATAGCTACCAAATAATTCGTAAGGTAAATTTAGCTTTTTTCCCTGGCCCATTGTAGGATCATCATAAATGGTTATATCCTCTATAGCTACTTTTTCACCTATTTTTCCTTCTAAGATGCTTTCTTTGTTTAAAACTGTATCAGCCTCAGCAGCATGGCCAAAGGCTTCATGTATGAATGTACCTGTAAGTTTCGGATCCATAATCACAGTAAATTTTCCCCCAACGGGTGATTTTGCGTCTAGAAGCTCTATTGCCTCCTTGGCAGTTTTTTCACTTAACTTAGAAGCTTTTTCCGTTTTAGTTATTTCGAAGCCCCCAATCCCTCCTACTGAATTAACAGCTCTTTGAAGAATTCCGTCTTTTTGAGCATAGGCTAGGGTGAACATTCTTAAAACAGATAGATCTTGATAAATATAACTTCCAAAGGAATTAATAAAAACACTATTAGAATGTCCGTCCATATAAAACGTCCGAGTATTTTTAATTGCTGAAGAATAAGTTGAAGAAATTTTCTCATGATACTTAACAAGATCGATTTTTTCTTCTATATTTATATCATCAATGTTATGTTGACTATTAATTCTAAAAGTTTTAATTAAAGGATCTCTCTCCTTTAAAGTGAATTTATTCTTACCTAAAGATTCAGTTAAGTGAGCCAATTTTATAGCATTTCTAAAACCTTTTTCAATAGAATTATTAGAGAGATCTTTAATTACGGTAAAACCCCATCCTCCATTTTTAAATGTTCTTATACCACATTCTCTTATTTCATAAGAGGAGATCTCTTTACTTTTTTGATCAGTAAAATCTAAGTTAGTACCAGTACCAACACCTGATTTTATATCCCAATATTCGATTTTATTTGATGCAAGTTGATTTAACTTTGTAATCAACTCTTCATCGAAAATTGTTAACTCATCAGCAATTTCCATAGTACTCTCGTTTTTTATATTATGATAATAATCAATATTATAAAATGAATAAGAATCTTTGATAAATAAAATATAAAATTATTAATCAAGTTATTCAAATACTATTAATATTAAGGAAATAGATGTAGAAAAACATTATCTATGATATTTATTCTAATTTTGTGAGTTTAACTTGTTTTTCAAAGTTAAGATATTTCGAAAGATTTTCTTCTTCAATTTTTTTTTTTAATTCTTTAAGAATTGCAATAGCTATTCTTATCGAGCATTTTTTTGAAAATTTTATTGAGTTTTGAAATTGAAATGTTCGATTGCATTTCCAACATTTTTTTTTTTTAAGAATTTTATTAGAATAATACCAAGCACCACAAAATGAACAACGGAAAAAATAGTAATTTTTGACATTTTCCATATAAATAGTAAAGATAATCAGTTTTTAAAAAACAATAAAGTTATTCGATTTTCTAATTTCCTATATAGACTATTTAGTCAATAAAAAAGAGGTGTTTATTAATGTTTTAATACGTTTTTAATTAAGATTTCCACTATATAGACTATATAGGGAAATTTAATTAATGTTTAGATTTTACCAAATATAATTTGATAATTAACAACGATTTTATTGTAATGTTTATTTAGTTTAAATGAGGATTATATCTTATGCTTGAATTTGATGAAGATACATTGAAAAAAAAGAGCATTGATGAGCTTACACATTTGTTTATGGATTCTATAAATGAACAGAATTTAAAACTAATTGAAGGAATAGAATATCTTATCGAAGAAGATTTTGATAATTTTCAAAAAAATTTAGATTATGTTATACAAACTACCGCTGAAGTACAAATAAAAAAAAGGTTTGAAAAAAAAATTTTCAAATCTAAAAAGGCAGCATTTACTAAAGCTGATAGATTGAAGCTTTTTTCAAAAATTAATGATATGAAATCCATTGGGGAATTTTTAGCTCGTAAGTTGCTACTCTATAGAGTAATATTTCCAGATCAGGAATTCAAGGTGAGGTTAGAGGTAATTTTGAATTCCCTTAAAAATATTTCCAACAATCTGTCTAAGGCAGTAAAGTTAATTGGCACTGATTTGATCAAAGCTCACGATATTTGCGAGGATATTAAAGAAGAAAGAAGAGAAATGAGAAAATCAGAATGGGCATTGTTAACTCGGCTATGGAATTATGATATGGATTATTTAAGTCGTACGTTTGCTTATTTGAAAGATTTATTAGAGGGGATAATGATGTTGGCAGATCATATTAAAACTTTCTCTGAATCAATCCAATTTTTATCAACTAAATATTTAATTTTTAAATAATCTAAAGGTATTAAAAAATGGCTACCGAATATGGACCTATAATTATAGTAGTGTTAATAGTTTTAGCCGTTTGTTTAAGCTTTTCTATTGGAGCTAATGATGAGACCGTAGCACCCCTCGCAGCGGCAGGTACTCTCAAATTCAAATTTGTACTAGTTTTAGGAGGCATAGGAATTGCTTTCGGCATGATTTTTTTATCTGAAGGTGTAGCGAGTTTGGTAGGAGAAAAGATTTTAGGGCCTGGAATAAAATATACTATATTTATGCTTTTGAGTGTATTAATAAGTAGTATATTATGGTTAGTGATCGGATCCTTTTCGGGAGTTCCGCTTTCAAGTACACATAGTCTTATTGGGAGCATTTTTGGAGTGGTTATCGTCTATGCGTTATATGTTGGAAACGTTGATCTTGCTACTGCTTTTAATCAAGAAAAATTAATGAGTGTTGTAATTTCATGGTTTATATCGCCATTAGCAGGATTGGTGGTAACTTATGTTTTGTATAAAATAATTGCTAAATTCTTTCTATCCAAATTAAAGGGATTAAACCAAATAGAAAAAAATGAATCACGTTTTACTTGGGCACTTTTAGCATCAGTATTTTTCGCAGAAATTTGGGTAGGAGCAAATTCTGCTGAAGCTTTAGGTATATTATATGCTATGTATAGTACTGGAGAGATATCTTTAGTAACCTACTATCTTTTTGTTGTAATATGTGGGATTTTTGCTTTTCTTGGTCTATATATTGCTGGTAGATATGTTATTCGGAATTTAGCATCTCAACTTACAGATGCAAGACCATCTGATGGTTTTATAATCCAATTATCAAGTGCTCTTATTTTAATGGTTTGCACAGTAGTCTATAGTGTCCCTATTAGCCATAGCCATGTAATAGTTTTCTGTATTATAGGTATGAATATAGCCCAAAAGAAAGAAGTTGATTATAAGGGTTTAGGTAAGATGGGTATATTTTGGGTTTTGACATTTCCGATAGCAGCACTTTTTGCTGGTTTTTTGTATTTCGGATTTATTTCATTCGGTTTATACTAAATAAATATATAATAGATAAAAAATAGAAAAAAATAGGTGACTGAAAAACGGGAAGTTTAATTGAATTTTTTAAAAGAAAAACAGCGGAAAATGTCCTTGAGAAGGCCATTAAGCATGCTCAAAAAGTTCAGGTATGTGTTAAAGAATTAGATAAAGGTATTGAAATACTTCTAAAAGAAAAAAATCGCGATAAATCACACGATATTTTTAATAAGGTTGATTTAATAGAAAATGAGGCTGATTCTCTTAGAAGAGAGATATTAGCGGATATTTCAAAGGGAGAATTACACCCCAGTATAAGAACAGACTTATCTCATCTAATAAAAAGACTAGATGATGTAGCTAATTGTGCAACTGGTGTAGCAAGAAGGATAGACACTATTCCTATGACATTTTGGGAACAATCGAGCCCTGAAACTATTGATTTAATAAGTGAAATGATGAGAATTACTGTTGAATGTGGAGATTATTTAGATAAAATTGTTATTGATTTGTTAGGCGATAGAACAAATGTAAAAGAATACAATAATCGAATAAATAAAATGGAGCATGATGTAGATGTTCTCAATATTAAGTTAAGAGAAAGTTTACAATATACTAATTATGATATTAACGCTTTTACTGTCTTTACAGTGGGGAATACTATGGATATAATAGAGGCAATATCAGACGCAATGGAAGTTGCAGCTGATTATATTATGTTATTACTAAGGAGTGCTAATGTTTTATAATATTTTATTTTTATACTTTTCTTTACTAAGATAAATTATATTATAGTATTCCAAGGTTATTTGGATTTAAGTATTTACTTTACCTAAAATATCATTGAATTAATAAAAATCCAATAGAAAATATATAATTTATTTGTTCATTATTTTAATTAAGGAATCGAAAAAAATATTGAAAAAGAAATGGATCATAAATTTATTCATCCCTTAGAAACACGCTATCGTACGGAAATTGCGAGACTATTTACAGAGGAAAAAAAATTAAGAAATTGGATGTTAGTAGAAGCGATTTTAGCGAAAGTTCACGCGAGTTTAGGAACTATACCAAAAGAGGCAGCAGAAGAAATCGATAGAGCAAGGAAAAATGTTAAAATTGAAAGAGTCAAAGAAATAGATAAAGAAATACATCATGATCTTATGGCCATGGTAAAAGCTTTAGCAGAGCAATGTGAAGGAGATGCAGGAGAATATATCCATTTAGGAGCAACTAGTTATGATATTGAAGATACTGCATTTGCCTTACAGTTAAGAGAAGCATTAAAGTACATTGAAACATCCTTAAAGAAATTATTAATGGAACTAGTGAAAGTAATTGAAGAGAAAAAAGGTTTAGTATGTGTTGGAAGAACGCATGGGCAACACGCAATTCCAACAACATATGGGATGAGGTTTGGAGTATGGGCTTATGAAATAGACAGACATCTTGAGCGAATGTCCGAAATATTAAAACGCATTTCCTTTGGAAAGATGTCTGGTGCTGTTGGAACAATGGCTAGTTTTGGGGAGAATGGTATAGAGTTACAGAATATGGTGATGAAAGAATTAAATCTAAATCCAGTTTTGATCGCTAATCAAATCGTTCAAAGGGATCGCCAAGCGGAAGTTATCTTATTAACGGCATTAATTGGCCAAACATTAGCTAAAATCGCGAGAGAAAACCGTATATTACAAAGAAATGAAATAGCTGAAATGTTTGAACCATTTAAAAGAAGTCAGGTGGGAAGTTCAACGATGCCACACAAAAGAAATCCCCACAAGTCAGAGCGAATTTGTAGTTTAGCAAGAATAGTAAAATCTAATGTAATTCCCGCGCTGGATAATATAGTTTTAGAAGATGAGAGAGATTTAACGAATTCTGCTTCAGAAAGGGTCATTTTCGCTGAGAATTTTATATTCTTGGATTTCATGATAAAGGAATTAACTAAAAACATTCAAGGTCTCGAGTTTGACGAGGTAAAAATCGAACAGAACCTTAATCTTACGAGAGGTGCAATCTTAGCTGAAAAGATTATGGTTAAACTGGTTAATAAAGGAATAGGAAGACAAGAAGGACACGAGATTTTAAGGCAAGCAGCAATTACAGCACGAGAAAACAATTTGGATATGAAAGATATATTGATACTCAACAATAAAATTAGTGATAAATTTTCTGAAAAAGAATTAGATGAAATTTTGGATCCTCGTAATTATATAGGAAAAGCTATTGAACAAGTAGATAAATTACTTAAATTTCTGAAAAATAAATATAATTTTTAAGCTGAAAAATGGCTGATAACAAAAATATTTATTCAAAATTAGGTGTTTCATCTAAAAAAGAAGATGTCCATAACGCTATAAAATCAATAGATAAAGGATTATTTCCAGGAGCCTTTTGTAAAGTAATTGAGGACATTGGGGGTAGAGGTGACTATTGCTCAGTTTTTCATGCCGATGGAGCAGGTACTAAAGCAAGTTTAGCATATATGTACTATAAAGAAACAGGAGATATTTCTGTATTTAAAGGCATTGTTAGAGACGCAATGATTATGAACATAGACGATTTCTTATGTGTTGGTGCCACGGACAATATTTACTTTTCTAATAATATTGGAAGAAATAGTACGTATATAAAAGGCGATGTGGTCAGTACAATTATAAAGGAATACCATGCCTATAGTGAGAAACTAACCTCCCTTGGATTAAATGTGACTATGTGTGGAGGAGAAACTGCCGATGTGGGAGATTTAGTTAAAACTCTTATAGTAGATGCTTCTGCTTTTACAGTTATGAAGAGGAAGGATGTTATAGATAATAATAACATTAAAAATAACGATGTAATTGTGGGTTTGGCAAGTTATGGAAAAGCATCTTACGAAGATGAATATAATAGCGGAATTGGAAGTAATGGTTTAACTTTAGCCAGACATGGGACCCTATCACATGATTATTATGAAAAATACCCCGAATGTTATGATCAAAACATTGATGAAAAATTCTTATTTTTTGGTCAAAATAAGCTTACAGATGAGATAAAAGAGATTGGATTAACTGTAGGTAAAGCTTTATTATCACCGACCCGAACCTATGCCCCTTTAATTGTAGAAATTTTAAAAGATTTTAGGAAGGATATCCATGGAATAGTTCATAATACAGGTGGAGGTCAAACAAAGATACTAAAGTTTGGTAAAGGAATAAATTATACTAAAGATAATCTTTTTGCAATTCCAGAAATATTTGAAATAATACAGAGATCTTCAGAAATTCAATGGAAAGAAATGTATGAAGTATTTAACATGGGGCACAGGATGGAATTATTTTGTGAGGAATCAATAGCAAAGGAGATTATTAAAATTGCTAAAAAGTATACTATTGATTCAAAAATTATCGGTCAATGTGAAAAATCCCCCTCTAAAAAGAAAAATTTCCTCGAAATAAAATCTAATTTTGGTTCATTTAATTATAATTAAAACTATTATAAGAATGTAGATTTGACTGAGATGTTCGACGTAATTTGTATTGGAGCAGCTCTGGTTGACATGGTTGCCCGAGTAGAAAGGCATCCAATAGAGGATGATGAGGTTTTTGTTTCTGATTTAAATTTAATGTCAGGAGGAGCTGCAGCAAATACAGCATATGCATGTGCAATGTTAGGTTTAAATACCGCGTTTATTGGAAAGATTGGATTTAATGATACTTTTGGTACTAAAATTATTAGTGATTTTAATAATGTAAAAGTAGCGACTAAATTAATGAAATATTCAAAAGAAAATGGTACCGGATCGGCTTATGTAGCTTTAAATAAGGAAGGTGATCGTAGGATATATGCACATAGTGGTGCTGCTAATTATCTTTCAAAAGAAGATATAAATGAAGAAGAAATCATACTCGCCAAGGTATTATTTTTGAGTAGTTTGAGAAATTTTGAACCATTTATTAAAGCGGCAAAAATAGGGAAGAGTCATGATATCCCTGTAATAATGAATCCTGGGATGTTAATTATAGACCAAGGGATTGAAAATATAAAAATACTGCTTGAAAAAGTTGATATCTTGATCTTATCTCAAAGGGAATTCATGACATTAATGAAAATTAAAGATACTGAGTTAAATATAGAAGCCAATCAAATTAAGATGAATGAACTCTTCAAGTATGGAATAAAAATTATTATTATTACCATGGGAAAAAAAGGTGCAGCCTTAATTACTCAATTCCAATCAGAACTAATACCTGCTATTAAGGTTGATGCGGTAATAGATACTACTGGAGCAGGGGATGCTTTCTCTGCCGGTTTTATTTACGGATTCGTTCAAAATCTAAATTATCGATTTGAAGATATAAAGAATAATGTGGAGCTTGGTAATTTCGTAGCGGGTAATTGTATTCAAGAATTAGGAGCGAGAAATGGGATACCAAAATTAAAATAATTTTAATTATTACTAAAATAATCAACAAATATGGAGAGCTTTGAAGTGGAATTAGTTGAGAATCGAAAGAAATTATTTATTAGGGAAAGATTTAGATTTGTTGCTGAAGTATTTCTCGTGTTTTTAGGAATATTCCTGTTTTTACTAATTCCTAGAGTTTTATTTCCAATACTTGTTGATGAAAGTAACATTTTTTTTGGCCCTATATATTATCTTTTAAGAGCTATAGCTATTTTAATTGCGTTGCCGATTTTTTTATTTATTTCTAATATCCTATTTGAAACCCAGAAAAAAAATATTATAATTGAAGAAGATATTACTCCAGCATCAGCCCAGATAAAATTATTTTCTATTTCCAAAGATAATTTTGGATATCAATTATTATATGGTCTATTAATTTTATTTATCGTGTTTATACCATTAGATTTTCTTGGCTATTATTTTTTTCCGGCAACTTTAGAATATACTGCTGTTGCTTTGTCATCTCAATCAACAGATTCATATTTGCTGGCAAATTATTCAATATTTATTTTCTCTGTATTGATTATCCAACTCAGCGTTGCGATATATGAAGAATCGCTTACAAGAGGTTTTTTAACGATTCGGGGATGTGAATATTTCCATAAAATATCCGCTGTTATTATACCTTCATTATATTTTGGACTCATGCATTTCGCTTATTTTCTTAATCCAGCAAGCAGAAATTTTCCTATATGGATTCCTTTTATATGGTTTCTCCAAACTTTCTTCGTAGCAATATTATTATCAATCTTTATTATTAGAAAAAAGAAGATATTTCCTCTGATATTTGCACATGCATTAAACAATATAATATCCGCTCATGCCGTCTGGAATTATTTACAGGGTAATGATTTCATGATTGTAACAATGTATCTTTATCTTCCGTTATTAATTGTGAGTGGGATATTATTTATTTGGCAATTTCCAAGAATTAAAAATGGTATATCTGATGGTTTTTCAGAGATAAAAACATATTTTAAAGCCAATATCAAAAAAGGGGAATCTAAAAGTGATATATATTTCCGAATATTATTTGATATTGTTATTGGGCTTATTATTTTATTATTTGGGTTACTTTTTGCTGTTTGAAGGGGATTTTATATAATGGTGAAATTTGGGATAATAGCTGACACACATATAACAAAAGAAGAAAGTCCTCTTAAAGTCAAGAAGTTAATAGATGAATTGCAGAAAGCATTCAATGATGTAGATGAAATTATTCATGCTGGTGATGTTACGGAAGATTTTTTTTTAATGGAGTTAAAAAAAATAGCTCCCGTTAAATGTGTCAAAGGAGTTTTCGATAATATTGAACCCCTTCCTAATTTTATAAAATTACGGGCTGGAAAATATAATATCGGAGTAATTCACAAATTACCTGAAAATTTAGAGTCCTTCTTTAAGAAAAATGAGTTACATATCTTAATTTATGGTCAAACTCATCAACCACTCATACAAGGGACCGCTTATAACACGCTATATATTAACCCCGGTTCTCCAACAGAACCAAAAGCGCCGCCTCAAAAGAGAGGATTTGAGAAACCCGTGGCAAGACCCAGCGTGATGACTTTGAAAATTGATAATAACGATTTGTTATCTACATTTTTAATAAACTTGAAAATTTAATAAAGCGGTTCCTTTCTTAATTTTTCATAACTTTCCTAAAAATTTTAGATGTTTTGAGTTCAAAACTATAATAGATATAAATAGACCTTTAAATCAATGCATATTAATTAAAATATTATACAAAAAATTAAAATCTATTTTTGAAGTAAATGGTCATTATGGGACCTCTAATAGTAAATTTGGAAGATGTTAGTAAAAATAATCTAACTAATATCGGAAGTAAGGCTGCTAATTTAAGTAGATTAGTTCAAAGTGGTTTCCCTGTTCCAAAGGGATTTTGTATTACGACAGAAGCCTATAGACTTTTTCTGGAAAGCAATAATCTTAATGAATTAATCCAAAACTCATTAGCTAAAATTGAGTACGGTAGCTATGAAACAATAGAAAATTGTGAAAAAGAGATTCATCTTGCCATTGAAAATAGCACTATACCTCAGGGAATACTTGAAAAGATAAAATTAGCATACGATAAACTGTATACTACTAATGTTGCTGTACGATCGTCTGCAACTGCAGAAGATTTATTAAACGCGTCGTTTGCGGGTCAATATGACACATATCTTAATTTAAAGACTCTTGATCAAGTATTCCAAAATGTAAAAAATTGTTATGGTTCAGTATGGACAAGTAGAGCTATTTCATATAGGCATGAGAATAACATACC
>Ga0114922_10003374_pt1 | contig 14902 bp, 13 predicted proteins | sample AartaG_FD_100975 | JGI IMG/M metagenome (GOLD analysis project Ga0114922, IMG submission 100975) | Deep subsurface microbial communities from Aarhus Bay to uncover new lineages of life (NeLLi) - Aarhus_00045 metaG | ecosystem: Environmental > Aquatic > Marine > Oceanic > Sediment | place...
CAGGAGACCCGCCGCGCGGGAAGTTGCTACGATCAAACGTGAACCGCTCTAACGCGCCGGGACGGTGCACCACGCGACCCACCGCGCTATCTTGGCCGAGCGCGGCGGCTCAGGAGAGCCGCCGCACCGCATACGCACTCCCCTACACGTTCCAGGGCGCCCGGTGCGCCCGCGACGCCAGCCGCGACGCCTCCGGGTCGCCGACGAACCGCTCCGCGTCCGGGTCCCAGACGACTTGGCGGCCGAGGCGGCAGGCGATCTCGGAGACCTGGCTCAGGAGGTCCGAGCGGACGGCATCCTCGATCGGGTCCACGGTCCTGCGCCGCGTGCGGACGCAGTGGATGAAGTTCCCCTCGTGGTTGCTGCTGCGGGGCAGGTGCACCTCGCCGGGGCCGATCCGCGAGCGGAGCAGCGACTCGGGCTCCGCCACCAGTCCCCGGTAGCACAGGGCGATCCAGCCCTCCGTGCCGACGAACTGGACGTAGTTGCCCAGGCGGGCAAGTTTCGGCTCGGTCTCCGGCTCCACGCCCCACGCCTGGAACGTCACGGGGACGCCGTCGCCGAAACGCATCCGCACGTCCCAGTTCATGACGGCGTCGTTGCGCCCTTCGGCCGGGACGACGGCGGTACCCTCGACCTGCCACGGCCCGGCCCGGTCGCCGTCGTACGCCCAGACCATGAGGTCCAGCGGATGGGCGGCCCAGCCGGCGATATAGCCCAAGGCATAGTCGCGGACGTGGTACCACGCGTTGCCGCCGTCCGGGCAGCCGCTGTACGGCCGCCAGGGCGCGGGCCCGAGCCACAGGTCGTACGCGAGGCCGGGAGGCACCGGCCGCGGCGCCGTCGAGCCGCCGGACGCCGAGTTCGGCGCCTTGACGCGGATCTCGCGCAGCCGGCCGACCCGGCCGCTCCGAACCAGTTCCGCCCCGAACCGGCAGAGCGGAAACGAGCGGGACTCGGCCCCGTACTGAACCACCCGTCCGGTGCGCCTCGCGGCGTCGCGGCAGGCGAGGTCCTCGGCAATGCTGATGCCGAGGGGCTTTTCGACGTGCACGTCCTTGCCCGCCCGCATGGCCGCAATCGCGACGGGCACGTGCCAGTGGTCGGGCGTGGCAATGCCGACGGCGTCGATGTCGCGGCGGTCAAGCACCTCGCGGAAATCGACGTACGCCCGGCAGTCGGTGTGGCCGTAATGCCGGTCGATGAACCGCTTGGCGCCGTCGCGGCGGTTCGTCCAGGTGTCGCAGACGGCGACGAGTTGGGCCTCGGGCCAGGGCAACTGCTCGCGGATGTTATGCATCCCCCGGCCGCCGGTCCCGATGTACCCGATGACGACGCGCTCGGAGGGTGGCGGCCGGTCGCCCCGGCCCAGGGCCGCCGAGCCGACCACCTGCCCAGCCGCCGCCAGGCCGGCCGCGGCGCGGGCCAGGAATCGGCGACGGGTCCACCGGCGGGGCCTTGGACGCTGCATGGGTGTCTCCCCGCGTGCGTCGGCGCCATCCCCCGCCGTGACGGACTTACTGGAGGTAGGTGCCCTCGATGACACGGACGATCATCGGGGCGAAGATGACGACCACCACCGACAGGAGGATGAGCATCATGGGAACGAGCATCTTGACGGAGGCCTCGCCGGCGCGGCGTTCGGCGCGCATGCTGCGGCGCATCCGCAGGAGGTTGGCCTGAAGTTTGAGAACGTCGGCCAGGGGGGTGCCGAGTTGCTCGGCCTGGAGAACGGCCGAGATGATGCTGTCCAGCCCGTCCACGTGGATGCGCTGGCCCAGATGCGTCAGGGAGTCTTGTCGGCTCCGGCCGAAATCGATCTCACGAACCATGATCGACAGTTCCTGGTTAAACGGGTCGTCCGGCTCATCCTGGATGACCGACTGGGACGCTTCGTAGAAGGTGGCGCCGGCATCCATGGCCATCGCAATGAGGTCGAGCGTGTAGGGCAAGCGCTTCGAGATGGCGCGCAGCCGGCGCAGCGCCCGTTCACGCAGCCACAGGTACGCCACGAAGAACCCGACGCCGAAGCCGAGCACGACGTACACGGTCGTGGCCACCAGCCCCACCCCGCCCAGCAGGAGCATGGTGCCGAGCCACGCGCCGACCGCGCCCACGATGCCCCAGACCATGCACACCACGACGTACTCGTCCGGGCTGTACTGGTTCGGGTTTCCGAGCGCGAGCAGCAACCGGAGGACGTGCTGCTTGAACCGCGGCACGTTGAGCCGCCGGGCCAGATGATACAGCGGGACCAGAAACGGGCGAAGCGGCAGCATCTCGAACAGGGTATTACGGTCGACGTTGTCCACGTCGGTCCGGAAGACCGACTCGTCCGCCGTATCGACCGGCGCGCGGAACAAAGCCGTCACGAGGAAGAACACCGCCGCAAAGACCATCAGGTTCATGATGACGATCAGGGTCAGCACGCCGATACGTCCTTTCGCAAGCGTCCAGTGGCGTCGGGTGCGGGGACCCGCCGCGCAAGACGCAGAGCCCCCTCTCCCTTGACGGGAGAGGGATGGGGTGAGGGTGAATGCCGTTCGTCCATCGGATAATCCCCCTCACCCTGCCCCTCTCCCACCAGGGGAGAGGGAATGTGAAACGGCTCCTAAATCTCGAACGTGACGATCTTGCGAATCCACAGGAACCCCGCCAGATTCAGGAGAACGGCAATGGCCAGCAGAAGCAGCCCCCAGTCGTTATCCCGGCTGAAGAGCGTTGCGACCCACGTGGGCTCGATGAGGTAGTACACGCCGAGGATGGCCGCCGGCATGCACCCCATCATGATGGCGGAGAGTTTGTTCTGGGCCGTGAGGGCCCTGACTTTCTCTTCCAGTCGCACGATCTCGCGGAGGGATTCGCCCAGCCGGTCGAGCGTGTCGGGCAGGTTCCCGCCGCGCACCCGCGCGGTCTGCATGGCGGCGAACAGGAGCCGGTAATGGTGCAACTTGATCCGGACCGATGCGCGGCGCATGACCTCGTCGACGCTGGCCCCGTGCTCGAACTCGCGGAGCATCAGGCCGAACTCCTGGCTGATGGGCGGCTCGGTGTTGTCCTCGATCAGGCGCATGGACTGGACGAGGTTCAGCCCCGCCCGCATGCCGTTCGAGAGTGTGACCAGGCCGTCGATCAACTGCTCGTTGAGTCGGTCGCGGCGCCGACGCTGGAGCACGAAGATGGCGACGCGCGGCACCCACCAGCCGATGGCGGCCCCGGCGGCGAACATGATGACGGTCCCCAGTTGACCGGCGCCGGCGTTCCAGGCCATCAGGCCCAGGATGAGGCCGGCCACCCCCGCCGCCGTGAACATGCCGTACGTCAGTTGCCTTGGCGTCACGTCGAACATGAACAGTTCCACGAGGGCCTCGTGAAACCGGATTTCGTGCTTGCGGATGATGCGGCCCATGGGGAAGCGGAGCGAGATGAAGCCGGCGAAGACCGCCACCGCCGTCGCCAGGGTGGCCCCGCCGCGGATCAGAAGGTTGTGCTCGGCCAATGGAAGATAGTCGATCAGCATGGCTTACATGAAGGCGTCGACGGTCAGGAGTCCCTTGTGAAGCAGGTCGCGGGCAAAGACCGGGATGTACCCGGTGTGCATGAGTTCGCCCCGCTCGCCGCGCCGCTTGCCGCGGGCCGGCCGGATGAAAATATCCTCGACGACGATGTAGCCCTCGTCGCGGTCGAGGCCGGCCACCTCGCTGACGGCGGTGACCTGGCGCCGACCGTCGGCGAACCGCGTCAGGTGGACGATGAGGTCCAGGGCGGTCACGATCTGCTCGCGGATGGCCCGGATGGGCATGTCGACGGCCTCGAGGACAAGCCCCTCGAGGCGCTTCATCGCGTCCTGCGGGCTGTTGGCGTGAATGGTGGTGAGCGAGCCGTCGTGGCCGGTGTTCATCGCCTGGAGCATGTCGAGGGCCTCGGGGCCGCGGACCTCGCCGACGAGGATGCGGTCCGGCCGCTGCCGCAGCGCATTCTGCACGAGCATGCGGATGCTGAATTGGCCCTTGCCCTCGACGTTGGCCTGGCGGGTCTCGACGCGGACGACGTGCTCCTGGTGCATCTGCAACTCGGCAGAGTCCTCGATGGTGATGATGCGTTCGTGCGGCGGGATGAAGGCGCTGAGGACGTTGAGCAGCGTGGTCTTGCCGGAGGCCGTGCCGCCCGCCACGAGGACGTTCTTGCGTCCCAGGACGCACGCCCGCAGGAAGTTCCCCGCGAACGGCGTGATCGTGCCGAAACTAACCAGGTCGTCGATCGTGAACGGCGTCTCGGAGAACTTGCGGATCGTCAGCACCGGCCCCACCAGGCTCAAGGGGGCAATGGTGGCGTTGACGCGGCTGCCGTCCGGGAGCCGGGCGTCGACGATCGGCGTCGACCGGTCGATGCGCCGGCCCAGGGGCGTGACGATCCGCTCGATGACCGTCAGCACGACCTCCTCCGAGAAGAACGACCGCCCGGTGTTCCGTATGACGCCGTCTTCCTCAATGTAAATCTTGCTCGGGCCGACGACCATGACCTCGGTGACGTTCGGCATGTCAAGGAGATCCTGGATGGGGCCGAGGCCGATGACGATGTCGAGGATGTCCTTCATGATGTAGCGGCGGATGATGTAGACCCAGAGCGACTCGGTGACCTGCGGGGCCTCGCGGTTGAACTCCTCGTGGAAGCGTTCCTCGACCGTGTCGACGTCCTGCTTGACGTTCTCGGCGCCGAACTTCAGGCCAAGGTCCTGGATCAACAGGTCGCGCACGCGGAGCAAGGCGGATTCCAACTGCTGGTCGAGGACGGCGTCGCCGGCCTTCAGGATCGGCGGGCGCATCTTGCTGCCGGCCCGGCGTGAAATCTCGGTCACCACGTCGCGCTTCAGTTGATGCTCGACCAGGAACCAGCCGGTCTCGTCGTCGATCTGGTTGATGAAGTTGCCGAGGGCGGAGGAAAGGTGCGCCTTGAGGTGCTTGACGTAGCGCGGGTCGTCCTGGGCCTCAACATCGACGGTCCGGAGGTTGAGTCGGCGGAGGAGTTCGGCGTGGACCTGCTTTTCAACCTCCATCGCCTTGGCCAGCGGCGTCTTCTCACGGCGAAACTTGATCTTCCCCTCGGCGGGCCTGGGGGCCTCCTCGGCCGACAGGTACAGGGTCCACTCGCCGATGTGGATCTCCTGGCCGGGCACCACCTTCACCTGCTCGCCCACCCCGACCATTTCGCCGTCGACGAGGGTGCCGTTCAGGCCCACGTTCTCGATGAAGATCTCGCCGTTGTGCTTGATGAGCCGGGCGTGCTCGCGCGAGACGAACACGCTGGCGAGTTCCAGGTCGTTGTTGGGGTCGCGGCCGATGCGCAGGACGTCGCCGGACAGGTCGACCTCCTGCCGAACGTCGCTCAACTGGCTGTAGGCTATGACACGCATACCGCATCTCCGCGCGGCGGGGTCACGGGACGATCGGCGGCCCCGGTTCCGCTTTCCGCATCAGGTCGATGGCCTCGGGCGCGAAGGTCGGCTCGCTCCGGACGCCCTCCGGCGACCGGCGGACCGTCACCAGGAACCGGTCAGAGGCCAGCCGCTCCTTGACCTGGAGGAGCCGCTTGACGTGGTCCTTCGGCAGGAAGACCTGGATGTTGTCGGCGGATCGTCTCCGCTGGCCGGCGGCCTCGGCCGAACCGCCGACGCCCTTGACCTGCACGTCGTACAGGACGTCGAGGATCTCGATCTGCTCCGTCCGGTCGTCCGGATTCATATCGAACCGCCCACGGACGTTGACGAAGACGCCCGGCTGCACGCTCGGCTCGGGCTCGATGTCGATCGTCATCATCTCGTAGCCTTCGGGCAGTTCCTTGAGCACCGGCACCTCGGCCCCCGCACCCACGTCGCGGTAAGACAGCCAGGTGCCCTTGTGGAGGTCCCACATCGCCTTCTCGCGCAGGACGACACCCTTGTCGCTCAGGCGCACGAACCGCTCGAACGCTTTGTTCTCAAGCAGGGGTTCGGGGACCTCGACGACCGCAAGATGCCCCTCCTCAAGGGCCTCGCCCTTGGCCATGTCCTTCTTGAGCACGAGGAACGGCACGGTCACCGCGTACGGGGCTTCAATGTGACCGATATAGAGGTTGAGCAGGACGGCGGCCAAGATGGCGGCCAGCACGGCCACGATCAACACCCCGCCGCTGGGGATCCAGGGGTTCTGCTTCGCCTTGGCCATGGATATTCCTTCGTCAGAACGACCCCTCACTCGCCCCCGTAATTGGGGTCGTAGATGGCAACGAGCGTCTCGTCGCCTCCGGACCGTGCCCGGGCGTAGACGACCCGCTGGCGCGCCATCCGACCGTCGCGGACCTCGCGGAAGTGAACCAGCCACCCCCGGTCGGGCTGGGCGCCGCGGTTAACCCGCGGGCTCTCCAATCGCTCGCATTCCCAGCCCATCGACTCGTAGTGCCGGTGAAACGCATCCAGCGCGGCGTCCATGCTCTTGGGCATCCGCACGAGCACCATGCGGCAGCCGCGGCGCACCGGGTTGTCGAAGACCATCAGGACCTTGGCCTCCTCGGGCATGAGGTCGGCCGGCGCTTCGCTTTGCGGGTAATCATACGGCAGGGCGAACAGGTCCGCCATCCGCCGCTGCGCATCGGTGGGTTCGGTGTCGCGTGCGTCGCCCTCGTCGCCCTCGTCGCCCTCGCCGAGGGCCGCCATGATCAGGCCCGCCATGACGTGGCGAAGGCCGTCGTCGGCCTCCTCGGCCGTGGTGGGCTCCTCGTCAGGGGGCGGGGGTGCGCCGGAAAGTTCAACCTCGGGAGGCCAGGCCAGGTCCGGGGCAGACGCGCCGGCACCGCCCGCGCTCCCCTCGCCGAAGCCGGCCGGATGCCGGAGCACGTGCGCCAGGAGGACCATCGCGAGGACCACCACGGCGATGAGGGCCACGCGCAGGGCGATCGCCAGCGGGCGGCGCCGCCGTCCGGCCCGTTCCTGCTCCGACGGCTGGGCGGATTGGGTCTGCTCCGGCCTCTCCACAGCGTATCTCCGCGCCTCGGCCGACCACCGGGTCTACTGCGTGCTCTCGTCCTCGAACGGGTCACCGTGCCACCAGCGATTCATGACATCGTCGCGCGTGGGCTCGAAGTGCGGGGCGAATCGGGCCGTTTCCAGGTTGTCCCGGAACGCCTGGAAGATCTCCCTGAGCGGCCCGCTGCGGGCGATCTTCCAGGCGTCCAGGTGGTGGAAGTGCCACGGGCTGGTATCCCGCCAGTGCTCGGCCCGGGTGTCCTTGCGGAGGAAGCCCCACATGCTGCCCGGGACCCTGTCTGCGAACGAGCGGCTGGCATGGGCCTCATGCCGGCCCGGCAGGTTGTCCCAGATACGATACCAGTAATCCTGGGCGCGCGGATTGGTGGTCTTGACGATGGTCCGGGGTTCGACGTCGGGGCGGAGGCGGTCGAGTTCCTCGCCGGTGCCTCGTGGCCGGTGGGTCCCGTCGTCCTCCACCAAGCCGGGGGTGTGGCCTTCCAGCCGCATCTCCGTCCACTGCCCGTGCCCGGCCGACCGCCACAGCGCCCGGCGCGCATCCACCAGCGCCTTCTGCTTGGACAGCATGCCGAACGAGAGGTACATCGTCAGGCCGGTCAGGAAAAAGATGATCGGCAGCGTGAGGACGAATTCCAGCAGGGCGTTGCCCCTGCAGCCGGTGCGGGACCGGAGCGCCCGTGCCACGGCGGGTCTTGCCCCGCCGTGCGCACGGCCGGCGCTCGCACGGCCGGACGAGACCGGCCGTGGCACGGCCCCAAGTTCTTCCGCGGCGCGGCCGGACAAGGCCGGCCGTGGCACGTTGGTGTCATGAACGCTTGGCGCGGTCAATGTGTAAACTCCTGGACGAAAGCCTCGTCGTAGTACTGGATGAGGCGGGCGACGGGTTCGAGGCGTTCCTGGGTCAACGCGTCGGCCACCTCTCCCCCGCCGGCCGGGACAGGGCCGTTCACTGCCGTCAGCAGGTGCCTCCACCGGTCGGTCCGCATCAGTTTGACCTTCCAGTGCTGGGTGAACAGGTCCCAACTGTATCGGCCGTAGACCCGCGCCTGGGCGTACCCGATCAACTTGTCGATGGGGTTCGGGTTGACGAACTTCGCGCCCCAGTCCTTCACGCCGCCAGGGACGTAGGCGAAGCCATTGAAGGTGAAGTAGGTGTTGATCGTGTCCCAGGTGTGGTCGCCGGCCGTGCGGTCCAGCAGGATGGGAGCGCACGGCTCGCCACCCACCGGAGGCAGGTACCGGCGGTGGAGCGATTCATCGGTGTCCAGTTCGGCCCCGTTGAACCGCCACAGGTCCACGTGGTAGTAGATCTGCTTCTCGGCCTCGGTGTACGGCCAGCGGCTGCCGTCCGGATGAATGGGCGGATGCGGTGCGAAGATGGCCAACTGCGGGTAGTGCGCCGTCATGCGCTCCTTGACCCGGTAGAAGACCGCCAGCCGCGGACACGTCCCCTCGTAGTTCAGGGTGGCCCGCGTGTACCCGGCAAGGCTGGGACTCTCCATGCTCGTATACGCCCGCGTCCGCACCAAGGGCCGGTGATGATGCCGAAGGTCGATATTGTTGAAGAACGACGACTCGGGGAACTCGTACCGCGCGTCGAACGAGACGTGGTCCCACCAGGCCCGGCGGACGTCTCCGGGGTCCAGTCCCTTGGCGACGTCGTACTGCATTTCCCAGTTCCGCAGCGACACGCGGTCGTCGGCCTCGCCGAACATCATCTCCAGTTTCTTCGAGGAGACGAGGTTGAAGAGGACCGAGAACCGGCTGAGGTCCAAGAGGCCCATGGGCCGTGTGGCGGTGAACGGCTCCCGCCAGTACGACCAGGGTCCCATGACGGGCCCGCGGCCGTGATGGATCTCGCCCCTGTACATATAATCTGGATAGTATCCCCGGTAGTGCATAACGTGGGCGAACCCGCCGATGACCTGCCTTTCCCGCGGGGGCGGCATGCGGCCGGTGCGCATGGGGTTCTCGAAGTCGCGGAACCGGCCGTCCTCGACCGGCAGCGCCGGCCAGAGGGGCAGGACGAAGCCGAACTCCGCCCCGTTCTCGTCGGCGATGTCGATGGCCTCCCGCTGGGCCACCAGCGGCGTGACCTCGCGCATCGCATGCATGAACCCATCCATCAGTTTCGTGCATTCCCACAGCACGCCGTTGTCATACTGAAGGTACTCGGGCCAGTTGTTGATCTGCGCCACGATCTGGCCCAGTTGCTGGATGATCTGCTGCTCGTCGCGGGCGTTACCGACCGCCAGCCACTCCGAGATGCGGCCATCGATGAGCATGTCGTGGCCGGCCTTCGACCCGCCCAGGTTCGAGCACAGATCGTTGATGCACTCCTGGGCGGGTGGCACGACGGTCTCGAGCGTGTCGAGCAGGACGATGAGGCTCAGCAGTTGGGTATCGGCCACGTTGCACATCGCGATGACGTTCAGGCCCCGCGCGTACCACGCCGCGCCCGTGGCCGCCACCGAATCGGCCGTGTGCTGCATCTGGACCTTGTGGTTCAGTTTCTGCCCGCTGTTCAGGACCAGGAACACCAGGCCGGCCAGCAAGAAGAAGAACAGGACGACGACGAAGACGGCCTGGGCCCGCTCCGAGCGGTGGAACCGTCCGAGCACCGATTGCCTGCCGGGCCCGAGCCGGCGGCCCGCGGCGGCCACGATCCGGCGCGTTCTTGGACTCATCGGATCACTCCTCGGGTTTCTCCTGCGGCTGACTGGCCATGGCCCGCCGGACCAGGTCGATGAGGCCTTTGACATATTCGGTATTCTTGGCCTTCTGGGCCAGGTGGAGCCAGGCCAGGGCCTCCTTGAACCTTTTGTCCTGGAGGTACGACTTGCCGCGCGCCAGGTTCCAGCAGTGTTTGGTCTCGGCGATCAGGTCGCGAACCTCCTGGGTGTCCATGACCTGCTGGGCCCGCTGGAACGCGTCCAGCGCCTGGCTGTAACTGAGTTGGCTGAGCAGTTCTTTTCCGACATCCAGGTGGCCGTGGTACTGGCGCCGCGTCTCGATCCGTTCCAGGAGGCTGGTGGCGTCGGCCGTGTCCTGGTACGACTGGGCCTCAGTGGCGAGGCGTTCGGCCTCGTCGAAATCCTTCCGCTCCAGGGCTTCCTGGGCCCGGGCCATCGCCATATGGTACTTGGCCAGGTTGATCTGCTCCTCGAACTGGGTCTTGAGATTCGCCTCCTTGGCGGGGTCGATGAGTTTCAGGGCCTGCTGGTAACTGTTGATGGCCTGTTCCCATTCGCCCTCTTTCATGGACTTCTTGGCATTCTTCACGTGCTCGTCCAGTTGCTGCTGCCGGCCGGCCCGTTTGAGGGCGGCCAAGGCGTCGGGGTGCTCGGGGTTGTGCTCGATGACCTCGGTCCATTTCTGGACGGCTTGCTGCACGAGGTTGTTCTTTTCCAGTTTCCGGGCCACCTCGGCAATGGCTTCGGCCTGGGCATAGTGGAACTTCTTGCGGATCGTCTCGGAGGGGCGGATGTCGAGGATCTTCTGCCAGAGTGCGGCGGCCTCGGACCAGTTCTTACCGGCCTCGGCCTGTTTGGCCAGCAGTACCACTTGGTCGTACTGCTTCTGGCTCTTGATCGTCGCGAGCAGTTCCTTGACCTCCGGGCCGGGTCGAATCTTCTGGGCCTTCTCCGCAGCCACCTGGGCCTCGTTGTAATTCTTCTTCGTAAGATACTCCCGGGCCTTTTCCAGCAGGGCGGTGTACTCGCGCAGGTCCTTCTTTTCGCGATACTTGGCAATCTGGTCGCCGAGTTCGAGTTCCGGGTATTTGTTCTGGAGGTTGGTGAGCAGGCCGATGGCCTGCTCGTAGTTGCCCGTCTTGGAGGCCTCGTCGACGTCCTTCATCACCTGCTTGATTTCCTTGGACTTGTTGAACCGCTGCCAGAAGCCCTCGGCCCACCGTGCCGGCGCGAGGTACTGCTCCTCGGCGGTGGTGGCGCCCTCGGCGGCGGTGTCCCAATCCTCCGCCTTCAGGTAGTGCTCGGCCCGGGCCATCCAGGCGTACTTGGTGGCCTCGGACGCCCGCCCGGGCAGGTCCTGGAACTCGATCGCGATTGCCTTGAAGGCGTGCATCGCGCTCTGGTAGTCCTTGTCCTCCCAGGCCTGAATGGCCTTGACCCAATCCTGCTTCGCATCCTTTTCGCGGAGCGCGGTCACGTGCCCGTTCCAGATGAGGAGGCCGACGGCGATGGCGATCAGCGGCCCGCCGACGACGCCGCCCCAGAAGGCGGCCCGCTTCCAGGTCCATTTCTGTTCGGGCAGGGGGGCCGTTCGCTCGGCCGAGGTCTCGGGCAGACCCGCCTCCGCCGCGGCGGCCACCGCTGCACCCCCACCCGCCGCCTGCAGGGCCTGACCCGCGCCGGCGGCCTCCGGCCGGACGGTCGGCCGACGCGCCGGCGGGCCGCTGGCGCCCGCGTTTGCATCCGCCTCCATCTCCTGCTCGATCGACTCCGAGTCGGTCTGCGTCAGGCTACTGCCCTTGACGTGCATCACGAAGATCCGCCGAAGCCACTTGATGATCTGGTCCGCGGAGGCGAACCGCTTCGACGGGTCCTTCTCCATCATCCGCTCGACGATCTTTGAGACCAGCGGCGGGATGCCCGGCTGGAGTTCCTTCAGCGACGGCCCCGTCTGGGCGGGGTTCGAGTGCCAGTGCATCCACCGCACCTGCTGGGCCCGCTCGTCGCGCAGGACGTCGCGGAAGACCTCCTGGAACTTCTCCGGCCCGGCGAACATCTCGTACGCGATGAATCCCAGGCTGTAGACGTCGGCCCGGCCGTCCACCGGCGCCCCGGTGAACATCTCCGGGGCCATGTACTTGGTGGTCCCCATGGGCAGGCTCGTCTTGCCGCCCGAATGCCCGATGAGGCCGAAGTCCGTAATCTTCAGGGCCCCGTCCTTGGCCATCATGACGTTGGCGGGCGTCAGGTCGCGGTGTACGATCTGGCTCTTGTGCATCGCGCGGAGCCCGAGGGCCGTAGAGAGCAGCACGCCCAGCCCGGTCTGGAGCGGCACGGGGCCGCGGTCCATCAGGGCACGCAGCGTCGTGCCCTCCACGTACTCCATCACGAGGTACAGTTGGCCATCCTGCTGGATCAGTTCGTGGACGTTGACGATGTTGGCCTGGGAGGAGGAGAGTTTGGCCAGCGTCTGGGCCTCGGTCCGGAACCGATCCAGGAACCGCTCATCCTGCGCCAGGTGGGGCGCAATCTGCTTGATGGCCACCGAGCGGTCCAGCGACGGGTCGTAGGCCTTGTAGATGACGGCCATGCCGCCGGTGGCGATCTGCTCGCCGACCTCGTACTTGCCGAGTTTCGTGCCGGGTTTCAGTGAACCCGAGAAAGGCTGGTCAGCCATGGTGTTCGGTTGCTCCGAATTCGGTTCGGCCTCCTACGGGTTGATACCGCCCTGCCACATGGGCTGGCTGCGCGGGCCGTTCGGCGGCCTCAGTTCCGGCCCGCCCTCGTTCGAGAGGCGCTGGACGATCTCGATCTCGGCCGCGTACTGGCCGTCGTCCATCCCGACGACCTGGATCGCGCGGCCCAGGAACCGCGACGCATAAGGGATCTGGAGCAGGAACTGGTGCGTCAGTTTCACGTCCAGGTACTCCCAGTACCAGAAATCCCAGATGGGCAGGTCCCGGTGATAGTAGGGGCAGTACGGCTCGTAGTCCCAGCCCCACGTCGTCCATTCGTCGCGGCGGTGGTGCCGGTACGGGCAGTCCGGGTCCGGGTTGCCGTCCTGCCAGTGGTCGGGCGGGGCGAGTTCGATCTCGGTAACCGGCCCGGTCTCGCCTGCGCGTTGGCAGAAACCGTCGGCGTAGGCGTACTGCTCGGCCACGCGCCGCAGCCAGCCGGGCGAGGAGTCGCCCTCGGCCATGCCCACGATGCGTCGGGCCTCCGCCTCGACCATGTCCTCGGCGCCCGGCAGGAAGTCCTCGCCGGCGCCGTACTCCGGGGCTTCGAGCCGCGCGCTGACCGGCACCAGGGCCAGCACAGCCGCCCGGCGGATCATCTCCCGCTTCTGGGAGATGCCCTGCTCCGGGCTATACACGAGGTTGCGATCCTCGTCGTTAATATCCATGGGGACGACGACGGTGGCCATCCGCGCCGCGGCAAACGCCGCGTAATGGACCACCAGGTTCCCGTTGAACAAGAGCGCCGCCTGGGTGATCGTCAGGAAGATCATCAGCGCCAGGGGAAAGACGAAGGCCATTTCGATCGCCGCCGCCCCGCCCTGGTCGGCGTGAAGGGCCCGGGCGCGCGGCCGGTCCCCTTGCCGCGCCCGCAGCAGGACGGCCGCCAGGCCACCCAGCACCACCATGCCCACCGCAATCAGGACGATGCACCGGATGGCCATCGGGCTCACCGAAGCCGCCCGCGCCCACTGCGGTGCCCGGCCGAAGGCCGCCACGGCCAGCCAGACGATGCCCGCCGTCGCCAGGAGGCTGGCGACACCCAGGATCCAGAGTCGGCGTTTTTCGCGTGCGCTCATAGGCTGCTCACTACTTGGCCGCGGCGGGCGAACCCACCGGCTAAACGAGCCGGCTCAGGGCCTCCCACAGCGACAGGCCGATCACTTCCTCCGCCAGAAACCACAGCGTCCCCAGGCAGACGGCGAACCCGAACGGCACGCGGAACGTATCGCCGCCGACGGCCTCGTCCATGGTGGCCTGCGGCAGGGGGAGGATGCGGACGGCCAGGAGCAACTTCCGAAACACGGTGCGCGTCTGTCCCCGCCAGATCATCAGGATCAGGCCTACCGCGGCCGCCGTAAGGAACGAGTAAAACACCGCATGGAGGGCGGCGTAGTCGGCCAAGCCGTTCCAGCCGACCAGGGCGCCGACGGCACCCATCAGTTTCACGTCGCCGCCGCCCATCCCGCCGACCAGGTACGCCACAAGCAACACGCCGAAGCCGAGGCCGAACCCGAGGAGCCCATCGGTCAGACCGTCCCAGGCGTTGCCGTCGCCCGCGCCCCGAAGCGCCGCCAGCCCCAGGCCGATTGCGATCGCCGGGTACGTCAGCCAGTTGAACACCTTTCCGCGGGCCAAGTCGCACACGGCCGCTGCCACGAGCACCACCGCCAGGACGCCCACAGAGATCCAGTGCCAGACCACAGGCACTCCTTGTCTCGGGCACAGCGCTGGCGACCCGCTCCGGACCCGGCACCATCACCATCGCTCCCGTGCCGGCTTCCCGACCGCAGGCACCCCTGCCCCGGTGTCGCGGCCAGCCACGGACGGCTTCGCCGCAGCGGCGCGGACCGGCCAACCCGACAGGGACGCGGCGCTAGTTCGAGAAGGTCTGAGCGTCGGATGGGCCACCGAAGAAGTCGTCGTGCTCGCCCTGTTCCTCCCCGACGGCCTCGTTCCAGGTGTCGGTCACCCAGGCCTTGATCTCGTCGCGGAAGAAGATCAAGAGGCCGAGCAGCGGCAGGACGATGGCCAGGATGATGAGCAACTTCTCGAGGCCCTCGGCCCCACGCTCATCGGCGTGCAGCGCCCTCAAACTTTTCCATACCCGTTTCATCATTCGGTTCTCCTTATCCGACGGCTTCGAGCCGTCTCAGATAAACGGCCACGATACAAAGAACGCAATCATCCCGAAGTAGTCCGACAGCACGTCGAACAACTTGACGAACAGGCCCAGGATCGGCACCGCCACGGCCGCAAAGACCAAGGCGTACTCGAGCATCGCGGCGCCCCGCTCGTCGCGGTGGAACCGGGCGAGGCCAAGTCGGCGGCCGACCCGCGTCATCCGTTTCTTGAACCCGGCCATCGGTCCTCCATCCCTCTAATTATCGGCCACCAGGGGCTGCAGGCTTGGCATCTTCGCCACCTGTGTCCGGACGGCCACGTCGTCCGCG
>Ga0114922_10003375_pt1 | contig 14901 bp, 10 predicted proteins | sample AartaG_FD_100975 | JGI IMG/M metagenome (GOLD analysis project Ga0114922, IMG submission 100975) | Deep subsurface microbial communities from Aarhus Bay to uncover new lineages of life (NeLLi) - Aarhus_00045 metaG | ecosystem: Environmental > Aquatic > Marine > Oceanic > Sediment | place...
AAGGAACGCCGGGGCAGAGGAAGAACAGCCCTGTATTCAGACCATCAGCCAAACCCGAGGGATACTTCAGCAATTCGGAGAATGCTCTGTTCCTTTCCTTTGGGAGAGGGTTTGCTGTTAACATCACACCCGGGCTGCAATTGACAAAGACCTGGGCGCTAGTCGGTGTTGGCGGCAGCTTGAAGATGCTCTCACAATCTCTGGACAATTACCGCAGCAGGGGTATCGGGCTGGATCTGGGTTTCTTGTTCCGTATGGATGCCGGGAGTCTCGTCGCTCATGAAGGCGTAGGTGATCTCTCGCTAGGACTCAATATTCAGGATATTGGCACGAAAATCCAATGGAACACCGCCAGTCAGCATGAAGGAGCCCTTCCGACTAACTTCAAGCTCGGACTTGCGTATTCGCTTGCCGCTGGAAATCATGATTTCACTGCGGCTCTGGATAAAGACACAGTTTATGATAGCGCAGTACGCTTAGGGCTGGAATACTGGTATAGAAACACAATGGCGCTGAGAATAGGAGTAAAGAACGCGGACCTGTCCGCTGGCTTTGGCATAAGAAAAGGCGCGTTCGCTGTAGATTACGCCTACTTGAAACAGGAGATAGCTGGTTCGCACCAGCTTAGTGCATCGGTTTCCAGTCATCAGTCACTAGTCTCTAGTCAATAGTCTTGTAGGTGGTGAATTTTATGAAAGCCAAAATTCGAGACTCAAGACTCGTCACTCGTCACTCGTTACTCGTTACTATCCTGTCCTGTGTCCTGTGTCTTGTATCTTGTGTCTTAGTATATGCTTTCCTCGCGCACGAGTTAACGAAGGTAGATGTATCTGCTCCTGATCCTTACGGCCCTGTGGTTGTCCCCGAGAACTATCAGAATCTCCTGGTACTGGATGTGGCCATACCTCGTTTCGACGCAGGGCCCATGATCGAAGACACTAAACTTCACAACGGAGTAGCGGGATCGAGCCCTCGTGATATTCTGACTCCATTTGACTCTGCAGATTGGTATTCGGATCACGATGGCGATATGAGCTTCGACGGAAACGTACCATCTGATAACACTGAAGCCATTGTATCATCCGACGACGATATTCTGGACCCCAGTGACGTTGTTCGGAAGACAGGGCTGTGCCTTATTGAACCGTTCACATATTACCTTGGCTTTGGCGACCAGTATATCGATGGCGATCATAACCAGAACTATACTCCCGGCGAAGCTGTCGTAAGGTTAGCCACTTATGCAGGAGAATTACACCCGGGCGAGGTCGTCCTCAGCGGAGCGGCAGACATGACCGCGTTTCTTCCAAATGTATGTTTTACCGATGGCATAGATGGCAACGCAACGCCTGTCCAGTATCATGACGGAGAGGCTATTATAGTGGACGCCGGCACTGCGGGTATCCTCTCGGATGATGATACTGTCCTGACAAAGGGAAATGCTGATCTCAATCCTTTTCCCGATAGCGTCGTATACTCGGATCTCAGCGGGAACGGCAGATATAATCTCGATGAAGCTATCATCGGGGACGGTGGCATTCCGGGGCAACTGGATGCTGGTTCTCTGGACGGTACTGGAGTTGACAGTGTGATCAGACCGGGAAAAGCCGATTTTATGCCTATGGTAGATGAGGGCTTGCTCTTTGTTGATGATAACGGCGATGATGCATTCAGTCCTGGGGAGTGCATTATTCGGGACGGCGGCATCACGGGGATAGTGGAGCCGGGGGATATTGTGAGGCCAGGCCTCACTCACCTGAAACCACTTTCCGGTAACGATTACCTGTTTACAGACGATGATGTTTTTTTCACTCCCGACGGAGCATATACTGGTGACCTGGATCTTACGGACGGGTATCAGGGCGAGGCCATCTTCAGTGATGAAAACGGTGATAGCCGGATCGACGATGGCGAGCTGGTGACTGCTGGGTACGCTGCTCTCAAAGCCTTTGCGACACCAGCAGATGCATGGTTTGTGGATTCACAAGGCAATGCCTTCTGCGACTCTGATGAAGCCGTTATCGTGAGCGATGACGATCTGCTATCCAGCACCGACACTATAGCGAGACCAGGCTTTGCATTCCTCAAACCTTTCAATGTCGGTATAAAATGGGCAGATGCCAACCATAACTCCCAATACGACGATGAAGAGTTGATTGCTGAGACGTCAGATGATATACTGAGCCCCGGCGAGGTGATCAGGCCGGGATACTGCGATCTAAAGGTTCTGTCTGGAACATACGAGGGTCAGGTATATTCGGATAACGATGGCAGTAATAGCTACTCAAGCGATGAGCTGGTGATCTTCAGCGATGATAAGATACTGGATGCTGGCGATTCCGTGAGCACCCCGGGTCGCTCCTGTCTGGTCTCGCTTCAGAATTCATCCACAAAATTCATCGATGCAGATGGCGAGAAAGATTTCGACCTGGAAGAGGCTATAGTTTACAATCGCGGAAGCTCCATACTGATACTGGATGACAGCGATGGGGTCGCACGATCCGGGCTGGTGGACATCAAGAGCATTGAGGACGAAGTAGTCTATATTGATCATAGTGCCGATGGAGCCTTTCAGGGTGATTCGGACAATGATGTCAACTGGGAGGGGCCGGATGCTGAGACCTGCGCGAACGATCCTGACATCATCAACGATCAGGACGAGGTTGTCCTGAGAGACCCCCTCGGCCCGGGGCATCTGTCTCTGGATCCCGATGATAAGGTACTCCGGCCCGGCCTTGCACTGCTCACAGCTTTTTCCGGGACGGATACATATACCGATGACGGTGACGAAGAATATGATGGAGATGGCGGCGTTGACCCGAACGAAGCCGTGATTCAGGATGGCAATATCAACTTGCTTCTGGATAGTACAGATGTGGTTTTAGTAACCGGGGTAGCATTGATAAGGGATTTCTCTCCGCCAGAAGAGCAGACGTACATAGATGCAAACAATGACGGTGTTTATTCACCCGGCGAAGCCATAATTATGGATAGCAGCCCCGGTGGTACTCCCAACGGTCTGCTGGACGCCGGTGCACTGGACGGCACAGGAATAGACATGGTAGAAGCCTCAGGTGAGGCTAATCTAAGGCAATTCAGCCGCGCCGAGAAGTTCGTGGATGGTAATCGCAATGGATCATACAATGCTGGTGAAGCCATAATCTATGATTGGTATAAATCAGATACGCTGGTGGGTGAATTTATGCTGGTGGGTGATCCCGAGCCTGCATCAACAGGCGGATGGCTTACCTATCAGGCGCCGGGAGCCAGAACGCGCGATAGCGTCCTCCTCGCCAGTACGACAAGCGTCCCGCTTGTCCAACTGAACGCCACTCCTGAACACTGGTACGTGGACAATGATCATTCCGGCATTTACGATGGTTTTTACACCGGAAGCTACGAAGCAATTCTATGGTCTGCTAACGACCAGTTGGAAGAGGGAGAGCTTGATGGAACAGGAACCGACCGCGTTCTGGCCGCTGGTTACGCCAGTATGAGACATTGGTCGTTGAATGAAGCGATCGAACCTCCGGAAGACCGGGAGAACCTGACGTGGGCTGATAGCGACCACGACGGCGAATACCAGGTCAACGAAGCCATAGTATACGACGCCGGAGGAGATCGTATTGTAACCTCCATAGGCACAGGCTCCGGGGACGACCAGATTATATTCCCCGGCGAAGCCGATCTCAAAGATTTTGAATACAAATACGTTGACGCCAATAGCAACGGACTTTTCGACGAGGGGGAACTCAGGATCGTCGACGCTGATGGAGATGACAAAGTTCAGAATGACGAGATCGTGGCTCCCGGGCTGGTACCATTCCTCGAACCGTTTGCATTCACCGATTACCGGTATTGCGACCCGGACGGCAACGATGAGTTCCATCCACAAGAAGCTATTGTCCACACGCCTGTCAATCCCACAATTCTGGAAGCAGAAGACCAGGTGATAACCGCTGGTTACGTTGGCCTGGTGGCTTTTGCTGTTGATCCTCTGAATATGTTTGTGGACTATGATCATGATAATGCTTATGATGCAAATGAGGCCATTACCTATGGCAACGGGGATCAAATATTTGAGGCTACCGACCAGGTAATCGTTCCCGGCGCAGCCAACAGCTTTGACGGGACGGATTACAAATACTCCGATGCTGATCGCAACGATAATTACACCCATAGCGAACTGATAGCGAACAGCGCCGATCATAACCTGGAAAACGGAGAAATTGCGCTCCCGGGTCCGGCCGATCTGGATCAGTTCTCCACAGGTCTAATGTATATCGACGTTGATGAGGATGGCGTTTATTCCGGTCCGGAAGCGATACTATACACTGCTGATGCTAACCTTGATAGTGATGACCAGGTTCTGGCATCCGGTCCAGCTCGTTTGCATTTTTTTGAAACCAGTATTTACAGATTCGCCGACGCCGATCACGATGATATGTACGATGAGGGAGAGGCCATCATCGTCGAAACCGGTTGGAAAAATGGGGACGATTACCTGGAAAATTCTGATATAATCTTGCTGGAAGGTTTAGCCGACATTGAGCAATTTCCGCTAGAGTTTGTGTTTCTGGATGATGAAGACAATTCCAACGCCTACGAGGACGGAGAAGCCATCGTAAATGATCTTAATGGCAACGGCTTGCTAGAGCCGGGCGAGATCGTCACCGGCGGTGAAGCCGCTTTGACCAGGTTTACCGGCGGCGAAAGATATATCGACGGCGGAGAGGGTGACAACGCCCGCAACTCTCAATATAATCAGGACGAAGCTATTATCCGCGATGGTAACTATAATGATTATCTGGACTCCGGCCCCCTCGACGGCACAGGGAACGATGCAGTGCTGTCGCCTGGAAAAGCCGGACTTACGGGATTTGACGCGGATGAGCGTTATGTTGATAAAAATACAAACGGCGAGTATGACGGCGGACAGCATAACAGCGAGGATATTTACCTGGACAATGATAGCAATGGCATCCTGACCCTGGGAGACGACGCTCTGGAGTATTTCGTCGTGGAAAACGTAGGGACACAGCATGCTGTGTCTGATCTGGCTGCTGTTAAGCTTTGGGCAGATAGGGATAGCGATGGACAGTTTGAAATGGATACAGACGACGCTCCAGCCCTTGCTTCCCTTCTCCCGGATGCATCTAATCCAAGGGTCTGGTATGAAGGGCCAGCGCCTGCTCCGCCTCTGTCCGCCTCTTCTTCTCGCGCGCCTGTAGATTATACCATATCATCAGATAAACAGCGGCTTTTCGTGACTGTAGACATCAGCAGCGCACCGGTTGATGGCACTGAAATCCGGATGGGATTACCTTTGAATGGCGTAAAAACGTTTTTCGGCCTTCCCGGTCCTTCTGACATGACAGTAACTAATGCCTATATTCAGAAGATCGACTATGCAACTCCCGACACCGCAGAGATAACATCACCTCCTGCAGGTGCAGTATTAAGCGGCCAGGTGACTTTGCGAGGAGAAGCATCCGATACTATACAGGTGGGCAAGATGGAGTTCTATATCGGCCCTCCCGGCGAGGGTAACGTGCCAATAGCTGTCGATGAGGATGGTGCTCCCTGGGAAGCACTTTGGACTCCCAGCAATGCTGACTATGGCTATCAGACTCTTTACGCAAGGGTTTATGACAGGACATACCTCAGGCCGCCGCCAGTCTGGGGGATCGATCATTACCTTGATTCTCAAGGTGTGCCCATTACTATAGCTCTGTCTTCCACGGTTGATTTAGTCGAGGGGTGGAATCTCATCTCTGTTCCGGTGGAAGCCTCCGACACCAGTATTGGTTCAGTTCTTTCTTCAATAGTGGGTGACTTTATAGCTGTTTGGACTTATGCGGCGGACACATCAAAATGGCTTAGATATGATCTGGAAGGCCCGAATTTCCTGAACGATCTTAACACAATACGAATGGGAAACGGGTATTGGATCTTGATGTCCAGCGCCAGTACTTTGAGCACGCATGGGGATATATCCGGAACAGCGATCCTGCTGCAAGCGGGATGGAACCTGGTGGGATGTAATTCGCTAACACCCTTGGATATTGTAGATGCCATGTCTTCTATAGATTGTGAATTCTCGGTCTGGACCTATGATCCAGAAACAGAAGAATGGTTGAATTACGACCCGGGAGAATCCTTCAACGACCTGGATAGTATGGAGCCGGGAAGAGGATATTTGATTTATACAGCAGAAAGCTGCATCTGGGACACAAATTCCCATTAACGGATACAGGGTCTAATACCCATTTTACATAATATTCCTAAAACACTTAAAACCCACATGCATATCTTCTCTACATAGGTGCATTATCCCAATAGCTGCGGCCATCCCTGCTTGGGAGCATGGAGGCTTATGAGTATCCCCTATTCCTGAAGCCGTTTTATATAGAAGGAATAGCCAGAGAAGGGCAGTTCCTCATCAAGGACGCTGTAATACACATGCAACAGGAAATCACCATGCGATGTTCCCAGCGTGGCTTCCTGCGGTAGATGACGCCGTTAGCTCCATAGACATAGCTTGCTGTGGTATTCTTGCCTGAATCCAATTCTAACACAGGCATGAGACTGTCGTAAAGGAAATACTGCGTTCCCTCACTGTCAGTCACCTTCACCCGCTGCCCCATGCCGTCGTATCCATAGCTGATGGTCTCCTGAACGCTCCCGCCGCGCACCTTCTGGATCTGCTTAGGCGCGCAGCCAAAGCTCTGGAAGCTGAGAGAATCATAGTTATTGCCTGAGCCGCGCTGTGTCAGATTCCCTTCGGTGTCGTAGGTGTAGGTCTGGGAGCCATCGTAAGTGGTAAGGCTGAGGAGGTTGTCGTTCAGGTCGTAAGTGTATTCCACATACTCCCCGGTGATATAATCCGTGCGGCTGAGGCGGTCGAAGCCGTCGTAGGTGCTGCTCACGGCAGGGCTGCTTTCGCTCCCCCTCGCGCTGGTCCAGGATTTGATCATCTGACCCAATGGGTTGTAGCGTTTTTCCACCCAATCGCCATCCGGGAGGGTAGTCTTGAGCAATCTGGCTGCTTCATCGTATTCATAAGTAGTGGTCAGATTCCGGGGATCAGTGCTGGAAACCAAGTTGCTTGCTTCATCATAGTCATACTCAACTGTGGCGTAGGGAGTCGTCCAGTTGCCGTTGTTGTATGAATGCGCCTTGATGACGCGTCCCATGCCATCGTATTCCTTCTTAACCTGAGAAAGGATGGTTCCGGTCTGCCAGTTGCTCTGCCTGAGCTGGAGGTAGGTAACATTGCCATCCTTGTCATAGGTGGGGACGCTGTAGGTGTTATTGGCCACGATACAAATATCATATTCCCTTAAATTGTGATAATCTGGGTGTAGAGGGATTTCAAACGCATGTCATGGGCAATAATGGCAAAAGGATGCCTGGGATATTCCCTCAAGAACTGGTCGTAAGGTGTATCAGCGGGATTTGCGCTGGCCGGCTTCTGCCTGGCGGGAAGCTGCTGGATGGTAAGCTCCAGATCGTCGAACCACGACTGTCCGACGTTGTTGTTGGATATGCACCACATCTCCATATCCACACATTATCTGCCCCTCCTATTCAAAAGCTTTGCAAATGGTATGATTATGATACTGTAGAAATCTGACTGACTGAAACTTGCTATGAAAATGAATGACAGTGAGAACTCGCTGCCTACAAAGCGGGATTCCTGATGCAAACCTTGGAATAGTGCACTCAGATCGTTCAACACCGCTTAAGAGAAAAACATCGGAAACTTATGTCCTAAGCTCCGCCAGGACGTCATGTTTATAGATAAAAAGACCAATTAAACCATCAAGCTCCGTAGGTGCGATATGTGTTCCTTGCAGCAATTTCACGTGCCGCTCCTACGGAGCTGGAGATATGTTTGGTTGTACCAGTTTCTATAAACATTTCACCCCTAACGGGGTTAGAATCCCTTAAGTTGATACGAGAGGGAATTTTCTATTATCCCCCTATAGAAAATTGGCCAAACATGACCATTAGCAGCAAACTAGCAAAAAACTGCAAATATACGGGCGCAAAATTATTATGCAATCCCAGGATCAGAATGTCTTCGTTCATCTGACTCTAGGAAAAACTGCTCAGCGCTTCTTGCTCTGTTTCAAAAATTTCCAGTATTTTGGATGCTCCCACAAGATCGAATACCTTACGTATATCGTCCTTCATACCACAGATCTTGAGATCGCCTTTGCGCCTGCGAACTTGCTGCGCCACCGCTACTATAGCTCCTATAGCAGTACTGTTGACATAAGTCACATTCTGCAAATTCAAAACGAGCTTATAATGACGAGCATCTGTCAATTTTTTGAACTCAGCTTTGGCATCGGCTGTACTAAAAGCATCCAGGACACCGCTAGCATCGATTACATCCACACCGTTTTTTGCTCTTGTTTCGAAAGTAACCTCTGATTTCCTAATTTGAATCACCTCCGAGGTCCAGCCCCTGGAATCGGCATTATAGTTCTTACGAATTATGCCGCAAACCACAAGTCTTACAATAATCTAATTTCTGCGGCCTCAAAATTTCTCACCATGCAAATTTATTCTGTATCGTAAAACTTATATGCTCTTCTACTTGGTAATCAACGACCTGTGGTTATATCTCACACAATTATTCCTGCTCTAATTTCTGCCTTTCCTTATATACCACCAGATGGACATCCAGACCACCCATCTGATTGGACTCCATAATCATCTGATCTGTCAGATTACGAGCCAGAAGTAATCCATGACCTCTTTCTGTTCCAGGTTGAGTCTTTTCTCTAACTACATTAGTCCAGGCATCAACCCAGCCTGTATTAGAACCCACACCACGTCCAGTATCGCTGACTGTAATCCTCACCAACTCTTCATTTGACGAACAGTGAATAACAATTTGCGACCTGGAGCCAGCGGAACCATGCTCAATGGCGTTGCTGAATATCTCGTCAACGGCCAATTCAATATCACTTACCCGTTCATGAGAAAAGCCTATATTTTTCGCCAATTCTCTTATAAAGGATCGCACCGGCCGAAGGTAGATTAGATCGCCAGGGACCCTCAATTCTGCGCCACAAGCAACGTCACTCACTTTATGTATCCTCCTCGCAATCCCAATGATCACGGCAGAACTGCAGGATACAGGACAACATAGTTATTTCTTACTTTATGTTTTTTTCCTCCTTACGTTGTGATCTCACAGCCCGGATATTTTTTCATTATATCACATTGTGACAAAGTTATCAATGTTTTTGTTTTTCCTGTTCTGCTTAGTTCATAGCTGGAGTTCTGATTCAGATAGAGAGATGAGCTTCGCATCAATCGTCAGCAACTTCTCTATCCGCCTCCACTAGCTCCTCTTCATCTACAGTCCACACATCCCGCGTCCAGATGTCTTTCTTTCCGTAATTCTTCCACGCTTCGTTAGCCAATTTGCCGTATTCCACTGCATAACTGTCCAGGTAATCGGCCATCTCATTTACCAGGGTTTCAGCACCTTCATGGGTTGGGTAAGCGCCATGTTCTGCTACCAGTTCCCTGAGCGTCTCAGGGTGGTCGATTATCATACAGGGAACAAGTGGATTCTCGTTGTTAATTCTCTGGCGCTCCCTGATGGAAGTGAAAAACGGAGACTTGATCGCCTCCATTAGGGATTTTTCCTTTATATTGTCCACAGCAAAATGGACAAAGACGCAAGGTTCTATGTCGCCTTTACAGTTGATATGTAAATACCTTCTCCCGCCTGCGATGCATCCGCCCACCAGAGGCCCATCGTTCCAGAAGTCTGCTACGAGTATGGGTTTGGTGCTCCGCATATGCTTCACCCTTTGCCGCAATATATCGCGCTGCTCAGGTGTAGGCATTAGATCCAATTGAGGTTCGCGTCCTATTGGGATGTATATAAAATACCATCCAAAAGCGCAGCCTCTGTCTATCATAGTATCCACAAATTCTTCACTGGACAGGAGATCGGCATTGTGCCTCGTTACAGTTGCAGAGAACCCAAACAATGCCCCTGCATCTTTGAGTCTGCCCATAGCATCGCGAACTTTCGCATAAGTGCCTTTGCCTCTTCTGGCATCGGTTTCTGCTTCGTATCCTTCTACGCTTATAGCAGGCGCCGCATTTCCCAGCGAGACGAGCCTTTCCACTACTTTGTCATCTATAAGCGTTCCGTTGGTATATATCTGGTAGGATATGTCGTGATGCTTCTCGAATATGTCCAGTAAATCCTCATAAAAGAACGGCTCGCCGCCGGAAATGGTAACAAAGTAGATACCCATATCCCTTCCTTCGGAGATAATCCTGCAAACCGTATCAAAATCCAGCTCGTCTGATTTCTTATACTGTCCTGCATAGCAGCCATAGCAACTAAGGTTGCATCGCATGGTAGGGCTGATCACGAAGAAGAACGGCGGCATTATACCTTCTTTGGCGAGGATTTCTTTCCTTGTGCCGTATCCCATAAATAGAGCGTTGGTGAAAAAGTTGACTACCATGTTCTGGTAATAGTTGGGGTGTAAATCCCGGGAGACGAAGTTTCTAATCATATCCAGCGCCGGATGTCCCTGCTCGAGGATCACTCTGGTTTCACGGACATACCGCCGCTGTGTGTCCGTAACCATAAACCTCTCTGCTAACCGGGTCATTCGTATGAGGCTTTCGTCAGAAGCATTCGCAAGCATCCTGGCCATCTGCGCCACAACATGCCTAGTAGCATAAGCTTTCGCCTTCTCCTTAGCTCTTCGAACGTAGTTCATTAATTGCCCCCTTTACCCGATCTAAATCTGGCATTTCTCTTTACAGGTGGTTAACATGGGTTTTCTGATTATAAGAAAGAAAAACTGCAGTGTCAACAACAACATGCTAGATTTATTCCGCTACGGCGAATAGCGAACTAACTGATTCACTATGGTGTATCCGCTTGATAGCCTCTGCAAAGAGTTCAGCTACTGATAGAACCTCGACCTTACCACTTCGTTTCTCTGCCGGAACCGGGACTGTGTTAGTAACAATCAGTTCTTCTACTGGCGAATCTTCGATCAGTTCCACAGCCCTGCCAGAAAGAACACCGTGCGTTATGCCAGCGTAGATTTTGTTAGCGCCCTTCTCCTTTAGCGCCCTTACTAGCTCCATAAGAGATCCCCCGGTCAATATCTCATCGTCGAACATAACGGCGTTCTTTCCCTCAACTTCGCCGATGACGCTTACCACTTCAGCTTTCTCATCATCACCTTCGCGCCGTTTATCAAGAATGGCAAGCGGAGCATTCAACCTCTGTGCGTATTTTCTGTTCAACTTCGCTCGTCCCACGTCTCCTGCCACGACCACCAGGTTCTCCAGCCTCTTATGTTCAAAGTATTTGCAGAGGATGGGCAGTGCAAGAAGCTGATCCGTTGGCATACCAAAGAACCCTTGGATCTGAGCCGCATGTAAATCCATGGTCAGAACCCTGTCGGCTCCAGCCGTCGCCAGTAAATCTGCCATCAGCTTTGCCGTGATGGAGATTCGCGGCTCATCCTTCTTATCTGAACGGACGTAAGGAAAATAGGGAATAACGGCAGTTATTCTTCCAGCCGATGCACTTCTAAAGGCGTGAAGCATTATGAGCAATTCCATAACATGATCGCTTAAAGGCGGGCATGATGTCTGTACTACAAATACATCCTTTCCTCTCACGCTTTCATTGATCTTGACTTTTATGTTCTCGTTGCTGAATCTGGTGATGGTGACATTGCCAAGAGACAGATATAGCCTGTCGGCAATTTCTTGAGCAAGTTCTGGATTGGAGTTCCCCGAAAAGACCCTCAGTTTATCAGGCATCTTTATCCCTCAATTACTGAACGAAATATATAAAGCCCTTACACGGATTTCCAGCCACGATGCAATTATACCATAGCTTTAGCTTTCATTCAAGGAAATTAACTTCATAGTATATCTGTAATACGACTTTTTCGCCTATATAGGGGAGGGTTAATGGTTTTCGACTGGTATGTTAGCCCGAAGTCTGACAGTTATAGAAAAGGGATAGACGCGTCATAGTGATCGCTGCTAACCGCACTTATCCCTCCCATCGTGCATTGCATCCTGCACCTCGTGGCACACATTGACTTGACACTTTCCCATTCCTGCCACCCTACCTCGATATATATGATAGAGTATAGCCTAACTTGACAATGTTAAATTTCCTTGTAGGTTGGGTTGGATTAACGAAATCCGGGTTACTTGCCATGAATCTGGTTAGTCTACCAGATTACGTATGGATTGCTGAATACCTTAACCCAACTCATGATTCGACTGTTTCATAGGATTTTCATCAAAAAAATGGGGATGTTTCAAAATTAGGGTAACAATTGCCCATGTCATTCTGATCGAAGCGAAGAATCTCTCAAGAAGACAGTATCCTCGTGGAGATTCTTCGCTTCGCTCAGAATGACATAGACATAGTTATTCACAAAGTGTTACCTTAATCCAGACGGGAAATGAACCATCCCAAAAAATGTGGTTACTTGATTACTTATACGATTGGACGCTCACTACTATATGCATTACTTATCGGAGAAACCGAGAATCCGAAAACTGTATACTGGGAACTGAAAACTGGAATCCAGGTGATTACTTAACTAACGAATTTCACCAAGTAATGAAAAAGGAAATTGATAGATGGAAGGTTCGGAACTGATAATAGTGGCTGATTCTGTCAGAATCATACTCACTCATGACACTGGCAAGTTCTGAGGATGTTCTGGATTGGTTTTCTGTCTAGTGGACTGTTTGATAAATAACCGAACATATTGACGAACGAGTTCAGATGTGGTATTAAGAGTTACGCTTTCCTTGGAAGGAGGAATATTATGAGGGGACGCAAACCACATCTGCTTTCTTTGTCAGAGTCTGATCGCGGAGCATTTCAGAGAATCGTAAGAAGCGGGAAAACAGAACAAAGAGTGGCGCGCCGAGCAAGAGTTCTGCTGGCGATGGAGAATTCACAGACAAGAGTAGAGGGATTAGCGGAACATCTTGAAATGGGAAGAACAACTATCTGGGAACTATGCCGTAGATATGAAGAAAGAGGGATAGAAGTGATCTACGACGCTCCCAGGTCTGGAAGGCCGAGAGTTTTTTCCCCCCTTGGTGAGAGTGCAGATAGAGCAACTTGCCTGCTGCGAGCCAGCAGGCATAGGACTGGAAATGACCCACTGGTCAACAAAGAACTCTGGCGAAGATAGTGGCAGAACGGGGAATAGTTCCAAAGATAGCGCACTCTACAGTCTCCTTGGTCTTGAAGACAGCGGATCTGCAACCCCATCGCAGTCGGTATTGGAAAACGCCAATCTTGAATGAGGAGTTCAGGCGTCGTGCAAGTCGCATTCTTTGGTGTTACGAGAACGTTGACAAGTTGCATGATATGGGAGCAGTTATCATCTGCCTGGACGAAAAACCCAACTTGCAGGCTTTGGAGCGGAGATGTCCGACAAAACTGGTGGTTCCTGGGATGATAGAGAGACGTGAGTTTGAGTATATCCGTCATGGCACTGTCAACTTCGTTGCAGCACTCATTTTTCATGATGGGCAGATGAGAGGATGGTGTCTTGACAATAATGACAGTGAGCATTTGCGTCCTGTGTTGGTGGAGCTATTGGATGAATTCAAAGATGCGAGAAGAGTCTACCTGATCTGGGATGGAGGACCCAGCCATAGATCTATGAAGACGAAGGAGTTTCTGAAGGGATATGGTAAGCTTGTAAGAGTTTTCATGACTCCTGCACACACATCATGGCTCGATCAAGCGGAACTCTTGCTCAGAGCGTTCTCGGAGAGATACCTTAGGCATGGCAATTGGGAAAGCAGACAGCATCTGGTTGATCATCTGGAAGCAAGCTGGCGTGAGTATGATCGTCTATATGCTCATCCTTTCTCGTGGTCCTGGACAAGGTGTGATCTAAGCACATGGTTAGCTCGTTACAAAACCTGAATTTGCTCGGAAACTTATCAAACAGTCCACTAGTACTCTGTAACATAAATTTCTTTATATAGGCAAGAGGGAACAGACTCCTTTGCGCTCATACTGAGTGTCTTCCCGCGTGGGTTTGCCTGGCTTCATTGGCAATGGCGTCAGAACATCATCAATCAACTGGCAAGGACGTTCATCAAAGCATACTTGCGGACGTTGGGGGTTATAAGGTTGCTCATATATGTCAAGGATCTTTTCCATACGCCATAGAAATTCGGTGGTAACGTCACCGATACACCATTGCCTGCGTTGCCACGGTTTGAGTTCGTTTTTCTCTAAGATGCGACCCACCTGGGTGTGGGAAATGGACTCAATGAACCCAAGTTCCACCAATCGGTCGGCTAACAGCTGTAACGTCCAACGAGCGCGGCCTTCTGGTGGCGTCGAGCAAGCCACAGCCGTTACTCTAGCTTCAAACCGACCATCGAGCTTACGAGGAGCGCCTGAACGTGGTCTCTCGCTGATGGCAGCTTCCAGTACTTTGATACAGTATCGCTGACAGATGTGAGTCACCGTCGTATAACTACAGTGAAGATATGTAGCAATACTCTTATTTGGACGCTCCGCATCGGCTAATAGCAGTATCCGCGCTCGAGTGATCCTGCGAGTTGGGTAAATGCCCTTTCTAGTCAAAGCGAGTAATTGTTGACGTTCTTCATCAGAAAGCTTAACATGATATTTTTTCGCTGACATACTTACCTCCTCCTTTTCCGGAGATAAGTATATAGCAAGAAATCCTATTTAGCAAAACTTATGTTACAGAGTACTAGTGCACTGACAACTTAGTTTTTACGGGCAACATTTCTTGACCAAGCGACAGGAAATCTGTAGAACGAGGCTGCCAATCCGTTTGCAAACAAGCCGGCGCCAGTTCT
>Ga0114922_10003376_pt1 | contig 14899 bp, 9 predicted proteins | sample AartaG_FD_100975 | JGI IMG/M metagenome (GOLD analysis project Ga0114922, IMG submission 100975) | Deep subsurface microbial communities from Aarhus Bay to uncover new lineages of life (NeLLi) - Aarhus_00045 metaG | ecosystem: Environmental > Aquatic > Marine > Oceanic > Sediment | place: Aarhus...
ATAAGCGTGTTTTTTGTGGTGGTGACCATAGTAACGTTCTTCGCGAGGCGCGAGAAATTCAGGAATAGCATTATAGCTTTATCCATCTCCGGCGGGACGTTCGTGCTCTTCTATCTCTTCCTGTATCTATGGGCTAGATACAACCTTCTTTCAGCTTTATGGATGTCCTATAAGAAGGACGAAAGCGGAATGGGAACCGGCTACGAAACTCCCGGGCGATATTTTCACATCAGCGTGGCCAATCTATTCGCCTTCCTCATCGGTGTGGGAATACCTCTGACCACGATATGGCTGCATGAGATCGTTGCGGCGCTTCGCAGTATGATCCGCCATAGAGCAACTGACGTTTATGTTCTGGGATGCTTCCTCACCATCATTGGAATATCATTCTCAACGCTTTTCACCCTGGAAGTCGAGCGAATATGGATTTTCATGGTGCCGTTTGTCGTCATCCCCGTGTCAAAGCATCTATACGAAAAACACCGTCCGTGGGAGTTCTATACCGTTGCGGCTCTTACGTGCGTTCAGCTTCTGCTGGCAGAGATGTTTTTATATACGTACTGGTAGACACAGAACGCGCGACAGATATGGATTCCTAAGGCTGAACTCTTATGTAGGGAAGGGTTAATGGTCTTTTGCTGAATACCATCGGTAAGCAAGTTTCCCCCTTTTCCAAAGGGGGATTAAGGGGGATTTGACAGGACATCAGCATTTCCCAAAACTTCAAAAACATTTCGCAAACTTGCTTAATTTCATTATTTTCAATTAGCTTGGCCGCCTATAGGGAAAAAGGGTTGACAGAAGAAGCACTGACAGATTATTATTCAGCAGGTAAGATTTGGCGCTGTATAGGTGTGTTGGTTCGGTTTCGCTAGTGTGCTTTTCCTATATACATAGAGAGGTTTTGACGTGCCCAAACTAGAGCATTGTGGTGGGTGGAAAGAGAAAGGGGATAGAGAACATGATAAAATTAATAAGCATAGCTGTTATATCAGTTCTTGTGGCTCTTACACTGTGTTCCTGGGACGGATGGGCGCTCGATTCCACACAAGAGAATGCACTCATGACTGCTGTAGCGGACCAGAACTGGCAGGAAGTTGACAAGATTTGCACGGACTGGAAGGCAAAGGATTCGGAAAACCCGGTGGCTATATGGTTGCTCCTTTGGGCCTATGCAGAACAGGGCAAGATGGAGCAGGCAGATATAATAGGTCTGCAAATCCATAACGAGAGAATACTGTTTGATGAAGAGTCTGGAAAGAAGATAATGCCTTTTGCTAAGAAAATGGTGGAAGCTCACAATGAGAACGTAATCGCATGGTCACTTATGGGTATGGCATGGGCGTTTACTGGGATGGAGAAGGAAGCTCTGGAGAGTTCTAACAAGGCGGTATCGCTAGATGAGGACTGTGCCTTAGCATGGGCAGTCAAGGGAATGGCGCTACTGCTGGCGGACAGCGATAATGAGGCGTTGAAGTGTTTTGACAAAGCTAAAGGGATAAACCCTAATCATGCTCCCTTCCTTTCTGGGATATATGATGGTTATAAACAGACTCCATCTGTAAAGGGTTTCATCGTTAGTACGTTTGGAAAGAAAGGACGGACTGGCGAGATGCCAGAGCGACCGAAAGGCTTGATGGGAGTGCTACAAGGACACATATCCCCAATAGTATCCGTGGCTATCGGCCCTGACAGTAAACTTATGGCATCAGGGAGTATGGATAAAACAATCCGCCTCTGGAATGTCCAGGAACAGAAGCAGGTAAGCTTGTTGGAGGGACACACAGACGCTGTTTGGTCGGTTGTTTTCAGTCCTGATGGTAAGTTGTTAGCATCAGGGAGTCGAGACAAAACAGTACGAATTTGGGATGTTCAAGGACAGAAGCAGATAGGCTTGCTGCAGGAAAACACAAGCTATGTGAATTCAGTCGCTTTCAGCCCTGATGGCAAACTGTTAGCGTCAGGAAGTATGGACAAAACAATCCGCCTCTGGGATATTCAGAAACAGAAGCAGATAGGCTTGCTGCAGGAACACCCGGGCTATGTGAGTTCGGTTGCCTTCAGTCCCGACGGTAAGGTATTAGCATCAGCAAGCACTCGTGGAGCAATTCGCCTCTGGGATGTCCAAGAACAGAAGCAGATGGGCCTGTTGGAAGGACTCCCAGGCAGGAATTCGGTAGTCTTCAGCCCTGACGGTAAGTTGTTAGCATCAGGAAGTATCGACAGCACAGTTCTTCGACTTTGGGATGTTAAGGAACAGAAGCAGGCGGGTCTATTGAAAGGACACACAGACTATGTGTTTTCGTTTGCCTTCAGTCCTGATGGTAAGTTACTGGTATCAGGAAGCATGGATAACACAATCCGCTTCTGGGATGTCCAGGAACAGAAACAGATAGGCTTGCTAAATACAGCCGACATGGTGTGGTCAGTTGCCTTTAGCCCTGATAGCATGATACTAGTAGGAGGCGTTGGCAGCACAGTTCATCTCTGGGATGTTCAGGAAGTAACTGAAGTGCCAAACGAGTAAGCAAAGCAGTTGAGAAGGAACAAAACGTTGCAATGTGGTTAACGCATTCGGCTACTAGCAGATACAGAATTATAGTTACTTCCCTATTCCCTCAATCCCTCCTTCCCCGCTCCCTCGCACACTCGCTTTCTGGCTTTCCTGTTCTCTCCCCTGCTCCCCTTTCCCGCGTCTCCGTGTCCCCTTGTCTATCCCTCACTATCACATCCCCAAATCATGCACCAGATCGCAATACAGGCGCACTCTCCGCACCGGCGTCCCCGGCGTAACCGGGCTGCCCAGGCTCATGATGAAGCGGCTGCCATTGCGCCGACCCGCTGCTATCTGCCGGGAGATCTCAGCCCGCAACTGCTCCTCGCTGGCATTCGGCAGGAGGTTTATGGCATCCAGGTTGCCCAGCACCGCGCATCTGCCTTGCACTCGCTCCACCACGTCCTCGATGTCGATCACAAAAGTCTTCTTGCTTTCCTCCAGCGAGATTGCATCAGCGCCGGCAGAAAGCAGCAGATCCCACTTACCAGCAGGACTGCCGCAGAAATAGTATATGCTTTTCAGACCTGCAGAGCGGATCTCATCCACCAGCGAACGGACATAGGGCAGACAGAGCGAGGCAAACGCCTCAGGGCTGATCATGTCCGTCATGCACTCCTCAATCCAGACGCCCGCAGCGCCCAGCGCCGCCGCAGCACGGACACTATATATGCTTCTTGCCAGGTATCGCTGGCAGGCATTTTTCACCAGGTCAGGCTGTGTAGCTACCATAGTCATCATCCCCTCGAACCCCCACAGGGAATACGTAGCCCACAACGGCGAACCCACGTGACAGATGGGATACAGCTCCGCTCCAGAGCCCTCCAGCAAACTGATTGCCAGGTCATCCGCGCCATCTGACGCAGCATTTTTCGGATCACCAGTGGGGATGGAGATCAGAAGATCTATCTCCTCAGTCGTCTCTACCAGACGGCGCGGCTTCACCGAATGCAATCCCCCGGATATTGACCAACCCGCAACCTGCGGCTTCGTCAATATATCCTCCCTTCCAGTGCGCTTATCAACAAAAAACACGCCCTCAGGCCGCTCCTGGATGGAGAGATGTTTCCGATACCCTCTGGAGTAAAAAGAGGGCAGCGCAAACCAATCCTGCCCTGTCCTGGCTATCACATCGCCGCGCCATGCAAGCTGGTGATCCATATCCGGCGACTGCTGATACCACCAGGGGCAGTCAGTAAGCTGATCCCAGTGGTCGCGGATGTAGATCCCCTCGTAGCAGATTACAGCAGGTATTTCGGACGTCCCGTCCTTTGAAAGCGCTGCCTCGACCTTCTCTCTTCCCGTCATCTGGTGAGATTCCAGGAACACTTACTTGTCAGCCTCCAGACGCTCAACATCCAGAACCGCGCCTGTGTCTGCCGATGTTACCATGCTTCTGTATCTGATGAGATAGCTATTCTTTGATCTTTCGAGGACCTTCTTAAACAATGGCTTAGGCTCGGGCGGGGCCATCTCACTGAGCCGTTTCTCCATCTCTGATTCGGTGATATGGAGCCACAACCCCCTGTTAGGTATATCAATGGTGATCTGATCACCATCCTTAATGGCGGCGATGGGGCCTTTTCGAGTTGCCTCTGGCGATACGTGTCCAACGGCTAACCCTCGCGTTCCTCCGGAGAATCTGCCATCAGTGATCAGCGCGACTTCCCCTTCCTGTCCTCTTCCAGACAGCCGAGCGGTGGGAGACAGCATCTCCCGCATTCCAGGGCCGCCCTGCGGCCCTTCGTAGCGTATTATTACCACACTATCAGCAGGGATCCCCTGTTCAATGGCCTTTGTCGCCTTCTCTTCTTCATCAAAGACTACGGCTTTCCCTACGAATTTGCCACCGCGTCCTTTTATGATTGAATCAGGAACCGCGGTCTGTTTGACAACAGATCCGCGAGGAGCCAAAGTTACGCTATTCTCAGGTGCCTCAGCCAGCTTTTTGGCTTTGGCCTCATCCGACAGCAAATCCTCTCCACCCAGAACCGCCAGGCCACCCTGAGGATGGTAGTTTGGTGGGTCAGTACTGTCAGACCTGATAACATCTTCGCCGTTCACCTTCCCTGGCTTATACTTCGACGCAATCTGGCTTATTGATTCACCACTGACTGTCTTCGCATCGTTAAGCTTGCCTTTCAGAACACTCATAGCCGCCGGTATGCCACCAGCATACTCCAGATCCTCCATGAAGTGATCTCTTCGTGGGTCATCATCGAAACGTTTGCCTGGCCGTATGTTAACGATGTGTGGCGTGTCTCTGCTGATCTCATCGAAGCGCTGCAGTGGCACTTCATTGTCCAGTTCGTGAGCAATTGCCAGAAGATGAAGCACTGTATTTGTTGAGCCACCCAGGGCCATATCTATCCGGATCGCGTTCTCTATAGCTCCCCTAGACATAATCTGTCTTGGCGTAATGTCATTGTTTACTAGCTCCACAATCCTCAGGCCGCTTTCATAGGCGATCCTACGTTTCTTCGCCATACCAGCCAGTGCCGTTGCACATCCCGGCAGTGACATTCCCAGGGCTTCGGTAGCACATGCCATTGTGTTGGCAGTGTAGACGCCCTGACACGACCCGGGCCCGGGACATGCGCATAATGCCCTGGCTTCCAGTTCCGCATCGTCAATTTCCCCCGCGTTGTATTCACCCACTGACTCGAACGTATCCCTGACCAGCGACCGACGCTGATCTTTATACATCCCGGACAACATGGGGCCCGCTGTGACAACTATGGACGGTATATCCAGTCTCGCGGCCGCCATAAGCATCCCTGGCGTTATTTTATCACAGTCTGTCAGGAGCACTAGCCCGTCCAGTGCATGTGCCATAGTTACAGATTCCACGCAATCGGCTATCAACTCACGCGATGCCAGCGAGTAGTGCATCCCCTCATGCCCCATAGCGACTCCATCGCATATAGCTGGAACTCCGAATATAAATGCGAAACCTCCTCCGGAGTGTATGCCCTTCTCGATGAATCGCTCAAGATCCCGCATCCCAATGTGACCGGGAACCAGATCCGTAAAGCTGGATGCTATGCCGATGATTGGCTTGCCTCTATGCTTTTCAGAGAGTCCCGTAGCATATAGCAAAGAACGACGCGCTACTCCTCCTGGTACTTCCCAGATCAAATCGCTTCTAATTTTAGTCACCCCCTGATGTGTATCAACACTATGAATTTTCACCACAGAGGCACAGAGGTCGCAGAGAAGACACGAAGGGAAAGTAGATTTTGTATTTGCCCACAGTCTGTTTCTTTGTGCAACTCTGTGTATTTTGCCAAACTTTCAAAGATCCTGAAAACTCTGTCTGTAGTATATGAAAAACAGTGCAATTCTGTCAAGCGTCTTTACATCAAATCTGCGTGAATGCTTCCAAGATGCCTAACCTCCCAATATATCCTGCCAGTATACATGGTATCCGTCTGGCCGCGGCGGGATTTGCTGGTAGGTGCTGGTATCGCCTTTCTCGCTGGTCTCAAACCATCGTATTATGGATTCGTGCGCTTCGTGGTTTTTGAGGAAGTCTATGGCTGCCTGATGCAGCCGTTCGGCTTGTTCTGGATGCTCTGCGATGATATTGTGCTCCTCTTCAGGGTCGTTTTGCTTGTTGTAGAGTTGCCTGTTGGCGGGATCAGTATGGTCTATGAAGCACCATCTCTTATCCTGAACCGTCAGCATGGCTCGCGGAGCGTTGGGATTGATGGCTCCGCCGCTTACAGCCACGTCGCGGCATTCGTCCTTTTCGCCCTTTATCATATCAGCGAAGGATCTTCCCTGGCACGATTCGGGTATATCCAGACCTGCCAGATCCAGTATCGTGGGCATGGTGTCCGCTGGCTGGACGATGCCGGCTCTTCTGCCCGGCTTGACTCCCGGCATCCTGACCATCATCACCAGATGCCCCACCTGGTCGTAGATGGGCTGCGATTTGTGCAGCACGCCGTGGCTCCCCAGGTTCGTGCCGTGGTCGCAGGTGATGATGACAACTGTGTCCTTATCGCGCCCGCTGTCGGCCAGCCTTTCCAGGAAGCGACCCAGGTGGCGATCTACCATGGTTACCTCACCGGCGTAATGGGCCTTTTCGTGGCGCAATTGCTCCGGCGTCAGGGACTGCATGGGTTCCCAGCCCATCAGCGGATGCTCGCCGCAGCAGTCTGTGTCGTCGTACATTCTGACGTAGTGCTCCGGTGGGTCCCAGGGTTCGTGCGGGTCGAAGGTATCCACCCAGAAGAAGAACTTATCCCGGTTTTTGCACATCTCCACGAAATCCCCGGCCATCTTGAACGTCCTGGGCGATGGCCACTCCTCTTCGAGGGATCTATATCGGTTGTTGCGCATGTATTGTAGATAAGTTTTGCTGGCGGGCCAGGGGCCTCGCAGGGATTTGTAGTAGTCGTCCCGGTCATCCAGCAAGTGCCTGTCCACCTCGTTGCCGCGCTCGAAGTGCCAGGCATGGAATGGGAAGTCAAACGCGTGGCCACCGTTGATCAGGTGTGGAGTATCGCATATAAGAGCCGTCGCCCAGCCGGCCTCCCCCAGAACGCGGGGCAAAGTGACAGCATCGAAGGCCAGCGGCTGCCAGGGGTGAAGCGGACGGCCGAACCTGCCGGTTATGGTATCGGTGCGGTGCGGAATGGTGGGGAAACTGCCGGCGTAAGAGTTATCAAAGACCACAGCTTCCCGCGCAAACGCCTCAAAATTAGGCGTCCTGATCCACTCGTTGCCGTTGCAGGATAGGTGGTCATAGCGTAGAGTGTCAATACAGATGAATACAAAATTCACGATCCTGTCCTCCCATTTAGAGTTTCTGATTCAGAATAATCCTCTGACCATTCCGCCATCCACCTGGATTGTGGTGCCGGTTATGCCGCTGGCTTTCTCGGAAGCCAGAAATACCACCAGATCCGCCAGCTCTTCGGGCTTCTGCATGCGGCCGAGGGGAATGTCCTTTACCAAGTCGTTCTTAACTTCATCAATTGATTTTCCCGAAGTTTGAGCCCGTTCTGCCAGCAATTGCTGAATCCTATCGGTGCTAAAGACACCCGGGCAGACGTTATTCACGGTTATATTGTCCTTCGCCAGCTCCCTCGATAGCGTCTTCGCCATGCTTATAACGCCGACGCGGAAAACGTTGGATAGGATTAGTCTGTCCAGTGGTTCCTTTACAGTAAACGACGTATCATTGATAATCCTGCCCCAGCCCTGTTTCCGCATGTATGGGATGACCTCGCGGCATATCCTTACAACGTACATCAGAAGCCGCTGAAACGCCGCTTCCCAAGCGTCGTCGTCATGGTCGAAGAAGCCTCCCGGCGGAGGGCCGCCAGTGTTATTCACCAGAATATCTATCCGGCCAAAGGCATCTGCTGTTTTACTAACCAGACGTTTGATGTCCTGGTATTTTGCCAGATCAGCAGTCACAGCCAGAACTTCAGTTCCATAAGCTTTCCTTATATCTTCCGCTGTCTGGTGAAGCTCTTCTCCGCCTCTGGCGCAGATGGCCACTTTAACCCCTTCCCGGGCCAGGGCCATTGCACACGCTTTGCCCAAACCCTTGCTGGAGCCGCCAACTATGGCCACTTTATCTTTCAAACCCAGATTCATCATGGATACCTCCCCCTCACAAGCGTCGCCTCCGCAACACGATTCACAGCAAGTATGTAAGCCGTTGTGCGCATAATATCAGGCCATGATCACCCCCATCAAGAGGGAAGGAGCTATAAGCCATTGCTCAAATAATACGTGCACCTAATAGCATCCAGTATCCTGCTACCATCTCTCCTTCCTTCGCACCCCGGCATCCGGGACGCGCGAAGACTGCGGTGAATCCACGTTCTCCACGCCGTAATACTGGTCGCCTGACAAAGAATCACCGGTATCTATAGCCTCCATGCCCTGTTCCTTGTTGCCCTGGATAAAATTGGAGGTCATCTTCCCGCCCCCATATACAGCCCATCCGCCGTTATATATTATATTACTGAAGGTTATCTCCGGCGATGCCCCTGAATAGCAGGAAATACCGTTCTTCCGGTTGTTGCCGATCATGTTATACGATATTGTCGCATAAGCCCCCCGGTTGCACTCTATCCCATCCAGCATATTGGCAGTAATCGCGTTGTGACTGATGACAGGAGAAGCGGTGTCTTCACAGCGAATGCCCACACCGTTCTTGGTTATCATGGTATCCTCGATAGTAGGAGACGAAGCTTTACAGACTATGCCAGCTACGCTGCCCTCAGCGATCATGCTGTCGCTGATTCGCAAACTATCGGAGGAACATAATATGGCCTTATGAAAGTAGAGGACACAATATTGCAGCCTGGAATTTAAGCTGGATTCGGTGAATACAATCCCATTCCAGTCGCCGGGTTTCGGCTCAAGCTCGGCAGAGGTCAGGGTTATGGGGCTATTTATCTGCCCCTCCGCAAATAGAGTGCCATTGACCACCAGCTTGGTATCCCTGGAGAACTTGACCATCGCCCCGCTATCAATGGTCAGAGAGCTGTCCTCTGGAACTATCACGTCACCTTCCACGATGATATTTCCCGACCACGACTCGTCCCCGGTAAGTTCGCCGGACTTTGTGACAGGAGGAGCCGAACTCGACATTGCACCCGGCTGCCCAAGCTGAATAGGCTGACAGCCAATATACAAAACCACAAAAAGGCACAAAAACAAAAAACTGTATCTCATTCCATTATCACTCATATCTATTTCCCCTTCATATCCCTATAGACCTATATCCCCATACCCCCATACCCCTATTGATCCATCATACCATCCGAATGCCCTCCGGCACATCGGTTTTGACTATTATCTGACCATCCTTCCTGCGGATCCACGATACACTGATGGGGCCAAAGGGCGTGGGAACAGTTCCCTCGCACCTGTTCATATTCTCCGGAGCCCATATAGCCACCTCCACCTCTCTGTAGCCGGGTGTTATGGGATTTATACCCAGCAAGATGCGCGAAAACCACTCAACAGGCGTGCTGCTCCACGCGTGGCAGAGGCTTATACGATACTCGCCATACGCCTTATAAGTGGTCAGATGCTTATGAAAATCTTCAGGGTAATCGCATCGGACAGCTTCCCAGAAAGACGTCGCCCCTTTATCCAACATTCCACCCCACAAAGAACGGATGATTTCCAACCCCTTCTCCGGCATATTAAAGTCAGCGTAAAGACAGGCAAGCAGATATGCGGAGCAAGGCGATATTGGATCTGCAAGCTGGTAAGAATTGAGAAATTCCAGTGCCTTCTCTCTGCTCACATAACCCGCCAGAATGCCCAGTACCTTCGCCGCAACTGGTGACGCGTTCAGAAACTGCTCTTCAGGAATCTCAGGCACTGGCCAGTCAAATTTGAGTCCCAGTTGGGGCATCGAATGGGATATGTTAGAAAGGGACTGTTTGGCGATCACATATACAGCCTGCAAGGAAAACCGTGATTCCTCCGACGTCATAGGAACCCAATCTATGAATCCCTGATCTACCTTCAGGAATCCTTTCTCATCCACGCTTCGACTGACCCAATCGGCATGTCGCTGGATAGCCGGAGCCAACTCTTCCACAAAATCCGCATCGCTTCTGTGCATCAGGTACTCCCAGATAGAAACGAACCACCAGAGCGTATAATCCGGGATACTATTCATCCACGCCCCTTCAGGGGTATTTCCCAGCTCCACCAGCGAGCGCTTCAGTATCGCAAAGTCGTTCCAGAGGGGATAAGCACCCCGGGCAGCGAGATATAAATCGTATACCCACGGCAGCCTGTCCCTTTTGATGCCATCCCACAGGGCTAACTGGTTGCAGATATAGTTAGTATGAACTGCCGTCTGATAGATCCTGTTGAGTTGATCGTCATCGCATACAAAAGAACCTACCTGCCTTAGATTTGCCTCTATAGACTCGCACAGCACGCGCAGTTGAAACCGCGTACCCTGCTCACCCAACACAAATATCCCCACGTATCTCATACCAGTCGGCACGCAGGACGACACCTCACCCGGCTCCACTGTGATGACCTCCGTGGTGCAGTTGTCATAATGCGCGAGTTCAAGCAAAGACTCGGCGCCATTCCACAAAATAGTCACAGGAGCAGGCCCCAGATTAAGAATTCTCAGCCTGACATTGTGCTCACGCTGCAGATCCAGAAGCGCGCTGGGAACATCGCTCAGATCAGTTTCCTGTTGTATCCTGCGGAGCCGCTTCCAGTCATCCTGTTTTCTCAGATGATATATGGAAGCAAGCTCGCTGTGTTTAATCGGTTCTACAGCGATACTGCTGTCTATAGTTCCTGAAAGGATCAATACGCCTTTCTCCTGTCGGAAGTTTATGTTCTTCTTCCTTATTTGAACGACCGGCATGGGTGTCACAGTCAGATCGCCGAAACCGGAGCGCGCAAAATCGTCCGGCGGATAATCCAGATCCCCATAAGGTTCCTGACCCAGCTTGCAGATCTCTATAGCTGGAACATCGTCAGCGGACCAGGTGTCGTCTGTCACCAGGCGGAAACCGTCCCCTTCCAGCCATGCCATGCACCCTACCGTTCTATCGTGGACAAACGAAGTGGCCGGGTGGTTCGGCATAGGCTTCTCACACTCCACTTCGATCTGAATGTGGTGTTTACCGGGTTTCAGAGGTATTGATCTGGCGTAACTGAACCTGCAAACATTCTCAGGATCCTCCGGCAGGTTAAGGATCTCCACACCATCCACGGTGACGCGAGCGCCACCTGTCAAAGCGATCCCCAGCTTTGGGTTCTCAATGTTCCTGTCCAGCTCAAATCTGCGATGCAGCCTGGTTTTGAGTCTAGCCTCACGGTCGGGATGCCATATCCATATAGGCAGCGGCAAAGGTTTGCTGACCATCTAAAGTGCTCCTGTTCTGTATATGATAACAGTCCTGTATTCTACTGATCATGCTAATACGTCAATTTCTGAAATATAATATCACGTGACCGGAACAGCGTCAACAGCGAATTTGATTTGACATCCGAAGACTCAGATGGTAGATTATACCAGGCAGCATTTCACTCTCGATTGGAGGGAAACATGAACTTAGACGTCATTTCATTAGGGGAATTATTGGTAGAGATAATGCGAAAAGATCTGGATAAGCCGCTGGACAAACCAGCCGATTTCGTAGGGCCTTTTCCCAGCGGCGCGCCGGCCATATTCATCGACGCACTGGCCCGGCTCGGTCGTCCTGTGGGATTCGTAGGCGTTATTGGGAACGATGATTTCGGGAAATGTATACTGGACAGGTTCAAAAGAGATGGCGTAGACTCATCCTACGTGAAGGTTATGGACGGTCAGACTACAGCCGTTGCTTTCGTAATGTACTTCTCCGACGGCGGCCGGAAGTTCCTCTTCCACATACCTTACGCAGCAGCGGGTCAAATGAACCCTGACCACGTAGATCCGGAATACTTCAGGTCAGCGAAATTCCTTCATCTTATGGGATCAGCGCTTTCAGTGAACGAAGGGAGCAGGGAAGCATGCTATAAAGCCATGAGGCTGGTCAAACAAGGTGGCGGGAAGATCACCTTTGACCCCAACCTGCGGCCGGAACTTATGAGTATAGAGAAGATAAGGGAAATCTGCCAGCCGGTGCTGGAAAATTGCCATATAGTCATGCCCAGCGGAGAAGAGGCGCGTATGCTCGCAGGTGTAGAAGGTTCTGCCGACGATGCCTGCAAGGAACTGCTGGCACACGGGCCGAGTATTGTAACTCTGAAGCGCGGCGAAGAGGGTTCCGTTATATATACTCATGAAGAAAAGCTGGTGGTTCCATCCTTCAAAGTCCATGAGGTCGATCCCACCGGGGCAGGAGACTGCTTTGACGCGGCCTTCGTCTTTGGCCTGCTGGAGGGGTGGGATCTGGAAAAAACTGCCCGGTTCGCCAACGCCGTCGGGGCGCTATCCACAACAAAGAAAGGCCCCATGGAAGGCGCTCCAACCCTGGATGAAGTCATGGAGTTTATGAGAGCCTCTACCAGCTAATCCCGCGACCCACGGCCACCTATCAGGTATACCCGGGTATCCTCATCTCCTGCTGATAACGTCATATTCTCTGCGCCGCCAGTTGACGGAGCATCCTGAATCGCGCCCTCCACGTCTCTGGAATGTATGTCGTAGAACGCCACAGGCAGGTCTTTTCCAGCAGGCAATGAGACCGTTATATTTTCACCCGCGGGGATCAGAAAAAGGTACTGCCTGCCCGGCTCCGATCTCTCAAAGATTCCGCGCCCGTGATCGGTCATGGTCTCCATCTTCCACCACTCGCACCGGGACATGAAATCCTGCAATATTCTGGACTGCTCACGCATATACCAGCCATGAGTGCTCTTCGGGTTAGCCCACGCATCCGGGGGCTGATTTTTCTCCGGGAAATACGGCCCCGTCTTATTGCCCGTCTTCTGGCTTGTGGACCCGTAGCCGCCGCCCATAACGATGCCCCACCAGGCCTGGATCGCTCCGCCATCCACGATCTCGCCCTGATATGCAGGCTCATCGTTGATCACCGGCTTTTTCTCATCCCGGACGCTCATGGTCAAAGTCCTTTGTGTAGCAATGTCAGCGTTTTTCTTCTGGAAGATAACGTGAGTCGGCCATCTCTCTCCGGGGTAATACCATTTCGCCTGATCGTGAACGCTGAGAGGGTGACGGTATGGGTCCAGTCGGAGTATGAAGTTCCCGGCTTCGTTCATATCTTCCGGTTTATAATGGGCCTTGCTGTGAACCTCGTTGCCCAGGCAGAACCACACGTTGCTGAAACCCGCATAGCGCGCAAGCACGTAACGTTTGTAGAAGTCGTTCTCGATCTGTTTATACGTGATGTCCGGGCCCGCCAGGATCAGATCTGCCTGGATCCCTGCCGCCTTCATGGCAGCCACTGTCCTATCAAGCTTCTGCCAGTATGCCGGAACTGGGCGGTTGAAGTCGTAGCCATTCTCGTCATCGCCAGGCTCGAAGGCTTTCAGATCGCCGTGATAGCGTTGTGTCACAGTCGCGAACCTGATCTTGCTGAAATATCCCCTATTCCATTCGATAGTCTTCTGGATCACCGGCTCAGAGCAGCTCATAATGTCGTAATGCGTATTCCCCGCCACGAACAGATATTCCCCATTGGCGAATTGGAAGTGCCGCCCCACAGCGCGAACGAATCCAGGGTTATCCCCCTGCACGCATCTTAGCTCACCACGTTTATCAGCCACAGAATACGCCCATTCTCCCAGTTCCGTCGGCGCAAAACGGCATCGCCAGGTCGTGCCGCCATCCCAGAAGGCCGGCAGGTGGATCAAGTTGCCGGAATTAACGTGCTGGAACATACCATCAATAATAGCCGTCGGATCGTCTGGCCCGTTGAAAGAAATGTCAAACGGATCGTAACGTTCCACCTCCGCGACAGCCAGCGATGTATATACAAGAAAAGCCAGATTACACAGTTCTACCAATTGAGCACCTCATATTTACACTTCAACCTTTACTCTTTCACTGAGAACCAAATCAGTAATAGGCAAAGCCTTTAACTCATTAGGTACTTATACTGGCTGATTGAGTACCCCACTATCTGCGCATTTGGGTTTTTGCTCACTCTCGCTCCCAACCTAGTGTAGCATAGTGTAAGCGCAAAAACAAGAGTTGTCAGTGCCATACCCAGAAGTACTTCCGTTTGGAACGGCGGGAAAGAACAAAACTGTTGATTGTGCTAATTCCGATGTGCTAAAATTGAGAATACATTCTTCTGACCATTAAGGAAGTGAGAAGTGTTGATGATAGTCCGGTTCTCTTCGCGTGACCGTACTCTGGCAGCACTGGAATGAAGATGAAATCGCAGAAAAACGTCGCGCTTCGCGCGGCAGAACTACATGAAAGAGCCATTGTCATAGACTGCCATAGCGACATCCTGATGCCCATCGCGGATGGCTATGTTCGGTTGGGTAAACAAGTGGAAGTGCCAGATCCAGAAAGATGGAAGCCACCGTTTGAGATGACGGAAAACTCCGCGGGAGATAGGGGATGGCCGATTAGTAACCGCTTTGGCTGCATAGGTCAATACAGTATCCCTCAGTTTCTGGCAGGAGGGCTGACGGCGCAGGTATGTGCTATTTTCGTAGAGGATCACCAACTGGAGAACGCGCTCAGGCGAAGCCTGGAGATGATCTGGTGGCTGCACCGGGAGGTGGAGGAGAATGATGATTTCGACCTGGTAACCACCGTCGCGGACATTCGCCGGCTCAAACAGAAAGGCAAATGCGGCGGCATTCTGGCTTTGGAAGGATTTGAGCCTGTGGGATTGGATCTCAAGCTTCTGGATATCTTCTATAAGC
>Ga0114922_10003377_pt1 | contig 14897 bp, 12 predicted proteins | sample AartaG_FD_100975 | JGI IMG/M metagenome (GOLD analysis project Ga0114922, IMG submission 100975) | Deep subsurface microbial communities from Aarhus Bay to uncover new lineages of life (NeLLi) - Aarhus_00045 metaG | ecosystem: Environmental > Aquatic > Marine > Oceanic > Sediment | place...
AGCAACCAGGTACGTATACCGAGTGACAGAAGTGTCCACAGGCTGCCGATCAGGCTTGTGGACTGTTTGGAAACACTTCTTTCAAAGCGTTGGATGCGCTCCAGTATCCAGGGGGTGGTCTTCAGCTTGTCAACCAGCGCCTTGCCGATCAAATGTGAGTGTTGCTCAAGCTCCTGCAGGGATGCCTTGCGGCCGTAGAGGCCATGGTGGATTCTGGTATAGAAATAACGGCCGATCAGACCACTGACTGCGACGATGAGCATGCAGAACAGGGCAACATTGCTGTTCAACGAGCCTAAGCGGAATCCGGTGTGAAACAGGATGCATACCGGACCCAGTACGCCGAACAGCATATGGATGCGGAACCAGTATTTGGTGGGCCCCATTCTGCGCATGAGCCGCAGGTGTTTACGCAAGGGATATAGCGTCAGCAGAAGCATAAGGCTTCCCCCGATGATTCCCAGGGCATAGCCGGAGCCGGATTCGGCCGTCAATGGCCATTCAGGGCGCTGCTGCCAGCCTGCATAAATCAGGAAGCTGACGAAGGAATAGGCAAGCAGTACCAGGAAACCGCTGACCCGGGGACGATACAACGAGATGAGTTCAGTCAGGACGTGCTTGTGGTGCTCGTTACGCGTAGAGCGTTCCCTGTCTTTAACCTTTTGAGCGAAATCAGCACTCAGTTGCGTCGCAATTGCCATTTCGTTAGTCCGGTGACGGCTCCAGTGTTTGTAATCTATAACGCTTGACCGTTCGCTTGCTGTGTACTGCGTCACAGAAAATGGGAAAGAAAGACCAAAAACGGAAGATGTTATCAATTGAGATATTCAAGCTAGCCTGTCTTTGGTAATTGCTGATATCGGTATCCACTTGTACAAACTTAATGGGACGAGAAGGGTTGCAGAAAAAATATTTCACGACTTCGCCAAGGTGTCGGGTTATAGCGACAGTGAGCATTGCCGTGGCGAAATTGCATGGACTGGCTCCACAGCGTTAAGCCGTGCAGGCCGTCGGCCAGAGGCGACAATTGTTTCTTTCACACGCAGGTAAATGAACGCGCGCCGGGCAAGAACAGCTTCGAATGCTTCGATTCGGTCGCGAGGTGGTTTCTCTGTTTAATCAATGTTTGAAACCTGTCACAGACTATACATAAACCCTCAGGTATAAATTCAGGAATCCGCCTCATCAGGCCGTTTAAGGCTGGTAGATAAGGTCATTCACACAGACGATTTATGCCTCGCTATGCCCATGGAAGCCAAGCTGCTGTTTTATTTTGTTCCTTTTGTGCTGCTCATTGCATGGAGCCTGAGCAACAAAAAGCGTGTGTATTCAGAAAACATCGCTGCCTTGGAAGAGAACAAAGCATCCGGATTAACAGAACCGGCTTCTCTCCATCCGATTATTGATCCAGTCAAGTGCCTCGGCTGTGCATCCTGTGTCAGCGCCTGTCCGGAAGGAAAAATACTGGGTGTAATAGATGGCAGGGCACAGTTGATTCACGCCACGCACTGCATCGGGCACGGCGCCTGTAAGGACGCCTGTCCCAGGGATGCCATTACGCTGGTATTCGGCACCGAGAACCGTGGCGTAGATATTCCCGAGGTCAGACCGAATTTCGAAACCAATATGCCGGGTATATTTATCGCAGGTGAGCTTGGTGGGATGGGGCTGATCCGCAATGCGGTGGAACAGGGCAGGCAGGCACTTGAGAATATCTGCAAGGTGAAAGGTGTCGGGAAAGCTTCAGGAGAGTGTCTGGATCTGGTGATCGTCGGAGCCGGTCCGGCGGGTTTTGCCGCATCGCTTGGAGCCTTAGAAAATAAGTTGAAGTGTGTGACTGTGGAACAGGAAACACTGGGAGGTACCGTCTCCCATTTTCCACGCGGTAAACTGGTCATGACGGCACCCGTTCTGTTGCCGATGGTTGGCATGGTCAAATTTACCGAGACCACCAAAGAAGAATTACTCGGATTCTGGCAGAAGGTGGAAAAACAAACTGGCCTGGCCATTCATTATCAGGAACGCGTGGAACAGGTAAGCAAAGAGGGTGACGGCTACAGGGTAAAAACAAATAAAAACAGTTATTTCACGAGAACGGTGCTGCTTGCCATTGGTCGTCGTGGAACGCCGAGAAAACTGGGGGTCCCCGGTGAGGAACAGTCAAAAGTGGTTTACCGCCTGATTGATCCCGAGCAGTATCGCGGTCAGCGCGTGCTGGTGGTAGGTGGTGGTGACAGTGCCCTGGAAGCTGCCACCAGTATTGCCGAACAACCCGATACACAGGTTGCCTTATCGTACCGTTCTGAATCATTTTCCCGGGCAAAACAGAAAAACCGGATTAAGGTCGAGCAGGCGGAAGCCGATGGGCGGCTGACTGTTCTGTTTAAATCGAATGTGAAGGAGGTTGGTGAGCACAGCGTTCAGCTTGATCACGATGGTGAGCTGATTGAGATTCCGAACGATGGAGTGATAGTTTCGGCTGGCGGTCTCTTGCCAACACCATTTCTAAAGGAGACCGGTATTGAGGTGGAGACAAAATATGGCACGACGTAGTCATTATTCGGATACAGCGAGGCGCGTTTTTATAGCCGCTTTTTTATGGCTGCTGTGCGTTTGCCCGGTCTTGAGTCATGCCAATAGTTTTGAGGAAGCGCGTTACGCTATACGAAACAAGGATTTCGAGCGGGCAGCTACGCTGCTGGAGGCACTTGCCTCTAGTGGTCATAAGGATGCTCAGTACCAATTGGCTGCGCTGTATCGTGGGGGGCGGGGCGTAGACCAGAATCACAGCAAGGCAGCATACTGGTATAAATATGCAGCAGAGCAGGGGCACGTAAAGGCCCAGTACAACCTGGGTGTTCTGTATGAGCAAGGATGGGGCGTTGACAAGAGCACGGATCAGGCGCGGAACTGGTATGAGAAAGCAGGTCAGCAGGGACACCCGCTGGCTCAAGCCAAATTGAGCGATAAACCGGGCGCAAGAAGAGGCAGGAATCTCGAAGATAATGCGACAGAAGAACTCTCCATACAGGACAGGTTGCATTGTGCAGCCATAAAAGGGGATTCTGAACTGGTCAGGGCGTTACTTGAGAAGGGGGCGGCAGTCGATGCGGAGGATGAATACGGCGCCACTGCGCTTATAAAGGCGTCTGAGCAGGGACACACGGACCTGGTCAGCTTGCTTTTGGAGAAGCAGGCTGACAGCAATCATAAGGACAGCTACGGCGATACCTCCCTGTTAAAAGCGGTAAACTCAGGTCACTCGGAAATACTGGAATTACTGGTGAACGCGAATGCGGTCGTGAATCATGCTGATGCCAACGGTAACACGGCTCTTATGATGGCGGCGCGCTCGGGTGATTTGGCTGCTGCAAGCATACTACTCTCCAGTGGCGCAAAGCTGAATCTGGAGAACAAGAAAGGATGGACAGCGCTGAATTATGCCAGTAGCGGAGGACATGCAAAGATCGAGCATATGCTCGTCAGTCGCGGTGCAGTTGCACGTTCGGGCGCCAAGCCCGATAAAGTGGATCTTGACGCGCGCCTCAAACTGCGAGCGGGGAAGCAGAGTCAGGGGATGCCAATGCTGGTCGAAGCAGCCTGGCGTGAGCAAAATGATGTCGTAAAAGCTTTGTTGAAACAGAAAGTCGATATCAATGTTCGTGACAGCGAACGCCATACTGCGCTGAGTCGTGCAGCCTGGCGTGGTTATGAGAAAATTGTCCAGGACTTAATTAGTGCTGGTGCAAGGGTGAATACAGCTGACCATGGGGGGAAGACGCCCCTTATGCTGGCGGCCTCTTCGGGACATGAGCCTGTGGTGTACCAGTTATTGCTTGCAGGTGCGGAAGTCGGTGCGCGCAGTGAGACGGGTATGACCGCACTGGATGCCGCGATCAAACAGGGGCACTCCGGCGTCGTTAATATGTTGCTTAAACGAGGCTCAGATACCGGCTCGAACAAAGCGGAAACCCAGAATGCATTAATATGGGCGGTTCGTAACAATGACTTTGCGACGGTCAATAGCCTGCTTGGCAGTGAGGCCTGTATTGATTGTGTTGATAAGCACGGCCGTTCGGCACTGTGGTATGCAGCTGATCAGGGGCATGCTGGCTTGGTAAAGTTACTGCTTGTGTCAAAAATTACTGTAAATAAATCGGATAAGGACGGATTTACAGCCCTGCATCGTGCCGCAGTCCACGGCCATGAAGCGGTTGCCACTAGTTTGCTTAAATACGGAGCCGATAGCGATGTGGTCACCGGTAGCGGTAACACCCCGTTGATGCTCGCGGCGATTGGCGGAAGGCGAACGGTCGTGAATCATTTGTTGAAAACGGCTGTAAAAATAGACACAAAAAACCGTGAAGGTAATACCGCGTTGATGCTCGCGGCTCAGTGGGGGCGCAAGGATATTGTTGAGCAATTGCTGGCGCACCAGGCGGACCCTGGCTTACGGAATCGCAAGAGGGAGCAAGCCGTAACATTGGCCACCACGGCGGGTCATGAGGATATCGCAACGCTGTTGGCAGAACAGGATGATTCGGGGTTCTGGCTGTTAAAAGGGTTTTAAGAATTTCACCAGCTTCGCCCAACCGTTTAGAAAGTAAGTCTCATCTTTGCTCCCCCATGCAAAAGTGAATTCCCTCTCACGGTGGGAGAGGGAATTAATGGGGCAGCAATGAAGTCTCATTGACTGCAAATCTGTTACAATCCCGGAAGTTCTGAAGCCCCGCAGCTAAGCGGGCAGGCGAAATCAGCCAATCATTTAATAGTATCCCGGGACGGTATAAATGAAGATCAGCATCATCAGCGGTAGTCACCGTAAAGCATCGCAAAGTGAAAAAGTTGCGCGTTTCATCCAGCAGACGCTCGAAGGCCGGAACATTTGCGATGAAACCTGGTTATTCAGGCTGGCGGAAAATCCATTGCCTTTGTGGGACGAAAGTATCTGGGAAGGCAACCCCGATTGGAAACAGAAGCTGGATCCCATCTCCAGCGAACTGGCTTCCAGCGACGGATTCGTGGTGATTTCCCCGGAATGGCATGGCCAGGTACCTTCGGGTTTGAAGAACTTTTTCCTGATGTGGGGCAAAGGTGAACTGGCCCATAAACCGGCACTGATTGTTACCGTTTCTTCTGCCGACGGTGGCGCCTATCCGGTCGCCGAGCTGCGTATGAGCAGTTACAAAAACAATCGTATCTGTTATATCCCGGAGCAGATTATTGTGCGAAATGTCGAATCTGTTCTGAACGAAGATCCGCAACAGAATAATCCGCAAGCCGATGGCTATTTCAGGGAACGGATCGGCTATGCCCTGAATATTCTCAAAGAGTATGCCCAGGCGCTGGGACAGGTTCGTGCCAGTGGCGCGACCGACCTGGGAAAATTCAAGAATGGTATGTAGAGCGTCTGCACAAGCGGGCGTCTGGATCTAGTGTTGTGTGGCTGTGGCCACACAGACCTGATTGCGACCGTGTCTCTTGGCGCTGTACAAGGCCTGGTCGGCGCGGGCAAACAGCGATACCGCACTGTCGTTATTCTGTAATACGCTCACCCCGATGCTGACCCGGATATCCAGGTCGGCACCTGAGTAGCTACAGGGATGGGTCTCGATATGTCTGCGTATGCGTTCTGCGAGCAGACCTGCACCCTCCATTTCGGTATCGCGCATCAATACAACAAACTCTTCGCCACCGTAGCGGAACAGGAGGTCACCATCGCGTTTACATTTGGCCATCATGTTAGCGACAGCCTTCAATGCGCAATCACCCGCGATATGTCCGTATTTGTCATTGACGGCTTTGAAATGATCGATATCGAGAATAATCAGGGCACAGCTTGAGCCTTGTCGATGCGAATGGCTGAGTTCGCGCTGCATCATTTCATCCAGCGCAGCGCGATTGCAGATGCCTGTCAACGGGTCTTTCTGCGCCAGCTGTAGTGCGTTCTGATAAAGCAAGGCATTGCGCAGCGGATACAACAGACTGCACAGAAGCCGCTCCAGGGCTTCGATTTCAGCGTCGCTAAACTTCTGCTTGCGGCGGAAAGTCAGCTGGCCCAACGGTTCGTCACCAAGTTTCAGCCTGTAGGAACAGCTGTGCCGAGCCTGATGACCCAGTGTGAGATCCAGATCAAGATTGTCATTCAGGTAGCGAACGCCCTGATGAACGATAAGGGTGCCAACTTCCATGCTGAACATTTCAACCAGATGGCCGGGATCCAGGCTGGTCTGCAAGCTCTGGGTAATTTCCACAGCCTTGCTTGCCGTCAGTTCGCGCAATACAGAACGGTCATCCGAGGGTTTGCGGGCATTTAAACTGTCTGCGATATAGTGCAGTGGTCTATTCATGGCGGTTTCCGGGTAATTTACTGGCATGTAAAGCTGGTAGCGAATTTTGTGCCACTCATGGCGACACTTTCGAAGTGACAAAAAAACAACGAGATACAGGCCATCTTGTGTCAGGTCGCCATAAAAACGTCATAATAATGGCGATCCGGGTGCCGCCTGATTGCCGCCGGTAGGCGGCGGATTTCCGTCTGTAGGCTTGCACTGCCACCACAGACTGGACACCATGAGATACTGTGTCGTGGGGCAATGCTGCTGAGGCTCGGGAACGATGTCGCGAATTCTGACTATTTTATTGTTGACACTTCAGCCTGCATTCGGGGCCGGGCCGGTTGACCAGGGCGACAGCCTGGAGGAAGGCATGGTGAACCCCGGCTACCATGATCAGCCGGCCTGGTTCAGTCAGTCTTTTCTGGATATACGCGAGGATATTAAAGAAGCCGGCGAACAAGGCAGACGGGTTGTTCTTTATTTCTACCAGGATGGCTGCCCGTATTGTAAAAAGCTCTTGGAAATCAACTTCAGTCAACGAGCTATCGTCGATAAGACCCGCAACAGCCTGGATGTCATCGCCGTCAATATCTGGGGAGACCGGGAAGTCACCGACTTCAAGGGCGAGTCCACCACCGAGAAGCAGTTTGCGACGGCTCTGAAGGTCATGTTTACCCCGACCCTGTTGTTTATCGATGAACAGGGTAAGGTCATCATGCGCCTGAATGGTTATTACCCGCCGCACAAGTTCGCTACCGTGGTGGATTATGTTGGCCAGCACAAGGAAAAGGAGGTCGGCTTTCGTGATTACTGGGCTCGGGTTTCACCACCTGCCTCGACAGGAAAACTGCACAGCGATGCGGCCTATCTGCAACCGCCGTACCGTTTAGCGGAACGCGGCAGCGGAAAGCCTCTGCTGGTTTTATTTGAACAAAAGGATTGCGTACCCTGCGATGAGTTGCACCTGGACATTCTCAAGCGCAAGGAAAGTGCAGAATTGTTAAAGCGCTTTGATGTGGTATTACTGGACATGTGGTCAAAGACGCCGCTGCAGACACCCGACGGAGTGGATAGCACGGCGGCTGAATGGTCGAATCAACTGAACATCCAGTATGCGCCGAGCATGGTGTTGTTTGATGAATCGGGCCAGGAGGTGTTCCGCAGGGAAGCCTACCTCAAGGCATTTCATACCCAGGGTTCCATGGACTATGTGCTTTCCGGTGCGTACAAGACGCAACCGGGTTTTCAGCGCTATCTCCAGCGGCGCGTCGCTGAACTGGAGGCGCAGGGGGTTCATGTTGACCTGATGGAGTAGGGGTGGAACCAGTCAGGTTGAGAACAGGATAGGCGATACCGCTGTACGGGATAGCGCCGTTAAAGATAGAACTGTTTGCCAGTGACGCCTTTGCTGTCCGGTCCCATTAAATAAAGGTGTGGAGCAACGACATCTTCCGGTCCGGCAATCCGTTCCGGGTTCTCCCCGGGGTAGGCAAGGCTCCTGAATGCAGTGGCTACCGGTCCTGGATCGAAGCTGTTCACCCGCACGGAGGTATTGGCCTCCATTTCGTCTGCCAGCACCTGCATGAAATTTTCACTGGCAGCTTTGCTGATACCGTAGGCCCCCCAGTACGCCTTACCCCGTTTTCCCGCGCTGTCAGAACTGAACAGGATCGATGCATCTTTGCTCTGCAGCAGCAGGTTGAGGCAGGCGCGGGTCATCAGGAAGGGGGCGTTCAGGTTTACCTGCAGTATTTTGTACCAGAGCTCTGATTCGAAGTGGGCGATCGGAATCAGGGCGCCCAGCATGGCTGCATTGTGGAGCAGGCCGTCCAGCCGCCCGAATTCCTTTTCTATCGTGGCCGCCAGATCAAGATAGTCCTTTTCTGAGGCACCTTCGAGGTTCATGGGATAGATCGCCGGCTGTATACCAGCCGCCGACTCTATGGCGTCGTAAACCTGTTCCAGGTTGCGGATGACCTTGTCGAGCAGAATGACAGTTGCACCGTACTGGGCACAACTTTTGGCAACGGCAGCGCCGATACCGTTACCGGCGCCCGTCACCAGGATGATGCGTTCCTTGAGAAGATCTTTCCGCGGTTGCCAGTCGTCAGGTATCTGCATCAGCGAAGTTTAGCACTCATCAGTAATGGCTATCCAGAATTGCATGAGCACATCCGATCCCGCTGCGAACTGCACCTTCCAATGTGGCCGGTAAGCCGTTGGCCGTATAGTCACCGGCAAGCCAAAGGCCGGATACTGGCGTTCTGTTGGCTGGCCGGATTTGATCAATACCGACTCGGCTGCTGAAAGTCGCTCGTTTCTCACGGATCAACAGACTCTGCTCGTGGGCCGGCCAGTCCGGAAAGCTGGTGGCCAGCTCGGCTGCGACTCTATGTGTAAGCTCTTCTGTCTTCATCTGACTGTGCCGGCCTCTGGCGCTTATGACAACGGCCATCATACCGGGTTGGCCGCATACCCTGCGGTCGAATACCCACTGAGCCAGTGTATCCTCAAGGCCAAGCATCGGCTGGGGCAGGCATGTCTGCGGTGGGTACTGCAGGTACAGAGTGAAAATGGGTTCATTACCGAGTTCAGACAGTTGCGCACAAAGCGCCTGCAGTGGTTGGTGGCGGGACATCAGGCGGCGGCTGATGATGTGTGGTGCAGCCAGGACGACCTGACTGGCATCTATTCGGCGTCCGCGGATTTTAACAGCCTGAATACCCGACTCTTCAATCTCCAGACTGGTAACGCGTTGTCCCAGTTCTATCCTGACACCCCGCTGCTCGAGGTAGTCGGCACAGGGGAGTGGCAGCATTTCATCGAGTGCCAGCCTGGGAATGAGTAAGTCAGAGTGTTTGCGGAGACCCACAAAGGACTCCCTCAGCGTGTGCACAAAGATGCGTGCGGAGGCTTCACGGAGCGGTGTGTTGAGGGCGGCGATACACAAGGGGCCCCACAGTCTTCGGATAAGAGCGGGTGTTTGTGCTTCGCTGTGTAACAGTGTCTGTACACTGATGTCCTCATGGTCGGCAATACTCAGCTCCGGCAGTCTTCGCCCGAAGCGTAGTGCCTGAATACGATCGGTCGTGGATAAGCCGCGCGCGGTCAAAATGGCGCTCAGCAGGTGGAGGGGGGCAGGCAGATGTGGAGCCTTGAAGTGCAGACTGGTTCTGTTTCCCCTTATCAGCCTGAGTATCAAGGGCTGGCGCAGAAATGCGTGTTGACAGTCGACCCCTATCATTTCCATCAGCTTGAACACCGAACGGTATGCGCCGATGAATAGATGCTGTCCGTTATCAACGATCATATCTCTGGCGTGGATACTGCGTGCCCGGCCACCTAACTGCTGTGCCGACTCCAGCACTGTGACTGGTATTTCATGAGCACAAAGTTCAACGGCGGCTGCCAGGCCGGCCCATCCGCCACCGACGATAACAACCGGATGCCGTTCAGGCATGAGTCAGGTTTTTCAGGTATCTACGGTGCAAGCGATGCTCTTTACCTGCGGTTCTCCAGGCGATCCATAATTTACGCAGCGGCGTAAGGCTTAAGCGCTGCTGCATCACACGGAACTCATCCGCTTCCAATTCATCCAGCAGGGTCCGGTATATCTCGGCCATAATGAGCCCGCTACGTTGCGCGTAGCGGTCTGCGGGCGGCAGGTGTGACATGGCGCGCTGATAATAGCGGCGTGCGCGTTGTGCCTGAAATCCAAGCATTTCATGCAGTCTGTCGGTGACCCTGGCATTCAACAGGTCGTGGGGATTGATGCGAAACTCCAGCAGTTCATCCAGTGGCAGGTAGATACGGCCGCGTTCAGCATCTTCGCGTACGTCCCTTATAATATTGGTGAGCTGGAAGGCGGTGCCCAGTTCCTCGGCATACTTCAGCGTACCGCGGTGCCGGTAGCCGAAGATCTCAGCAGACAACAAACCCACGACCCCTGCCACTCGATGGCAGTAGAGTGCCAGTTCGCTGAAGGTTTCATAGCGGTTCTGTTGCAGGTCCATTCTCATCCCGTCGATGATTTCCTGAAAATACTCGGCTGGCAGGTTATAGGTCTGGACGGGTTGCTGTAATGCCAGGCCGACGGGGTGCCGGGGCTGTCCCGAAAAGCACTGTTCGACTTCTTTCTGCCACCAGTCCAGTTTTCTGTGTGCAACACCCGTATCACTGCATTCGTCGACGACATCATCGACCTCACGGCAAAAGGCGTACAGCGCGGTGATGGCGCGCCGCTGTTCCGCCGGCAGGAACAGGAAGCTGTAATAGAAGCTGGAGCCGCTTCCGGCTGTTTTTTGCCAGCAGTATTGGTCGGGTGTCATGGTTTTTGGGGGGCTATGGACGGTTCGTGATTCTTTGGGGGAGAGAGATTATATAAATCCGGTGCCCTGTTTGAAAGCGCCCCAGATAATCCGCATCCGGTCCGAGGCATTGAGCCTGGGCCGGTCGAACAGGTCATCCTGTTGACGGAGTTTTTCCAGTATCCGCGAGCCACCGAGGATAACGGCTCGCAGTTCCAGGCCGAACCGGCCGCCGGTCTGCCTGCCGAGTGGGCTACCGGAACGCAGCAGTTCTGCGGCACGCTGGATCTGGAAGTGAATCAACAGTCTGAACCGGGGGCTGTTACGCCGCCGGCCAATGTCTTCTTCGCTTACAGCAAAGCGCTGCATTTCATTCCGCGGGATGTAGATTCGGTGTTTTTCCCGGTAATCCATATCGATATCCTGCACAAAGTTGATCAGCTGCAGTGCGCTGCAGACAGCGTCCGACATGAGCAGCCTGCCTTCCGACACCTGCCCCGTCAGGTACAGCATCAGTCGTCCGACAGGGTTGGCCGAGCGCCTGCAGTAATCCATGATTTCTTCGAAGTCTGTGTAGCGCGTCTTGCTCACATCCTGGCGAAATGCGCTGAGCAGATCACGAAACAGATCGACAGGCAGCTGATAGCGGTTGATGGTATCGGCCAGCGCCTGGAACAGCGGGGAGTTGTTTATTTCGCCGGCTTCGACAGCATCCAGCGCCATTTCCATCTCATCCAGTCGATGAAGACGCCGCTCCGGTGAAATCTCACCTTCGTCGGCGATATCATCCGCCGTACGTGCAAAGGCATAGATTGCCGCGACCGGGTCGCGCAGGTGGCCTGGCAGGAGGCGGGAGGCAACCGGGAAATTCTCATAATGGGACTGTGCCAGCCTGCGACACCACTGATAACCCTGCCGGGCAGCGATGGACGACTCAATGGACATCGGAGGACGTGTCGGCATCTCCCTGAACCGAGCGTGGCAGGCGTTCTATCTGATCCGGTTCCGGTAGCTCTTTTTTCTCCTGAATACCCATATCCTTGAACTTCCGGGCGCCCGGGAGTACGCGACTGTCGAAGGAGCCTACCGCTTTGTTATAGCTTTCCACGCTGCGGTTCAGGCTGATGCCCAATTTGCCAAGATGGTCGGCGAAGGTGCCCAGGCGTTCATACAGGTCCTCGCCGACGATGCGAATCTGTTCGGCATTTTCGGCCAGAGATTCCTGGCGCCAGCCGTAAGCCACGGCGCGCAGCAGGGCCACCAGGCTGGAGGGTGTCGCCAGTACAATCCTGTCGGCCATGGCGTCTTCCAGCAGTTGGGGATCGACCTCCAGTGCCGCACTCAGGAACTGGTCGCCGGGAATAAACAGTACGACAAAATCCGGCGACCTGGGAAACTGCTTCCAGTACCGCTTGCCTGACAGTTCGCGTACACGGTCCCTGACGTTGCGGGCATGACGTCGAATCTCCTGCACACGGGTATTATCGTCGCTGGCCTCGACCGCACCCAGGTAGCCGTCCATCGGTGCCTTGGCATCGACAATGATCTCCCTGCCACCCGGCATGCGTACCACCATATCCGGCCGCTGTTTACCCTCGTCGCTATCCACGCTGCGTTGCTGGTCAAAGTCGCAGTGCTCGATCATGCCCGCGAGTTCAGCCAGTCGTTTCAGTGTCAACTCTCCCCACTGACCGCGTATCTCGGGACGACTCAATGCTTTTACGAGGTTGCGCGTTTCGCCCTGTAACTGCTGCTGCGTATTGGCCATGAGCTCGAGGTGCCGGCTAAGAGAGCCAAAGGCTTCCTGGCGTTCTTTTTCTATGCTGCGGATGTGCTGATCGGCTTTTTCCAGTGATTCGCGAATTGGTTTCACCAGGTTTTCAACGGCTTTCTCGCGTTGCTCGAGGTCACCGCTGGCCTGGGTATGCAGGACCTTGAAACTGGTCTCGGCAAGTTTCAGAAATTCGCTGCTGTTGGATTTGAGCACATCGCCGGCCAGCGATTTGAAGGTGGCTTCAAACTGGGCCCGGACTTCGTCCAGTGTGCGCGCTTTTTCTTCGCAAGCGCTACGTTCGTACCCCAGCAGGGTATTCAGACGCACATTGGCCTCACGCAGGCGTGTGATATCACGTTGTCCGCGGCCGTGCCCGATCAGCCAGCCAACCAGGCCGGCCAGTGATATCCCCATCAGGCTGCTCAGCGATTCGGCGGTACTGATGCTTGCCAAAAGGGCCAGTGTGCCGGTAATCAGTGAATCCAGCCAGTGCGATATCTCCATAGCAGGGGATTATACCGAAATTCAGCGTGTTACGCTCAGATGAAGGCGGGAGCAAGTCAGCTGAGACCGGCTGTCAGCATGTCGATGGCGGTTATCCTATCCAGTCCAGGATATCGGATGGTTGCTGGATCAAGGCAGTGGCCCCCCAGGTTTCAGGTTCATCTTCTGCCAATAAATAGCCGAACATGGCAACAAGGGTAGACATGCCCGCGTTGTGCCCGGCTTCGATATCGCGTTCCGCGTCGCCGATATAGAGGCCGGTATCGGGTTTGCTGCCGACGACTTTGCAGGCATACAACAGCTGTGCGGGGTGAGGCTTGCGTTTGTCAAGGGTGTCGCCGGAGACAATGGTGCTTGCGCGTCGCGTTAGATCGAGAGCATCCATCAGCGGTTCCGTGAGCCAGGCCGGTTTGTTGGTAACCACACCCCAGTTGATGCCCTGTTGTTCGATACTGTCGAGAACTTCGCCCATACCAGGAAACAAGGTGGTTTGCTCGGCGATGTGTGACTGGTAGTAGTCGAGCAACTGTTTTTTTAAAGCGGCAAACTCGGGGTGATCGGGGCCGAGCTTGAAACCCAGTTCAATCAAGGCCTGGCCGCCGTGGGAAACTACAGGACGGATCTGCTCAAACGGCAAAGCCGGCTGCTTGTTCAGCCGCAGTACCGCGTTTAAGGCATTGGCCAGATCGGGCGCGGTATCGAGCAGGGTGCCGTCGAGATCGAACAGTACTGTCTGGATTTTTCGATGCATTGAGCGGATATGAACTAGCAGATATCACTTCTACTATTGAGTTGGTAGCTATTAAGGCGTATCTAAGTTACCCGACAGGGCTTGCCGGGACCGTCGGCCGCACGAGCCCAGGGATGGGCGTAGGTAGAGCCATGCAGGAGCAATTGCCGGGGGATGCGGCCGTCGAGCGTACAGGGATGTACTTGCAGCGTGTCCTGGCAAGCCCTGTCGGGTAACTTAGGTACCCATTCGCCCGGCAATATATCGCCACTTACAGGGGTTTTTCCAACCAGGCCAGGTAGTTCACATCAACGTCCGTACCGAGTTTATATTGCTGTGTGAGCGGATTAAAACTCATACCGGTCAGTTCCTTTAATAAAAGCCCGGTCGAGCGTGCCCAGCGCTCCAGTTCCGAGGGCCGGATGAATTTACGAAAATCATGGGTGCCTTTCGGCAGCATGCGCAGCACGTATTCCGCTCCGATAATGGCAAACAGGTAGGATTTGGGGTTTCTGTTGATGGTCGAAAAAAACAGCTGACCGCCGGGCTTGACCAGTTTTGCACAGGCTTCAATCACGGATGCGGGGTCAGGAACATGCTCCAGCATTTCCAGGCAGGTGCAGACGTCGTAGGTCTGCGGATTCTGCTCGGCCATCTGTTCTGCGGTGGCGCGCTGGTAGTCGACCTGAACCCCCGTTTCGTGCTGGTGCAGGCGTGCCACGGTGAGTGGCGCTTCACCCATGTCTATACCGGTCACCTGCGCGCCCAGTTGCGCCATGCCTTCCGACAACAGGCCGCCACCGCAACCGACATCGATGATTTTCCGCTCCTTCAGCTGAGCACGTTCCCTGATGTAGTCAATACGCAAGGGATTGATGTCGTGCAGCGGCTTGAATTCACTGTTGGGGTCCCACCAGCGCGACGCCAGTTCCTCGAATTTATTGACTTCGGCAGGGTCGATGTTATGAGCGGTTCCGTTCATGTTGCACAAGATACCGGATTTAGGGATTGGATTCACCCGCGGCGATGCGCTCCTGCCAGTCGAGTGCTCGATGGATCAGTTTCCGCGCGTCGAGATGAGTCAGTTCACGGTCCTTGAGGACATGTTGCCCGGCGACCCAGACATCCGTCACCTGCTCCCGGCCGGCCGCATAGACCAGTTGCGAGACCGGGTTGTAAAGCGGACGGGTTTCCAGGGTTTCGAGATCAACGGCGGCAATATCCGCCCATTTTCCGACTTCGAG
>Ga0114922_10003379_pt1 | contig 14895 bp, 10 predicted proteins | sample AartaG_FD_100975 | JGI IMG/M metagenome (GOLD analysis project Ga0114922, IMG submission 100975) | Deep subsurface microbial communities from Aarhus Bay to uncover new lineages of life (NeLLi) - Aarhus_00045 metaG | ecosystem: Environmental > Aquatic > Marine > Oceanic > Sediment | place...
ACGAATGGATCCGTGTCGAAGGCGACCAGGCCCTGATCGGCATCAGCGACTATGCCCAGGATGAGCTGAATGACATCGTATACGTCGAGCTCCCAGAGGTGGGCGATACGCTTGAGAAGGCTGAGGAGTTCGGCACCGTCGAGTCAGTCAAGGCTGCATCGGAGCTCTATATGCCGGCCAGCGGGGAGATCCTCGCAGTGAACGAGGCGCTAGAGGGCACGCCCGAACTGGCCAATCAGGATCCGTATGGCGACGGCTGGATGCTGCGTATCCGAATCATGGACCCGCACGAGCTAGAGGGACTCCTCAGCGTCGAAGAATACAAAGCGATCTGCGAAGAAGAGTAAGAGCATATCGTTCAAAGGAGAACGAGCATGACCTATGTCCCCCTGACCGATGCGGGACGAGAGGAGATGCTAGACCGCATCGGTGTTTCATCCATCGGCGATCTGTTCGCCGACGTGCCCCGGCCGCACCGGTACCCACGCATCGAACTGCCTCAGCCCCTGTCCGAGATGGAGGTCTTGCGCGAACTGCGTGAGCTGAGCGAGCGCAACGTCGACCTCCAGCACTCTATCTCCTTTCTCGGCGCGGGCGCGTATCAACACTACGTTCCGAGTGTCGTGCAGCACATCATCTCGCGAAGTGAGTTCTACACCGCCTACACTCCCTATCAAGCAGAGATCAGCCAAGGGACACTGCAGGCTACGTTCGAGTACCAGAGCATGATCTGTGCCCTGACGGGCCTGGAGGTGGCCAACGCGTCCCACTATGACGGCGCGACCGCGCTCGCCGAGGGCGTGTTGATGGCATACAACATCCGGCGGGCCAAGCGTCGCAAGGCCATCCTCTCGCCGCGGATCCACCCGGAGTACCGAGACGTCGTGCGCACCTACACGCAGGGGACGGAGGTCTGCGTCATAGGCGACGAGTCAGTGGACGTTGATCTGGGTGAGCTGATCGCGCAGATCGACAGCGATACATGCTGTGTTGCGATCCAGAATCCAGACTTTCTTGGGGAACTGGAGAGCATCGATCAGCTGCGCGCCCTAGCCAACGCGGCGCACGCACACGATGCCCTCCTGATCGTCGTCGCGTACCCGATCGCCCTTGCCCTGCTGCAGCCTCCGGGGGCCTATGGGGCAGACATTGCCGTGGGCGAGGCGCAGCCGTTGGGCATAGGGCTCAACTATGGGGGCCCCTACATCGGCTACTTTGCCTGCCGAAAGGCGCATGTCCACAAGATGGCAGGCCGCCTCGTCGGCGAGACGGTTGACGTGGACGGTCAGCGTGGGTACGTGCTGACCCTCTCTGCAAGAGAGCAGCATATTCGGCGCGAACGAGCGACATCCAATATCTGCACTAACCAGGCCCTATGCGCCCTCGCTTCAGCCGTGTATCTGTCCGCGCTTGGCCGAACTGGCCTGCGTGCGGTTGCTGAGCTGTGCTATCACAAGGCTCACTATCTCGCCTCCAGGATCGATGCGTTGGAGGGATATGAACTCACTACACGCAGTCCATTCTTCAACGAGTTCGTCATCCGTTGCCCCCGGCCAGCGTCCGAGATCAATGCCGCCCTGCTTAGCGCAGGCATCATTGGCGGCTTTGATCTGAGCCGCTTTGACCCACGCAGAGAGGCAGAGATGCTACTGTGCACGACGGAGGTACACAGCCGCCAGATGCTGGATCGCTTGGTTCACGCCCTGGAGGAGACCCGGTGAAAGGACCAGAGCCCCTCATCTTTGAGCTCAGCCGCCCAGGTAGGCGGGGCTCCTCGGTGCCTTCACTTGATGTCCCGGAGGCCGAGCTGCCGGCCGAGCTGCTGCGCGACGACCTCCCACTCCCAGAGGTGGCAGAAGTGGACGTGGTGCGGCACTATGTGCGCCTGAGCCAGCTCAACCACGCGGTTGACGTGGGTTTCTACCCGCTAGGCTCCTGCACGATGAAGTACAACCCCAAGATGAACGACGCTGCCGCTCAGCTGCCGGGCTTCGCACATACCCACCCCTGCCAGCCCGATGAGACGGTGCAGGGCAGTCTGGAGCTGATGTATCGACTGCAAGAGGCTCTGAAGGCGCTCAGCGGTTTCGATGGCATCTCCCTGCAGCCTTCTGCAGGTGCCCACGGCGAGTTCGCCGGCATGCTCGTGGTCCGTGCCCATCATCTCGCCAACGACGACCAGGGGCGCAACGTGGTATTGATCCCCGATTCTGCGCACGGCACGAATCCGGCTTCCACAGCGATGTGTGGCTATGAGACGCTCGAGGTCCGGTCCGACGAACGAGGCAACGTCGACCTGGGTGATCTGGCGCGGCACTGCAGCGAGCGCGTGGCGGGCATGATGCTGACCAACCCGAACACGCTGGGTTTGTTCGACGAGCACGTCCTCGAGATCGCCGACATGGTACATGGTTGCGGTGGGCTGCTATACGGGGACGGCGCGAACTTTAACGCCATCATGGGCATCGTCAAGCCTGCCGACTTGGGCTTTGACGTGATGCACTTTAACCTGCACAAGACCTTCTCCACGCCGCACGGCGGCGGGGGCCCTGGATCGGGGCCTGTCGGCGTGACAGAGCGCCTTGCCGAGTTCCTTCCTGGGCCTGTCGTTGGGCGGGAAGGGACCCGGTATGTGCTGCACTGCCCACCACGGTCCATTGGCCGGATGAAGGCCTTTGCTGGCAACTTTGCCGTGCTGGTGCGTGCCTATGCCTACATTCGCACCCTCGGCGCGACGGGACTCCGCGAGGCAAGCGAGGTTGCCGTGCTGAACGCAAACTACCTGCGCACTGAGCTACAGCTCTCCTACCCCATCGCCGTTGACAGGATATGCATGCACGAGTTCGTCCTCGCCGGACCACCGGCCAATGCAGACGAGATCCACACGATGGACATCGCCAAGCGCCTGATGGACTTGGGCCATTCTCACCCGCCGACGGTGTACTTTCCGCTCATCGTGCCCGAAGCGATGATGATCGAGCCGACCGAGACAGAAAGCAAGGAGACCCTGGATCAGTTTGCTCGGGACATGCGCCAAATCGCGGAGGAGGCATGCACCGAACCGGAGCTGCTCAAGACGGCACCGCACAGCACACCGGTGCGTCGGCTGGATGAGGTACGCGCAGCTCGCCACCCGATCCTCCGCTATGAACCGGAGGATCCGCCCGCCGCGATCTAGGTCATCCATGCGGACCGAGGAGCGACCGGCACTGCTCGCAGCGTCACCCGCGCGTGCAAGCGATGCCGGTCGCTCCTCAGCTCCACAGGCGGTCGTGAGACCGCTCGTTGTCCCAGACTTCGGTTGGCTCAAAGTAGCCTGGATCGCGAGGATCGAGATGCTCGCGGACGACTGCCTCGCCCAGGTCCGCGAAGCCAAGTCCAGGAGTCTCTGGTACCTCGATGTACCCGTTCTCGATGATTGGTCGCGGCAAGCCGACGACCAGGTCGTCCCAGGCGGGCGTGTCGACCGAGTGGTTCTCGAGCACGAGAAAGTTCTCCGTGGCCGCCGCACAGTGGACGCTCGCCAGAGCGGCGACAGGTGAGCCAGCCATATGCATCGCCATCGCGATGCCGTGCTCCTGGGCCAAGTCACCGATCTTTTTCGTCTCCAGGATTCCGCCCGCGCTCGCCAGATCGGGATGCGCGATCGAGATGGCCCGCGCGTCGAATAGCGGCACAAAGCCTTCCTTGAGGTAGATGTCTTCTCCTGTACAGAGTGGCGTGTCGACCGCCTGCGACAGCCGAACGTACTGCTCTGTGAATTGCCAGGGGACCATGTCCTCGTACCAAGCGAGGCTGAACTGATCCAACGCCTTCCCCAGGCGGATGCACGACTCAAGTCCCAAGTGACCAAAGTGATCGGCCGCCAATGGGATCTGATACCCGATCTCGCTGCGGACTGCGTCTACGTACTCACAGAGCATGTCAATGCCCCTGTTCGTGATCTGGATCCCGGTGAAGGGATGCATCACGTTCCTGGTTTCCAGCATCTCAGGCGGGGCGGACAGCGCGTCGGGCACGCCACGCAGCAGGTTGATGCCAAGGTCCATCTTCAGGAAGCGGAACCCCTGGTCTATGCGCCGCCGCAGGTTACGGCCCATCTGCCGCCCATCGGTGGCAGTGGGCGTGTCACAGTAGCACAGCACCCTGTCGCGGAACTTGCCTCCAGCCAGCTGGTATGCCGGCACGTCGTAGGCTTTGCCGGCGAGGTCCATCAGCGCCATCTCGATCCCACACACGCCGCCGGCTTGGCGCGCGTGGTACCCAAACTGCCTGATCTTGCGAAAAAGCCTGTCCACATTGCACGGGTTCTCGCCCAGAATGCGGCTCTTGAGCATGAGCGCGTAGGTCTTGCTCGCGCCATCGCGAACCTCGCCATACCCGACCAGGCCCTGGTTGGTATCCAGGCGAAGGAGCGTGCAGCGCATCGGCAGCCCGACCAGCGACACAAGACGAAGGTCCGTGATCTTGAGCTGGGTGGGCCTTGAGTGGCGATCGATGTACTCCTCGCTGAGCAGTGTCATCCTCTATTCTCCTCCATGGTATGCAGTGCGCGCGACGCGCGCGTCAGCGAGAGATTATACTCCACTGCATGCCCACGCCCAAACGCGCCCTATCCAGTGAGAAAAGGGCACTCGCGAGCGCACGCGAGTTCGGCCCTGACAGCGGATACGCTCTTGACAAAGCGTTGCTCGGGTGGTACAACAGGCATCGTGACCGCCCCCACCCGCCGGAAAGGAGAGGAACATGGCACCTACCCCGTTCGCACGTCTGGCAAGCCTGGGTGAGCGACTAGAAGCGACGAGCAAACGTCTTGAGCTGACCGACCTGGTTGCCGGATTCCTGCAGGAACTTCAGCCGGCAGAGATCCGCCCCGCGGTACGCCTGACCATTGGTCACGTGTTCGCCGAGTGGGATGACCGTGCGCTCAATATCAGCGTCGGGGCAGCCATGCGCGTGCTTGACGAGCTGGTGGACGCGGCGCCCGAGGTCCGGAACCGGGTGTCAGCGCAGGCAGTTGACCCCGGTCACCGCGCGTACCTCCTTCTAGACGTGGCGAGAAGATCGCCTCCTCTATCGCCTCCCTTGACGATCCTAGACGTCTTCCAGGCCTTCGAGCGGATCGCTGAGACATCTGGTCGCGGTTCCCGCGCGCAGAAAGAGGCGCTCTTGAGGGCACTGCTGGAGCGAGCCACAGCGATCGAGGCCAAGTACTTGGTCCGGATTATCTTCCAGGAGATGCGCCACGGTGTCAGCGAGGGCGTCATGCTGAACGGGATCGCGAAAGCAGCTGGCGTGAAAGCCGCCCTGGTACGGCGAGCGAACCAGCTGTGGGGAGAGGTTGGCGAAGTCGCACTGGTTGCGCTAACGGAAGGAAGCCAGGGCCTGCGGAAGGCGACCCTGCGCCTCTTCAGGCCGATCAAGCCTATGCTGGCCCAGACAGCAGGCAGCTACGAAGAGCCCTTTCAGCGTTTCGAGGACCGAGTCGCGCTCGAGTTCAAGCTCGATGGGGCACGCGTCCAGATCCACCGTCGTGGTGACGAGGTGCACATCTACTCGCGCAACCTGAGCGATGTGACAGAGAGCCTGCCGGATGTCGTTGCCGAGATCCGGGCCAAGCTTGGCGCCCGGGAAGCCATCGTAGAAGGAGAAGCGGTCGCCGTCGACGGCGAGGGCCGCCCCCTGCCCTTCCAGCACCTGATGAGGCGGTTCCGGCGCAAGTACGACATCGCCACTGCCACCGAGGAGATACCGGTTCAGCTCTACCTCTTTGATGCGCTCTATCTCGACGGCGCTTCACTCATGGATGCCGCCAACCAGCAGCGCTGGTTGGCGCTGGAGAAGGCGATGGGCGGCGCAGACCTCGTTCGGCGCCTGGTGCCCGCCGATGCCGAACAGGCAGAGGCATTCGCCAAGGAGGCCCAGCGCGCCGGACACGAGGGCGTGATGGCCAAGGACCTGGAGAGTACCTACACCCCTGGCGTGAGGGGCAAGTCGTGGCTCAAGCTCAAGCACGTGACCAGTCTCGATCTGGTCGTCGTTGCCGCCGACTGGGGCTATGGACGGCGACATGGTTGGCTCTCGAACTATCACCTCGCTGTGCGCGACGGGCGGAGCGGCGAGTTCCTGGTGGTCGGCAAGACCTACAAGGGTCTCACCGATGACCAGTTTCGCGAAATGACAGGGCGTCTGCTTGAGCTGGAAGAGTCGCGGGCCAAGGGCACGGTGTTCGTGCAGCCTCGCATCGTCGTGGAGGTTCTGTTCAACGAGATCCAGGAAAGCAGCCAGTACAAGTCCCGGTATGCGCTGCGCTTTGCGCGCATCTCGCGCATACGTGACGACAAACGTGCAGCCGAGGCTGATACGCTCCAGGCCCTGCAGGAGCTGTACGAGGATCAGTTCAGGTACAAGGGCCGGCTCGAGTAGGCAGCAGACGGGGGTCAGACGTGGCTGTCGCTGACGACGAGTACGGCTTCCCGGAACTGCCCCAACGGACGGCCGGCGTATGTGACCTCGACAGGAATGACCCAGCGTCCGGGCCGCACGTCCCTGGGCACGCTGATGTCAAAGTCGAGCGTACCCTCAGCCTTGGGCGTGACCATCAGAACGTGTTCTGCGCACTGCCCCTCCCAGGCGGCCGGCAGGACAGGACGGCAGGAGAGCCGGCGCGCACGCGAGGAGTGGTTCGTGCACACCACAGACAGCGCCGCTCGTCCCCCGGGCGCGACACGCTGCTCGTAGGGGTAGCAGCGGACCCAGTGCTCGTCGAGGCCGTAGTTGGGATGATCCCACGGCAGAAGCTCACCGAACGACCGCTCGCGCGCCGCCAGATTAGCGCGCATCAGCTGAGTCGCCGACGCCGAGAAGCAGAAAGCCCTGTCGACATGGTTGTTGACGATGAGATCGGCCGCAGCGGCCTCCACCAGCTCCAGGCAGGCGTCGAATCCGACTCCGGCTCCGAGCAGGTTCCGGTTGCTCGGGCAATAGTCGTCGATCCCAGCCATGGTGAAAGAGTCACCAGCGAATAGGATGCGGTGCCCTCTGCCCTCGACCAGCAGCCCACCGTGGTACAGCGTCTGCCCAGGGAGATGGAAGGCCGTGACTGTGAACTCGTGCCAGGCCCACGACTCGCCGTGGGTCACGACCCGGTCGACGGGGACTTGGACGGGCGAGATGCAGGGCAGACGCCACGCAAGCGGATGCTCGATCACCTGTGCAACGTGGGCCTCGGCAACGACGGGGCATGCAAACGCCTCTACGAAGGCTGGGATCGCGTCCACGTGGTCGTCGTGATAGTGGGTCACCCACAGCCACTCAAGGGGTCCTATCTCACTTCGCGACCTCATAGTGGCGAGCTCCTGCACCACCTGCGGCGTTCCACAATCGAGAGCGAACGCTGGGCCGGCCTCCGACGACACTACCCATGTCGTCCCGAGGTGTCTCAGGAAGTGTGGGGCAGGCACGCCGTCCCCAAAGGCAAGCGATCCCGTGAGAGCCCCGTAGCCTGCAAACAGGCTCGGGAAGTAGTGTCTCAAGGCACTGATCGCCACATACTGCTCGTAGCAGGTGTCCAGTCGCTCGGCGAGCAGACCAGCGGCTCCTTCTGGATCGGCTACCACGCTGCCGTGGGAAGGCACCCACACCTCAGCCTGCAGCGCCAACATCTTGGCCAAGCTCGACTCGAGGCGCCTGCGGTCGCCCATGAAGCCGTGATAGTCCCGCGTGGCAACGCCCTTCTGGAGACTGTAGAGATCCCACACCTGACCGTAGCCGTAGATCACGTCCCCAGCAAAGAGAAAGCGCTGCTCCCCTTCCCCGTCGGGAACCGTGACCAGATAGGAAACGCTGCCGTCCGTGTGTCCCGGGGTCTCGAGCACCGAGATGCTGTTCTGTCCCCACGTGAAGGTGTCTCCCTCAGCGTACCTCTCGTGGACAGGGATCGACGTTACCAGCAGTAGGCTCGGTCTGAAGTCGTAGAGATGCCAGCGTTGAGCAGGGTCTTCCCAAAGACGCTGCACGTCACAGAAGAGCCCGGATTCGTTGGCCGATACGCCAACGCGTGCGCCGTTGGTCGCGACCTTCTGGAAGCCTGAGGCCTGGTCGCGATGATGGTGCGTGAAAACGACCTTCTCGATGGCGTCGATCCCTAGGTCCTGCAGGGCGCCTTTCACGTCACCATCGCCACAATCGATCAGCAGCCCTCGACTGCCGTCCCGCAGGATGCCGACATTGATGGTGCCCTGGTGCACGTACAGGTCCCGGGCGAGCCGAGCCCATTGGCTCATGTAAGGCGCCTCACCAGTTCGTGACCGACCCATCGAGGCGCCGCAAGTGCGGGAGCTCGCGCATCTGGAAGGGGTGTCTCCCGGCCGCCGCACGGTCGAACTCAATGCCCAGTCCCGGACGGGCGGGCGGAAGCAGCGATCCCTCCCTCCACTCTGGCTGAACAGGTACCACGTCCTGCAGCACCGTGCCCGGCCTACGCGGCTGCTCCTGGACACCGAAGTTCGGGCAGGCCAGGTTGAGGTGCAGGCAGGCTGCGCTAGAGACTGGACCCAGCGGGTTGTGGGTCGCCAGCTTGATATAGTGTGTCTCGCACCATCCGGCGATCTTTTTCGCTTCTGTCAACCCTCCAGCGATGCACAGATCGATGCGCGCATAGTCGATCCACTCCTCCTCAACCAGCTGACGGAACTCCCACTTGGAGCTGAACTGCTCGCCTGCAGCCAGTGGGACTGACGTGCGTGGGCGCAATGTCTTGAATGAGTCGGGGTTCTCGCTGCGCAAGGGATCTTCGATGAAGAAGGGCCGGAATGGCTCCACCGCCTGGCAGAGCCACACCGCCTCCGGCAGGTCGAGGCGCGTGTGGACATCGAAGCAGATCTCGATCTCGTCTCCAACCGCTTCGCGCACTGCGCGGAACTGCCGCAGTGCAGTTCTTACCGCAGTACGGGGCTCCAGGGTCTGCCCATCCTGGGGCAGGCCCCAACGTACGAACTTCCACCCTTCCTCCTTTGTCCGGAGACACGACTCGACGAGGGGCTCGATGTCGCTGCCATGGCTCACATTGTGCGGATAGCAGACCACGCTGTCACGCACGCGCCCACCCAGCAATTCGTAGACCGGTACACCGAGGGCTTTGCCCTTGATGTCCCACAGCGCGATATCGATCGCGGACATCGCCGCGGACAGGATCCGCTGTGCAGGGAAGAACCCACCCCGGTACAGCGTCTGCCAGATGTCCTCGATCCCGAAGGGATCGCGCTCCACTAGGAGAGGACGGAAGTGATCGAGGGCTCCCACCACTGCCAACTCGCGGCCGGTGAGCCCGGCTTCGCCGACCCCATGGATACCTTCGTCTGTATCTACGACCACGAACAGAAAGTTGCGTCCTCCACCCCACACCGGATATGGCCGAACGTCAGTGATCTTCACGGTTCCTCCACTCACGAGTCCCCAGCAGCGAGCCGGGTCCCCCCTTCAGCCTGCCTGAAGGTTACAGCGCTTTGCCGATCGAGAATGCTTCCCCCAGCAGGCGCAAACAGGAAAGGCCTGACACGCTCGATGTCGATCACCCCACCTTCTCCCAGCACGTCCTCTTCTGCCTTGATGTCGAGCACTTCCCCGATGAACTGGGTGTGCAGACCGATCTCGATCGTGTGCAAGAGCTTGCACTCGAGCGCAAACGGGAACTCACCCACGTAAGGGGCGTCGACCACACTGCTGGCAACGGGCGTGAGTCCTGTCGCCGCGAACTTGTCCTCGGATCGCCCGGACACGAGCCCGAAATAGTCCGCCTGCTGGACATAGGTCTCTGACGGGATGCTCAGCGTGAAGGCCTGCCGCGCAACGATGTTGCCGTAGGTATACGTTGCCTTGCGCAGCGAGACAGCCACGCAGGGCGGACGTGAGCAGCAGATGCCGCCCCACGCGGCTGCCATCACATTCGGCCGGCCCTCTGCATCGTGGGTGCCCACGATCAATACAGGCGTCGGAAACAGGACTGTCTTTGCACCAACGGAGCGCTTCATATTGGACCTCCATTCTCAAGAGACGATGCCGGCTCCCTGGGAAGCCGTTCCCGTCGCCGCTGGGCACATCACGAGGAAGCCGACCTGTGGCGCTTGGAAAGCCACGACAAGAGCCTGTCCAACTCCCAGGTGTTGAGGACATCCTCAGCGGTGGCCCACCCACGGCGTGCTGTGGCCACGCCAAAGAAGAGATAGTCAAAGTCCTGAACGTCATGCGCATCGGAATTGATCGCCAGGCGGACCCCCAGCTCTACCGCACGGCGCACGTAGCGGTCGGGCAGATCGAGACGGTCTGGGTGGGCGTTGATCTCAATCACCGTGCTCATCTCGGCTGCCGCCTGCAGCACGGCTTCCATGTCCAGATCTGCCCCCTCGCGGCGACCGATCAGGCGGCCCGTCGGGTGTGCGATCATGTCAACGTGGGGGTTCCGGATAGCGGCCAGCATGCGCTCGGTTGTGCGCTCACGACCCGTGCGCAGCCCCGTGTGCAGAGAGGCAACCACAAAGTCGAGCTGCGCCAGGATCGGGTCCGGGTAGTCCAGCGTTCCATCGGCCCGGATCTCGACCTCGGCCCCCGCCAGGATGCATAGATCGCTGTAGCCCCTATTCAGGGCCTCGATCTCGCCCCGCTGCTGCAACAGCTCCTCCACAGTCTGTCCGCCTGCTACAGCCATACTCTCAGTATGGTCCGTGATCACAATGTACTGCAGCCCCAGAGCACGCGCGGCCTCTGCCATCTCCACCAGGGTCTGGTGCCCATCGGAGCGCGTCGTGTGCATCTGCAGGTCGCCGCGCAGGTCAGTGCGCTCCACCAAGTGAGGAAGCGCACCGCTCAGTGCGGCATCGAACTCCCCCGCATCCTCACGTAGCTCCGGCGGGAGCCACGGCAACCCAAGGCGCTGGTACACTTCTTGCTCGGCCGCACACAGGACTTCGCTGCCGTCCTCATGGCTGAGGGCATACTCGCTTAGGCTGTAGCCTGCCTGCTTGGCGAGGCGGCGCAGGTGGACGTTGTGTGCCTGGCTACCTGTGAAGTACTGCAGGGCAGTACCCCAGCGCGCTGGCTCGATCACGCGTAGATCGACCTGCAGTCCATCCACCGTGCGCACCGAGGTCTTGGTCGGCCCGCTGAGCAGTATCTCGGCAACGACAGGCAATTGGGCAAAGCGTTCGGTCGCTGTCTCAGGATCTTGGGGCGATACTAGGAGGTCGACGTCGTGCACAGTGTCGCGCATCCGCCGCAAGCTGCCGGCTGGCGTTGCGTTCTCAATCCCTGGCACGTCACGCAGCGCGGCGAGCATCGTCTGCGCTAGGTACCACGCTCTGCCGAGAGGCACCCTTCCCTCCCAGCTGTGGAGTGCCTCGATCGCCTCGATCACGTTGGCCTCGGTCCGAGCGCCCATGCGCGACATCGCACGTACACGCCCGGCGCGGGCAGCCTCCTCGAGGCCCTCTACCGTCGTCACCCCAAGCTCTTTCCAGAAACGCGCAGCGCTGCGAGGCCCAACTCCCGAGACACGCAGCATCGCAACGACACCTGGCGGCACTTCGCGCTGCAGCTGCTCATAGAACTCGAGCCGACCGGTGGTCAGCATCTCCTCGATCTTCTGTGCCAGTACTTCACCGATGCCCGGGATCTCTGTCAAGGTGCCGTCACGCCACACGTTCGCCACCTCGCGGTCCAGGCCTGCGATCGATTCGGCGGCGCGTTCGTACGCACGGATGCGGCGCGGGTGCTCATCCTGGATCGCCAGGATCTCGGCGATCCGCACAAAGACCTCTGCGATCTCATCGTTGCTCACCATAGCTGGCTGCTGCTCCTCGCCACTTCTCCCGCAAAACCTTTCGAGCACGCCCACCGGTCGCTCACTTGCCAGTCCCTTCCGCGGATGGGCCGGCTGCCCGACCGGGCCTGCCTGCGGGCAGCCCCAGCAGTCTGGACTGGCGTGCGATGTGACCCAGCGCCTGGCGGACGAGTTCCTGGTTCTCGGCCCAGTTGAGCCACAGGTTGGCGCCACTGGGATGTGGGAGAGGGATCACCCACCGCTCGGCCCGACGGTAGACCTGGCCAACGACCGCCCTGAGCTTGGCCGGGCCGAGGAAGTGCCGCACGGCAAGCGCGCCAACAGGAATGACAATGCCTGGCTGGACGAGCGCTAGCTCGCGTTCCAGGAACGGAGCACAAAGCCGCTGCTCGGCGCGCGATGGAGCCCGATCCCCCCTCCCGCTCGCAGCCTTGCCCGGGTAGCACTTGGTCATCGCGCTAATGTACTGCGTCTGACGGAACGCGTACTCCGTCCATCCGGCCTCAGACAGCCACTCAAACAACCTGCGCCCTGCACTGCCATTAAACGGGCGTCGTGCCCGCACCTCGCTTTCTCCAGGGGCCTGGCCGACCAGCATGATCCGGGCGGAGGCAGGACCGGAGAAGACGGCGCCAGGGGTGATCGAATGGCCCGCCTCAAGACAGCGACGGCAGGCACGCATCTCGGCGTGCAGCTCCGCGAGGCCCCGTCTCTCCACCCCCGTCCGTGCGCTCTCGTCCGTTGCCACGTCAGGCAAGCCCCTCCAGGTAGGTGACCAGAAGACGCGTTACGTTGACGATGGCGTCGACGTGAGCGATCTCGTAGCCGTGCGAGTTGTCACGGGCAAAGCCAAAGCATACGGTGCGGTCGGCCAGCCCGGCTTCCTTGATCCGTCCTGCATCCGACCCCGAGGCCTCGTACAGGCAGGCCTGGGCGCCGAAGCCTAGCTCTGCTGCCAGGCGAAGCAGTTTGTCGCACTCGTCCTTGTTGTGGTAAGCTCGCTCCCGGTACCACACCACGGGGCGAGCGTCGAGCGACAGTGGTGTGCCGTGTGCTACAGGCGATGTATCCAGAGCCACGCACACCTCAGGCTGGATGGCGCGCGCGGCGCGCACGGCACCCAGCATGCCGATCTCCTCACCGTGCGTTGCGACAAAGGTCAGGTCTGGAGCCGTGTCTACCGTGCGTCGCTCTGCCAGCACGCGCAGTGCGGCCATGAGGGACACCAGCCCCATGCGGTCATCGAGTGCAAAAGAAGCAATGTAGGAGCCAAGGTGCTGCAGCTGCTTTCGCTCCCGCGCCACCACGGCCCGACTCCCGACATGTACTCCCTGCGCAGCCAGCCTCTCCCCGTCCAGCCCGGTAAAGATGGTCATCAGGTCCCAGGTCAACGCACGATCGCGGTCGAGCTCAGGAACCGGTCCGCTCTTGGTGTGCACCGACCCGACCGACAGGATGCCCCGCACAATGCTGCCGTCGTCTGCGATCACGTCGACCGGGCCCTCGCCGTACTTCCACGGACGGGCGCCTCCGCAGTTCTCCACGCCAAGACGACCGTCCTCCTTCAGCGAGGTGACCGCCATGCCGATCTCGTCCTTGTGCGCACAGACCATCACCCTGGTCCCCGGCCCTGGCAGATGCGCGTATAGGTTGGTAGCCCCGTCCTGCCACACTTGCGCACCCGTAGCCTCGAACTCGCGCCGAAGGACCACATCGATCTCGCGTTCCTCGCCTGCTGGCGAGTGACAAGTGATGAGTTCAGAGAGCAATTCCAGCATTTGGTCACGGTTCATGGGTTTCTCCTGGGGGTCCATCCGGGCTTGTGTTGGCCCTGCACTCATGTGAGGCCTGCCCAATGCGGGTCGCTGAAGCGCTGCATCTAGATAAGGTTCACTGTCCTCCTTCATTCGGTTGTTGCGTTCGAGCAGGTCGATATAGGCCACGTCGATCAGGTCCGAGTCCGAGATGGCCAGCTGGTCCATCAGTGAGGCTACCATCGCGTACGCCTGCGCCAAAGTCTGCTGTGGGCCGAGCACCGCCTCAAGCTCCAGAAAGTGGCCCAAGCCGTGGACTCTATCCAGGTGAATGCGCGTGGTGCCCACCATGTATATCGTACGGTGCTTGCGTACTTCACCTCGGACGCCCAGCGCTGCGGATAGGACCTCCTCCAGAGACGCGGGATCCTGGCTTTCTGCCACATGGTAGACGGAGGACCGTGGGCCTGCGTCATCTGCTCTCTCATAGTAGACCAAGTAGGCCCGACCGTCCCCTTGCCAGCGTAGTTTGAGCCTACCGCCCTCGGTGCGGAAAAAGATGTCCCGCTGAGAGAGACTCTCCACTGGCCGATCGCTCAGGGCGCTCGCCAGGCGATGGGCGCGCGCTATGTCGTGCACACGTGCCTTGATCTCGATGTTCTGCGCCACGTGGTCCCTCAACCCTGGCACTGCAAGCTCTCAGGCCTTTTACAGACGCCGCCCGTTGTCCAGGCCAGGCCTCCTGTACGGGCAAGGCCGAGTGCTATTTTAGCGTCAGAGGAGCATTCCGTCAAGACGGCTGAGACGCTTGCCCCTCGTCAGGAGCCGTGCTATACTCAGAACCCGCGCCCAGCTGGGCGCGGCGGCCCTGACCACGGGGCTAGTGCCGCACCGTACACCTACGCTCTCAGGACAGGAGGCAGCGTGAGCCTGGTCCGGCTCCATGGCGTATCAAAGTCCTATGACGGAAACCTACTGCTTAGGGAGGTCCACTTTCGCCTGAGCAATGGGGACCGGGTTGGCCTGATCGGCCGCAATGGAACCGGCAAAACGACCGTACTGCGCCTGATCCTGAGGCTAGAGGAGCCAACGGACGGCCGGGTCGACGTGGATGAGGGGCTGTCAATTGGGTACTTTTCCCAGTTCTCTCAGCTCGACGCTGACCGACCGATCGTCGAGGTCCTTGAGGAGCTCTTTGCCGACATCCACGCCATAGAGCGTGAGCTGGCCCAAGTCAACGGCGCCATCGCCACCGCACACGATGGCCGGGAGATGGATACGCTCCTGCACCGACAAGCAGCGCTG
>Ga0114922_10003380_pt1 | contig 14892 bp, 7 predicted proteins | sample AartaG_FD_100975 | JGI IMG/M metagenome (GOLD analysis project Ga0114922, IMG submission 100975) | Deep subsurface microbial communities from Aarhus Bay to uncover new lineages of life (NeLLi) - Aarhus_00045 metaG | ecosystem: Environmental > Aquatic > Marine > Oceanic > Sediment | place: Aarhus...
AGTTCCATTCTCGTGCCGAGCGTGCGATCCGTCGCCGGGCGCTCCGCAGCCGTCGTGCAGAAGCATCTCCAATGCACCGCAACCGCACGGCGGGTGGGGGAGGATGTACCTGCGCTGGGGCACCAAGACGAAGAAAAGGGCTTGACACCCGCCATTCATAATGTTATCCTTACAGTCCCTCGTTAGCAGTAGGCAAACCGCGCGTTAAATGCAAAGGAGGCGGTCGAGGCGGCGCCGCAAGAGGAGCGGCGTCGGGTTGAGGCTCAGCTCAGGGCGACTCAGGAGGAGAACGCTCGATGCATCCCGATCAACTCAAACCGAATGCAATCGTCCGGGGGCCTGTTTTCCCCGAGCCGGTGCAGGTAATCGTTGCGACGCCGATAGGGGATTCCGTGAAGCTCGTTGGCAAGGGGCTTCAATCAGCCCGAGTCCACGAGATCGTTCTCACGCCGGAACAACTCGCGGGCCTGACGGCGACTCCGGAAACGGAGCCTTTCGACGGCGATCCCGGCAACTTCCGCCTCGGCGTGGAAGCGTTGCGGCTCGGCCTTGCATACGAACACGACCCCTATTTCTCCCTTTCAGTCGCCCGTGTGGATCCCCTTCCCCACCAGCTTGAAGCCGTCTACGACTACTTCCTGACGCTGCCCCGTATCCGTTTCCTTCTTGCCGACGATCCGGGCGCCGGCAAAACGATCATGGCCGGGCTCCTGCTGAAGGAGCTCAAGATTCGTGGCCTCGTCAAGAGAACGCTGATCGTTACCCCTGCCAATTTGTCTTTTCAATGGCAACGGGAGATGAGTGATAAGTTCCGGGAGAACTTCGATATAATCCGCAGCGACATTCTCCGCTCGACCTACGGCACCAACCCCTGGCAGGAGAGGGACCAGTGCATCACTTCCGTGTCATGGATTTCCCGCATCGAGGACGCCAAGACAAGCCTGCTCCGAAGCCACTGGGATCTCATCATCGTTGACGAAGCTCACAAGATGAGCGCCTACAGCTCCGACAAGAAGACTCTCGCTTACCAGCTTGGCGAGTCCCTGTCGGAGATGACCGATCACTATCTCCTGATGACGGCCACGCCCCACAAGGGCGACCCCGAGAACTTCTGCCTCTTCCTGAAGCTTCTGGACAAGGACGTGTACGCTGACGTTGCAAGCCTTCAGGAGGCGATGCGTCGCAACAGCGCCCCGTTCTACCTCAGACGCACCAAAGAGGCTTTGGTATCCTTCCCCGATCCGGACACCGGGGAGATCAAGAAGCTTTTCACCAACCGGAATGTGAGCACCGTTCCCTTTCAGATCGACGACGAAGAGATGGAATTTTACGATCAGCTCACTCGCTACGTCGAGGATCAGTCGATCAAAGCCCAGACCGAAGAATCGGCCGCACGCGGCAGGGCACTCACCTTCACAATGGCAATGCTCCAGCGCCGGTTTGCTTCCAGCATCTACGCCGTACGGCGAAGCCTAGAGAGAATGCGCGACAAGCGCAAGAAGATCCTCGAGAACCCTGAAAGCTACCGGCAGGATCAGATCTCGAAGAAACTGCCGGACGATTTCGACGACCTGACAGAAGAAGAACAGCAAGAGATCGTTGAGCAACTCGAAGAAGTAGTCGCGTCGGTAGATCCCGCCGATCTCAGACACGAAGTACAGGAACTCAGCATTCTCATCTCCAGGGCAGAGACCGTCGAACAGCGCGAGGTGGAATCGAAGCTCACGAAGCTGAAGTCCGTGCTTACTGAGCGAGGCATCTTCGACGACCCGAAGATGAAGCTCCTCCTCTTCACCGAACATAAAGACACCCTCGACTACCTCGTCCGCAAGCTGGAAAGCTGGGGTCTCACCGTCACACAGATACATGGCGGAATGAAAATCGGCGACCGCGATGCCCCCGGCTCCAGACTCTATTCCGAACGCGATTTCCGCGAGCGTGCACAGGTGCTTGTTGCCACTGAGGCCGCGGGCGAAGGAATCAATCTCCAGTTCTGCTGGTTCATGATCAATTATGACATCCCCTGGAACCCGGTCCGTCTTGAACAGCGTATGGGCCGCATCCACCGCTACGGCCAGGAGAAGGACTGCCTGATCCTCAACTTTGTTTCCACCAATACCCGCGAAGGACGCGTTCTGCAACGGCTGTTTGAGCGTCTGGAGCAAATCGAAAAGGATCTCGATCCCGAGCAGACAGGCAAGGTATTCAACGTCCTCGGCGATGTCTTCCCGGTGAACCTGCTGGAGAAGATGATCCGTGATATGTATACCCGCAACCTGACGGAGCAGGCGATCAAAGACCGCATTGTCGAGGAAGTCGATACGGAACGCTTCAAGAAGATCACGCACTCGGCCCTGGAAGGATTGGCCAAGCGCGAGTTGAACCTCTCGGCGCTGATCGGCAAGTCGGCTGAGGCGCGCGAGCGCCGGCTTGTGCCCGAAGTAATCCAGGATTTCTTCCTGCAGGCGGGGGCGACTGCGGGAGTTCAGGCAAACGAAATCAGATCCAAGCCGCGTGTGTACCGTATCAGCCGCATCCCCCGCCCACTGTTCCGCGTAGGCGAACGCCTTGAGCCTCGGTTCGGCAGACTTGGCCGCGAGTATCCGCAGATCGTGTTCGACAAGGAAGAGCTGAAATCGGATCCGACCTCTGAATGGGTGACTCCGGGGCACCCGCTGTTTGAAGCTGTGCGGGAAGTTGTTGTCGAGCACACACGCGACGACCTTGAGCGCGGAACCGTTTTTTACGATCTGCACCACGAGCAACCTTACCGTCTTGATGTTTTCGGTGCGTCCGTTCAAGATGGCCGGGGCAACTGCCTGCATCGCCGATTGTTCGTGGTCCAGACCAATCTCGACGGCTCCATGTCCGTCCGTCAGCCTACCATCTTTCTCGATCTTGCCCTTGCTCCGTGTGGCACGGCCGTCCCCGGCGGCAACGACCTACCGGACAGAGCCGGTACCGAGCATTTTCTCATCGAGGAAGCGCTTAACCCCTTCCTTGACGAAAACGTTGTCGAGCGGCAGCGCGAAACGCAGACAATCCTCGAACACATGGAGATCAGCCTCAATACCCTCATCCACCGGCAGAGCCTCCGCTTTGCCGACTTGGATGGGCAGCGACAACGTGGCGACAACTCGCCCCTGCTTCTCGCCAACATGAAGCAGATCGAAGACCGGCTTGATGAACTGAACGGGCGCCTGGAACGCAGGCGCGACGAACTGGAAAAAGAGCGGCACTGCATGATCAGCGACATCCAGTTCATCGGTCGGGCCTGGGTGTTGCCGCACCCGGAAAGGACCTCGCCGGAAGTCGCACCGATGGTCAGAGATGAAGAAGTCGAACGGACCGCCATTCAAGCAGCCATCGCTCACGAAGAGGCCCGAGGATGGAAGGCCGAAAGCGTGGAATTGCAGAACCGCGGTTTCGACCTAATCTCCCGTCGGCCGCACCCGGAAGATCCGCAGACGAGCGTCGAAGTTCGGTTCATAGAGGTCAAGGGCCGAGCGGGCGTTGGCGAGATCGCCCTGACCACCAACGAGTATAAGACGGCTCAACGCCTCAAGGACGACTACTGGCTCTATGTCGTCTTCAATTGTGCATCAAGCCCGGAGATGCACACGATTAAGGATCCTGCTCGACTGGGATGGGAACCGCTGGTTACGATAGAGCATTATCACGTTGGGCCGAACAGAATCCTCGCTGCGGAGGAGGGCCAGACGTGACACGCACCCGCAAAGATCCGATCGCCATTGGGTACCTGCCTTGGGCGGACCTGCATGAGGAATTCGAAGTAGGACCGGTGGTATTCTGGCCTTTTTACGACAAAGCTCAGGAGAAGATTGCTGATCCAGAGATTCGCGCCGAGCTTACACAGTTTTTTGAGACGTTTGTAGATAACGCTGGCAGCCCCGTTAAGACCGTCGTCGCGTGTTCGCGCGGGGACATCGGATTTCGCCGGTTCAGCGCCCAAGAGAGTAACGACATAGTCGCTGCCGTTGATTGCCTCATCTTTGCGGCCATAGCCGAAGGAGTAAGGAACGGTGTCTGCGCCGATAACCGTTCGCTGGCCCCACCTTCCGCTGACCGCTTCGACTTGTGCTCTCGCTGGGTGTATCCGTGCCACGATGGGCTGGTTATTAGCACGGACGGTTCCACGGGCTATTGGTCGCAGGGTGAATATCATATCCCTCAGCCGCTTTCCATGGGGGGATCCTTCTGCGGCCACTATCGTCCGTTACTGGGGGGGCTTGGACAAGCTTTCGATCTTGGTTTTCCTGCAGATGTTCGCGAGCGCCTGTTCCGAAGCCTCGAATGGTTCAGGTTCGCCCATACCGAATCGACTGCCGTCTCGTGGCTTCATAAGGTGGTCATGATGTCCACTGCCTTCGAAATACTCCTCCAGTTCCCAGAGCGCGGCCAGACGGCGTATTTTGCGCAGCAGATAGACAAGCAACTGCGGCTAAAAAACTCTATGCTCGCAAAGAGGACCGATGCGAAGGGTAACGAGTACGAGGCCTGCCTGCCAGCTTGGTGGGCATGGGATTTCTACGACCTGCGTAGTCGAATAGTGCATGGCGAGTCGCTGATGGGAGAAGACTTACAGTACAGGAATTGGATTTCGCACTTGAATGTCGCCGATCTCGTTTTGCTGGAGTTGGTGAAACGCCTGCTGTATGAGCATGGATGTATCGGGGATGAGATTCGACGCGAAGCAGCCGAATGGGCGGAGAATTCCAATGCTAGCGCCGAGGAATTTGAGCAGGCTATGCTTCCGGGCCTGCTCGGCCTGGATCTCGAAAGCACGCATGCGGCCCTGGGCTGGATTCCGTCCACTCCGGAGTGAAAAAAGACGAGTGGAAGATTATGAAAACTGCCTGATCTTAGTGACTGAAATCAGCTAAATCATACCGATGTTTCGGGGAGCAAGAGCTGAATGAGCGACAGAAAGCCGACAGGCTGGGAGATAGTGAAGCGCGGGGTGCGATCTGTTGCTGCTTCGTTCCCGTTGGCCGCGTCCCTTGCGCAAGCGTGGAATGAGTACGAATCGCATCAGTGGGGGGAGCGCGTGGAGGAACTGTTCGTGAACATGCGCGTCGAACTGGAGGCTTTGATAGGACGCGTAGATGGCATTGAGGCCAAGATCGACAGCGTGAAGGAGGAGTTCCCTTCACTGGTGGAGACTGCGGTCGATTGTGTTCGTCGCGAGCCGGCGGCAGACAGACGGCGCCTGTTTGCACGCTGTATGGTTAGACTTCTGGTTCTGGAGCATGATATCGGACTGAGCGAGAAGACCGCACTGATTCGAGAACTCGATACGCTCACAGACATGGATCTAAAGGTGCTTACTGTCTTCTCCGATAAGCGCGGCCACCAACTCGTTAAAGAGGATTGGGTTTCCGCTGGGGTGGGCCGACCTGGGCTGGACCAGACGGGTGTGTTGTATGGATCACTGTCCTATATGTTGTATGGATCACTGTCCAAGCTTGAGGCACGTGGCTTGCTTGCAGGGACACCGGTTCAGGGGGGCGTGCAGTACGTCGGAGACGATGGCATTCCCAAGAACTGGTCTGGACTCCAGCGCACAATGTGGGCTCTGCCTCGCGGGCTCTGCCTTTTGCGCGCTCTGTCCGAGTCCGACAACACGGAAGGCGAAATGGGGCCATAGCTTGGCATACCCCATGCAATCCGCAATCCGGCACGCCTCGGCTGGAAGCCCATCGTGAAGGTTGAGCATTATGCCTGCGATCCGGCCAGCCTTCTAGCCGCCGAAGAGACGAGAGGCTTGTGAGAGACTGAAGATGGCTGACGACTCACAGTTCATCCTGCCGAGAGCGATTTACCTTGACGCCAATGCGCTCATTGCTGTGCCACATACCCTCGCAACACAGCCGTTCGCGGAAATGATGGAAATGGCCGATATTCTTGGGGCAGGTCTGTTCGTTCCTCAACTTGCCGCGGAGGAGTGGCTCTCGCGGTGTTGTTCTCACGCAGTGCGCAGAATGACCAGAGTGGCGGACGATGCCAAGCAGATCGGTTCGTTGCTGGACCGGAAGCCACTACAGGTCGAGTTGATCTCAGATGATGAACTGCTCAAGGCAGTGCGTGCTACCCAAGCCACGCGCTTGCAAGACGTCGGCGTCAAGATCATCCGAACGCCACAAATAAGCATGGACAAGATGATCGATCTGTTCCTTACGAAGGCACCCCCGTTTGGCGACGGCGACAAAGGGTTCAAGGACGCAGTTATCCTGGAAACGATCCTTCAACACGCCTGTCGAGATAACAACCTCGAACATATCGTTATCGTGAGTAGCGATAAGATCTTCAGCCATCACAGTGTCATTTCACAGTTCGCCGACACTGGCACAACTGTTCATGTTGTTGACGGAGCGCCTCAAGACTTGCTCCCGAGAACCAATGAGAAGCTTAGGACCATGATTGACCAAGCAAGAAACGCGATCATGGCTAACAAGCGCGCGAAAGCTGTCGCCTTTGCCAAGCAGCACGAGGCGGAGATTCTCGCCTTCGTGTCCAGGAATGCCACGATAAGCATGTCCTTAGTAAAGGGCTATGGCCTTCGTCAGTATGGACGCAAGAAGGACGAGAACGACCGGAAGCTTCAGTATGCCCGAGTAGTTTCAATTGACAGCATCCGTCCGCTGTTCGTCGAGTCAGCTTCCGCATACGATGCCTTCCCACGAAAGCCCGACGACGGTCGAAAGACATTCTTGATCACCGTTCGGCTGGAAATCGACCTGACCATCTCGCGCCGCAATCTCTTTGCAGGGCCTAGGGTTCCGATCGACAACGCCTCGGCTCTTCTGGACGAGCAGTCCCGTTGGCGTTATCCGGAAACGGAGGAATCAATAACGGTGAAACGTGATATTCAGGTCTCCGCATCTGTGTCTGCTGAAGGTTTCGATACCGATGACTTTCAAGACCTGCGGTTAGAGAAGGCATACTGATACATGAACTACACCAAACGACTGATAGAGGTTGATCTGCCCATCAAGCGGATCTCCGCCCATTCGCGGCGGGAGAAGTCGATTCGGCATGGGCATATCTGTACGCTGCACATCTGGTGGGCGAGGCGGCCGCTGGCGGCTTGTCGGGCGGTGATCTGCGCGGCGCTGTGGCCTGATCCGGCAGATAAGCTGTGCCCGCAGGATTTTCGTGACCGGGCGTGCGACGCGATCACGGAGTTTGCCAAAGCAGCAGTGAGCGACAAGAAGCTCAGCAAGATGTGCTCAGAAGAATCGTGGGGAACGTGGAACGCTATCTCCAAACTGCAGGGCACGTCCGCCACAGCGAAGGCGACGGGGGAAGGACTCGATCCGAAGAAGCCGGAGCATTGGAACGTTTTGCGGAACGCCCTTCTGGATTTCATTGCCGACTTCGCTAGGTGGGAGGCATCGACCGAGAAACACTACCTCGACACTTCCCGCAAGCTGACGCAGGCTGCCCACGAGGCCCTCGGCGGCGCACCTGGCACCCGGCCGCTGGTCGTGGATCCGTTCGCGGGCGGCGGAGCCATCCCCTTGGAGGCCCTGCGCGTTGGCGCCGACGCCTTCGCCAGCGACCTCAACCCCGTTGCCGTATTACTGAACAAGGTGGTGCTGGAGTACATCCCCAAGTACGGCAAGCGCCTTGCCGATGAGGTCCGCAAGTGGGGCCAGTGGATCAAGGAGCAGGCCGAGAAGGAGCTTGCGGAGTTCTACCCCAAGGATCCCGATGGTGCCACTCCCATCGCCTATCTCTGGGCACGGACGATCAAGTGCGAAGGCCCGGGCTGCGGAGCAGAGGTGCCGCTGATCAAGCAGCTTTGGATTAAGAAGTCCGGACGCGACAAGTACGCCTTCGTTCTTAGGGCAGATCGCAAAGCTAAGAAGGTTGCTGTACAGATTGCGCAAGATCCTTCCACCGACTCCGTGGGATCGGGCACAGTGAGCCAAGCATCAGTCACTTGCCCAATCTGCGGGTTCACGACACCAGCCAGTTCAACAAGGAAGCAAGCAGTGCAGGGGAAGATGGGCCTAAGTCTTATCGGGGTAGTATTATCGCGAGCCGAGACAACCGACAGAAAATTCAGATCACCGAATAGCAAGGATCTCCGGAGCATTCGTGAAGCGTCCAAGAAGCTGATGGACATAGAACGCCAGTCAGAATGGATTGCTGGGTTGCGTACTGAAATTCCGCTTACCGAGCTAAGGCGTATCTCCGTGCCGTTATACGGAATGACCACTTTCCGGGATCTGTTCCTCAATCGACAGCTTGTGGCTTTTGCCGCCTATGAGAGTCTGATAAAAGAAGCCGCAAGGTTATGCTCGAGGGAAACCAACGACGTGTATTTCACAGCAGCCGTTGAGACAGTCTTGTCCTTATCGGTGTCAAACGTCTTGCACTACAATATGAACTTATCGACATATCTCCTAAACCACATGATCTCCGCATATATCCAGGGCACGTCCCTCGCAATGAGATGGGATTTTGCAGAAGCAAATCCAACTATGGAGAAACTTGTGGGAGGGTTTGACTATTCTCTCTTGCAGGTAGATCGCCTGTTGAAGAACGCACTTGAGTGCTTTGACAACCCCGGCACAGCCCAAGCGCTTGATGCCACTAATCTCAGCCTACCAGACTGTGCGGCGTCTTTGGTGCTGACCGATCCGCCATATTACGATTCAATACCCTATTCCCATCTCGCTGACGTCTTCTATTTGTGGCTAAAGGGCCTCCTCAGACATCATGTGCCCGACATGCTTGAGACGGCACTTGCCCCAAAGACAGCAGAGATTGTCGAAGACAGAGCGCATTCCAGGTCGCCTACCAAGAAAGGTGCGGACCATTTTGAGTCCGCGATGGCTTCAGCTCTGGGCGAAGCTCGACGTATCCTATCTCCTGAACAACTCGCTGTTGTGATATTCGCGCATAAGTCAACTCGTGGATGGGAGGCAATGTTGAAGGGCCTTATGGCAGCAGGTTGGCAAGTTACAGCTTCGTGGCCAATCGACACTGAACGTCCCGCTCGGATGAACGCGTACCAAAACGCCTCCTTGCTGTCGTCGGTCCATATCTGCTGCCGTCCCCGGGAAAGGGATTCAGTCGGGGAATGGTCACACGTGCTGCAGGACTTGCCCAAGCGCGTGCACGAGTGGATGCCACGGCTGTCGCGTGAAGGGATCGTGGGGGCGGACGCGATCTTCGCGTGCCTCGGGCCGGCGCTCGAGATATTCTCTCGCTACTCAAGCGTCGAGAAGCCAAACGGCGAGAAGGTGACGCTTAAGGATTACCTGGAGCACGTATGGGCGGCGGTGGCGAAAGAGGCGCTGAACATGATTTTCGAGGGAGCCGAGACAACGGGCTTCGAGGAGGATGCGCGCCTTACGGCCATGTGGCTGTGGACGCTCTCCGCGGGAGCAAACGGCAACGGCAAGAAGACGGCGGCAGAAACCGTGGGCGAAGAGGTCGAAGTCTATACCACGAGCACCGGCTACACGCTGGAGTTTGACACTGCCCGCAAGATCGCCCAAGGGCTGGGCGCACACATGGAGGACCTGGCAGGTGTGGTCGAGGTCAAGGGCGACAAGGCCCGCCTGCTGCCGGTGGGTGAGAGGACGCGATATCTTTTCGGCAAGGACCAGAGCGAAGCTCCCAGGCGAGGCAGAAAGAAGAAGGTGTCCAGCCAGATGACCTTCGACTTCGCGCGCGAGCTGGCGAAGGCCGAGGAAGAGGAAGGCGGCTGGGGTGTGAAGGGCGTTTCCAGAGCCGGCTCGACCACGCTGGACCGCGTGCACCAGAGCATGATCCTCTTTGCCGCTGGCCGCAACGAAGCCCTCAAGCGCTTCGTGGTGGAAGAAGGCATTGGTCGGGAAGAACGCTTCTGGCGCCTCGCGCAGGCACTCTCGGCCTTGTACCCCGCCCATACTGACGAGAAACGGTGGGTGGACGGTGTGTTGGCACGGAAGAAAGGATTGGGGTTCTGAGATGGATAGCGTCAAGTACATGGGCCAACTGGCCAAAGCACTGGAACAATCCCGTCTTCAGGTGAATCCGTATTTTCGGATCAGTGAGGAACTGGCAAAGACAACAAGGGCAATGTGGGAACCTTACCGGAATGCTCTGAGATTGCAGAACGCGGCACTCCGTTCGTTCAAGATCCAGACTTTCGACCTCTCCGACATCGTCAAATCTTGCCAATGGAATCAAAGCATTGCGCAATTGCTGAAGGCGCAAACAGAATCTTGGCGGATGTTGGTCGAGCCGATCAGTAGGATGCAGAAAGAGCTCTCGGCGACGATGAGGGCATTGACGGAAGGGGGGATCGCTTGGAACAAAGGCATTAGAGACATTATCTCGCCAGCCATAAGCAAAGCACTCGCTGCTCACAGAACGGACTTCGCTCTGCGCATCGTGGAGCCTTTCCGAGTTTTCACGCAGTTCTCTGAGAAGACAAAACGCCTGATTGAGGAATGCAGCAGTGATGTTGCGATCAGCGCCCTGGAGTCCTCTGTATCTCTTGCTTCCGCGGAATTGCTCAGTGCAACAGACACGATTCGTAGCATTGCAGGAGAACCTGCGGACGACGAACCTCTCATGGAAGGAGCAGTCGGCGGCCTTAATCTGCCAGATGTTCAGCAGCAAGAGCTTCTCAGCCTTGGCAGAATGCTTGACAGCAATGATGTCGTTGATCTGGTTGAACATTCTCAGGCAGCGACATCCACGCTTCTTGTCAGGATGGTTCAGCAGTTGATAGGACAATGCAATGAAGCCTCCCTCATTGCGACAGGTACAGAGGTGTTCAAGACAACAACGAGGTTTTTCACCGCCGGAACAGATCTGGTTTGGGTCGTGCCCGCCGAGCTAGCCAGATTCGCTCATTTCGTTGATTGCCTTTACTTCATGTTCTATGAAGGTTCTGGCGAGTGTAATCGCCTTTTGGCCACGAAGGGCGGGGTACTCCAGGATGAGGAGTGCCGCTTCGTCTGGTGTGTCAAGTTCCTACGAAGCAAGTGGCTTCGCCATGACCCAAACCACGGAAACGAGAACAAGATCAGAAAATCATGGGAAGATGTCGGGACACAATTGAAATGGCTTGGCCTTGGTCATCTTCCAGTAAAAGAAGGCGACTTCCGTTTCCTGCACAGATGTTTGCTTGAAGAAGCGAAGAATTTCCTTCAATGCCTCTTGGACAGAATAACGTCCTCTAATCGGGAGCTCTGAGATGCCGTCTCTGAAACCTTGGTACAAAGTCGTCACACCACGCGAGGATCTTCGAGAAGGAAAGCCCCTCGACGCCAGCGAGTTTGCGGTACACCTGGATCAGGTGCGCGAAGGCCGCGCGGCGAGTGTGTATCAGGAACCGGAGCGGTTCCTCAGTCGGACCTATCTGACACGGAACCTGACCGATCTCGCCGCCGAGGTCGTCCGACGACTGTCGGGCATCAAGACCGAGACGTCGGCGGTCTTCAACATGGCCACACAGTTCGGCGGCGGCAAGACACACGCCCTTACGCTGCTGTATCATCTCGCGAAACACGGGCCTGAGGCGACCAAGTGGCCGGGGGTCCAAAAGGTACTGACGAAGGCCGGCGTTGACACCGTGCCGCAAGCGGCGACGGCAGTGTTCGTCGGCACAGAGTTTGACGTTACCACCGGCCGTGGCGGCGAAGGCGAGCCGATGCGTCGCACACCGTGGGGAGAGATAGCCTTTCAGTTGGGCAAGGCAGAAGCGTACAGCGTAGTGGCCGAACACGACCAGCAGGTTACGGCTCCGGCCGGGGATGTGATCCGAGCTTTCCTGCCGAAGGACAAGCCCTGCCTGATCCTCGTGGACGAGCTGATGAACTGCGTGAGCACGGGTCGCAGGAGCGGCCTTTCGGCACAGCTCTACAACTTCCTGCACAACCTGTCCGAGACTGCCCGCGGCATGGACAACGTCGTGCTGGCGGTTTCGGTGCCGGCGTCCGAATACGAGATGAACGCTGAAGACCTGGCTGATTACGAGCGGTTCTGCAAGCTGCTTGATCGCCTTGGGAAAGCTGTCATCATGTCTGCGGAGGCCGAGACCTCGGAGATCATCCGGCGGCGTCTTTTTGAGTGGGATGAGAACGCGGTGTCCCGCGACGGCCGAATCATCCTCCCGCGGGAGGCCACAGAGACCTGCAACGAGTACGCTGATTGGATCGTTGAGCATCGCCAGCAGCTTCCGAGCTGGTTCCCAATCGATAACGCCCGCGAGGAGTTCAAGGCGACATATCCTTTCCATCCAGTCGTGTTTTCTGTTTTTCAGAGGAAATGGCAGGGGCTGCAACGCTTCCAGCGGACGCGCGGCGTTCTTCGTCTGCTGGCCTTGTGGGTTTCAAAGGCATATCAGGAAGGGTTCAAGGGGGCACATCGCGATCCGCTCATCGGACTGGGCACGGCTCCGCTTGATGATTCGCTTTTCCGCACGGCAACGCTTGAGCAGATCGGCGAGCAGCGGCTGGAAGGGGCGGTGACGACAGACATCTGTGGCAAGCCCGACTCACACGCGCCTCGGCTGGATGCGGAGGCTGTGGACACAATCAAGAAGGCGCGGCTGCATCGGAAAGCGGCGACGACGGTTTTCTTTGAATCAAACGGCGGCCAGACGCGGCACGAGGCGACGGTGCCGGAGGTGCGCCTTGCGGTGGCGGAGCCCGACCTGGACATCGGCAATGTGGAAACGGCCCTCGACGAGCTGGCGGGCTCGTGTTACTACCTGGCTGTTGAAGGCAACCGCTATCGCTTCAGTCTGAAGCCCAACCTCAACCGCCTCTTGGCCGATCGCCGGGCGAGCATTCAGCAGTCGCTCGTGCAGACGCGCGTGCGGTCGGAGATTCGCAAAGTCTTCGAGAAAAAAGGCATTTCGGTAGTCCTCTTTCCGGAGAAGAGCGGAGACATAGCCGACAGGCCGGCGCTCAACATCGTTGTAGCACCCCCTGATCGCACGATGGAAGAGAAGGGCAAGACCTCGGAATGGATCGACGGGATGACGCGCCAGCACGGTTCGTCTGCTCGGACGTTCAAGAGCGGCCTGATATGGTGCGTGGCGGAGTCGGCAGCGGCAATGCTCGAAGAAGGCCGGAAGCTGCTGGCCTGGCAGGACATCAAGGACGAAAAGGCGCAACTGCGGCTTGACGAGGGTCAGCAACGCCAGCTCGATGAGAGCCTGCGAAGGGCAAAGCGCGATCTGGCAGAGAGCGCGTGGCGAGCGTATAACAACATTCTGCTGCTGGACAAAACCAACGCGATCCGTGTTGTGAACCTGGGGTTGATCCACTCGAGTTCAGCCGAGACGATGGTTGACCTGGTCATCAACAAGCTCCGTGAGGACGGCGATGTTTCGGACGGCGTGGGTGCCAACTTCCTGACTCGCAACTGGCCTCCGGCGTTCACCGAATGGAGCACCAAAGCAGTTCGCGATACGTTCTTTGCGTCTCCGCAGTTCCCGCGTCTGCTGGACGCCGCAGTGATTAACAGTACGATAGCTCGCGGCGTGACCGACGGCGTGATTGCTTACGTGGGGAAGGCCACGGGCGGCGGGTACAAGCCGTTCTGTTTCGAGAAGCCTCTTCGTCCCGACGAGGTCGAGATCTCCGAGGACATGTTCATCATCACTGCCGAGGAAGCGAAGAAACACGTCGAGCCGCCCAAACTGAAAACGCTGAACATCACCCCTGAGCAAGCACAAGTGAAACCGGGTAAGGAGATCACCTTGAACGTGAAGGGGCGCGACCAGCATGGCCGCAACATTTCGATCGGGCAGATAGAGTGGTCTGCCTCGGGAGGATCGATTGACAAGAAGGGTGTTTTCGTTGCCGGCGAGGAAGAAGGGAGCTTCCAGGTCGTTGCCTCGGCTGGTGAAGTCTCGGCCTCGGCGAGCATTGTTATTGCGAAGAAGCCCAAAATCATTCCGCTGCCTGACAAACCGACGAAGATTTCGTGGAACGGCGACGTGCCTCCGCAGAAGTGGATGAACTTCTACACCAAGGTGCTGACTCCCTTCGCTACAGGGAAAGGACTGAAGCTGACCCTGAGCGTTGAAGTGACTGATGACGAGGGCATCCCGAAGGAGAAAATCGAGAAGACCAGAGCGGCGCTTCGGGAGTTGGGGTTGAATGATGAGGTGAATACAGATGAGTAACGCGCAGTCACGCGATGCCAAACACCAATTCACTTCGCCTTGCAGCCTTTGTCTCACCGCACGGGACAGAGCCAAGCGTCAGGCACATCTGATCAGGGAATTCCTCGAGTGGACTTGAACTGGAATCGACTTCGTACACTTCATAAGTCACAGCAGAACGCCTTTGAGGAACTGTGCTGCCAACTGGCGCACTGTGAGAAATCCTGCACGGCTCAAGGGTCTACCTACTCAACCACAGATGCAACCTTCGCCCGCAAAGGCTCTCCAGACGCAGGCGTCGAATGCTACTGGAAATTTCCAGATGGCTCAGAAGTCGCCTGGCAGGCGAAGTTCTTCACGAGCCCCCCAAGTGTATCACAATGGGGACAAGTTGATGACTCCGTGAGAACCGCTTTGGCCAAGCATCCACAGATGAGGAAGTATTTCGTCTGCATGCCCCTTGATCGCTCTGACCCAAGGGTTGATCAACAGAAGTGGTTTATGGATAAATGGAATGAACGGGTATGCAGATGGGAGAACTGGGCATCCGAGCAGGAGATGGAGGTCGAGTTCGACTATTGGGGCAACCACGAGATTCTTGCTCGTCTCTCTCTGGACGAGCATAGCTGTACGGTGTTAAGTCAAGTGCAAAAAGGCAAAAAAGTATCCTTCTCCACCGCTGTGGTTTTTCAAACGAAAAGAAGCGCGGAAGAGTCTGTTCCTGCTCGAAGTTTACTGGGCTCGCG
>Ga0114922_10003381_pt1 | contig 14889 bp, 14 predicted proteins | sample AartaG_FD_100975 | JGI IMG/M metagenome (GOLD analysis project Ga0114922, IMG submission 100975) | Deep subsurface microbial communities from Aarhus Bay to uncover new lineages of life (NeLLi) - Aarhus_00045 metaG | ecosystem: Environmental > Aquatic > Marine > Oceanic > Sediment | place...
CGGTTAAGTCTTTGCGGCGTGAAATGGGTGATGTGCCGTTATGTTTGATTATGTCTATGGACGCTTTTTGCGAATTTAATTTGTGGCATAAGTGGCGGGAAATTGTTCAATTGGCCCATCTGATAGTGGCAAACCGTACCGGTTGCCGGGCAGTTGCCAATGATGAGATAAAAAAATTGTTGCATGAACGACAGATATCAGTTACTGATAAATTAAAGATAGAATTAGGAGGTCGTATTTTCTTTATTAATATTCTAGCTAATCCAATTTCTGCAACCGAAATTCGGAGCATGATTAAATCAGGTGAAAGTGCTCAACATCTTTTGCCTAAAGGAGTTTGGGAGTACATTTGTGAAAATAAAATTTATATGTGAGTTTAAATAATTATATAATTCTGTTATGAAATCTGAAAGATTACAAGAATTGGTTATTGAAAACCTTGAAGAACTAAAGGCAAAGGATATTGTTGCTTTAGCTATTCACAATTTAACCGACATTGCTGATTACATGGTAATTTGTAGTGGTACTTCAAGCCGACACGTTCATTCTGTTGCCAGTAATTTGGTTGATAAAATTAAACAACATGAAGTAAGGCCGTTTGGTGTGGAAGAAGCACCAAATGGTGAATGGACCTTAGTAGATTTGGGTGATGTCATTGTGCATATCATGCTTCCCGGGACTCGCGAATTTTATAAATTAGAAAAACTTTGGGCTGTAAATTTGGCTAAAGAAAAGCGCGAAAAAATTCCTCGTAGATCTAAATGACAAGAAAATTAATATTAAAAGATTATGATCAGGAAAAACGATTGTTTCAGAGGCGTTTAATTGTTGCTGCAGTTGTAATTATTTTATTAATCAGTTTATTAATTTCTCGTTTAGTTTATTTACAAATCTACCAACATAAACTTTATTCTACAATGTCTCAAAAAAATCATTTGGAACTTTTACCAATCGAACCTAATCGTGGCTTGATATATGACCGAAATGGTACATTACTAGCAGAAAATCAACCGGTTTTTAGCCTCGATATTATTCCTGATAAAGTTCAGAATTTAAAAAAAACTTTGGCTAATTTACAGAAAATTATTAATATTAGCCAAAATAATTTAGATCAATTTTATCAAGCTTTAAAGCAACATCGTATTTTCAATTCAATCCCACTTAAACTAAAACTTAGTGATGAAGAAGTAGCACGTTTTTACGTTAACCAATATCAATTTCCAGGGGTGGCCATCGATGCGCGTATGATTCGATATTATCCATTAGATAAGACAATGACTAGTGTGCTTGGCTATGTGGGACGTATCGATAGCAGAGATCTTATTAATCTCGATTCTATTAATTATAGTGCTAGCAATTTTATTGGAAAAAATGGTATAGAAAAATATTACGAACAGCAACTGCACGGACAAATCGGCTATCAACAAGTTGAAGTTGATGCTAGCGGTCGTATCGTTCGCACTTTAAAACGTATTCCCCCTATTCCAGGTGATAAGCTTTATTTAACTATAGATAGCAAATTACAATCGGTAGCAGAGAAAGCATTAAATGACGAACGTGGTGCGGTAGTTGCAATCCAACCACATACAGGAGAAGTACTTGCTTTGGTTAGTAGTCCGAGTTTTGATCCTAATTTATTTGTGCAAGGCATCGACGCTAAACAGTATAAAGAATTACAAACTTCTTCAGATAAGCCTATGTATAATAGAGCAATTCACGGCCAATACCCTTTTGCTTCAATTATTAAACCATTTCTTGCCTTAGAAGGGCTAGATAGCGGCATAATCACACCCGAGTATACTATTTATGATCCCGGATGGTTTAAACTTCCTAACACAAATCATATCTATCTTGACTGGAATTGGAAGTCAGGTGGTCATGGTTATGTGAATGTTAATAAAGCACTAATTGTATCTAGCGACCCTTTTTTCTACAATTTGGCAGTAATATTAGGTATTGATCGAATTGATGATATTCTTAATCGCTTTGGTTTTGGCCGTCTAACAGGGATTGATATGCCAGATGAAGCGGGAGGTTTGGTTCCGTCTCCGAAATGGAAAATGCGTGTTTTGGGTGATAACTGGTATACTGGAGATACGGTTATTTCTGGTATTGGCCAAGGTTTTATGTTAACTACTTCGCTACAATTGGCACAGGCTACAAGTGCTTTAGCTAATCGTGGTTTGCGTTTTAGGCCATATTTACTGTTAAAATTTCAAACTTTGAATGGCCAAATGTTTGATCAAACGCCAATTGCAGAGGATCCAGTAATGTTATCACACAGAGAAGCTTGGCAAGTGGTAATTAGAGCCATGCAAGGTGTGGTAACAAGTGAACAGCCATGGGGGACTGCACGAATTCGTTTCGGTACTAATCCAAAGTATACTATTGCAGCTAAGACTGGGACCGGACAAGTATATAGTAGCCATAGCCGCGATGAGAATGCAACCAATGTTGCCAATATTCCTAAGCATTTACGTAACCATTCTTTATTTATCGGATTTGCCCCGGTAAAAAATCCTCAAATAGCAATAGCTGTTATTGTCGAACACAGTCCAATTGCAGATACTGTAGCTCGCAAAGTGTTGGATTATTATTTTGATCATATAAATCATGAAAAGAAATAACTTTATTATTCATAGCCCTCATCAAAAATCATTTTTGCAAAATTTGTTATCCAAAATCTGGCGTTGTTTACATATAGATATGCCGTTACTTATTGGCTTGCTATTATTAATCATTATGGGACTTTTTGTTTTATATAGTGCTAGCAATAAGAATCTGACCTTAATATCTCAACAGCTAATTCGTATATCAATCGCTTTTGGAATTATGTTTATTGTTGCACAAATACCACCTCGTAAATACAAAACGTGGGCGCCTTGGGTTTTCGCAATCAGCCTAGTGTTATTATTAGTGGTGCTTATAATTGGGGCAATAGGTAAAGGCGCGCAACGTTGGTTAAGCTTTGGTCTAATTAGTTTTCAACCATCGGAGATTATGAAGCTTGCAATGCCTATGATGTTAGCTTGGTATTTAAGCGATAAACGCTTCCCGCCCACATTACGTGTAGTTACTTTATGCGGTGTGATCCTAATTATCCCTGTGGTAATAACTGCCATACAGCCGGATTTAGGAACCGCTTTAATAATCGCATTTGGTGGTATTTTTGTGCTTCTTTTAGCTGGTATAGGTTGGAAATTAATTGGTAGTATTATTACGTTAGGTGCTCTAAGCTTACCAATTGTTTGGCACTTTATGCATAGTTATCAACGTGCCCGTGTATTGACTTTTTTTAATCCAGAAAAGGATCCCTTAGGTAGTGGTTATCATATTATTCAATCGAAAATTGCTATTGGATCTGGTGGTTTGTTTGGGAAAGGTTGGCTAAATGGTACTCAATCACATTTACATTTTCTGCCAGAACATGCAACCGATTTCATTTTTGGGGTATGTGGAGAAGAACTCGGGCTAATTGGTTGTATTGCATTACTAGTTATTTTTCTTTATATCGTAGGTCGAGGCTTATATATAAGTAGTCAAGCACAAGATACATTTACCAGGTTACTAGCAGGGAGTTTAATTTTAACTTTTTTTATATCATTTTTTATCAACATTGGTATGGTAACTGGAATTTTGCCAGTAGTTGGTTTACCCTTGCCGTTAATCAGTTATGGAGGAAGCTCAATAGTAACTCTAATGGCTGGTTTTGGTATTATTATGTCGATACATACACACAGGAAACTATTATCTAGTTAGCATGCGAAAATTAACCTATATTCTAATTTTTATCAGCTTGTATTTGCTTACTTGGTCAGTAGTATCTTATTCAGTTGAAAGTATCGCAGAACAAAAACAGCAATTTATTGATAGAATGGTAACCAAATACCATTTTGATAGAAAGCATATTTCGGATTTAATACATAATGTTAAGATTATACCTCAACCTACAAAACATATTATCTATGAAGAAAAGCCATGGTATATATATCGCGAATTATTCATCAATGAAGATCATATAAAAGCAGGAATCGCATACTGGCAAAGTCATGCTAAAGTTCTATCCCAAGTGGAAAAAGAATATGGAGTACCAGCAAATATTATAGTTGCTATTTTAGGAGTAGAATCTCATTATGGGCATGAACAAGGTTTACAACGTGCCCTAAACATTTTAGTAAGGTTAGCTTTTACTCCTCATCATGAAACTCGTTTTTACCAGTATGAACTTGAACAATATTTTTTATTAACTAGAGAGCTTAATCTTGATCCAAGCAAAGTGCATGGCTCTCGTTCCGGGGCTTTAGGTTACCCGCAGTTTATGCCTGGCGCTTATAGAAAATACGCCATTGATTATGATAATGATAACAAGAAAGATTTATTTCATGATACAAGCGACGTTATAGCTAGTATTGCTAATTTTGTGAAACATAAAGGTTGGCATGAAAACGAAATAATTGCTGTACCAGCTGTTATTCACGGTAATAAATATAAAGAAATTTTGAATAAACAATTAGCAACAAAATTTACTATTGCTGAATTAAGGAAATATGGCGTAAAGCCTGCGAAACATTTACCTGATGAAACTCAAGTAAATCTAATCAGAATTAGAAACAAACAGAATTATGAGTATTGGCTTGGCTTGCATAACTTTTATGTAATTACTCGTTATAATAATAATTTATTGTATGCGATGGTCATATATCAATTGTCCGAAAGGCTAAAAAAGTTTTATCATACTAAGTATTATGTTCAAAACCGCGTTACAACATCATCAAAGAGGAGAGATCAAGAAAGCGGAGGAGCTTTACCGGAAAATTCTGCATAACGAGCCAGATAATGCTGATGTTTTACATCTATTAGGCATTCTCCTAGCCCAAAAAGGTAAATTTACCGAAGCACAAAAAATAATTACCAAGGCCATTGAGTTACAACCGAATTCGCCTTCATTTCATAATTCTATGGGCAATATCCTGAAAAATCTGGGCAAACTTAATAAAGCTATTAGCTATTATCAAAAAGCTCTTGATTTACAACCTAACTATGCAGTTGCTCATAATAATCTGGGTAATGTTTTGCTACAACAAGGTAAATTAGAACAGGCAGGTAAGCATTATCGACAGGCAATTCAGATACATCCGAATTACGCTGATGCGCATTATAATCTTGCAATAATTTTATTAAGGCAAAATAACGTTGCTGAAGCTGTGAAGCATTTGGATAAAACTTTGCAACTTCAACCAGATCATACTGAGGCTCATAATCAAAAGGCGCAATTACTTCATCAACAGGGTGATCTTGATAAGGCGATTTATCATTACAAGAAATGTTTAAAACTTGATCCTTATAATGCAGCAGTGTTTCACAATTTAGGTGCTATTTTTCTTGAGCAAGGAGAACCGGCTGCTGCTTTAAAATATTTTTTACGTTTATTACAAATTGCTCCGGATTTTGATACTTATTATAATTTAGGCGTAATTTATATGTATCTAGGTCGGTCTAACGATGCTATTCAATATTTTCAGGAAGCGTTAAAGAAAGATCCTAATCACTTTGCCTCTCACAATAATCTTGGTTCGATTTATTTAAAAGCAGAGGATTATAAAAATGCTGCTGAGCATTATCGTCAAGCCTTAAGGCTACAACCAGATAATAAAGAAATCGCCTACATTCTGAATGCCATCGATCAAAAGAAAATTCCCAAAACAGCTCCGAAAGAATATATTCAGAGTCTTTTTGATCAATATGCAGCGTATTTTGACAAACATTTAATTGAAATTTTGCACTATAAAGTTCCAGAATTACTATATAAATCTATCGAACAAGAAATAAAAATTAACAAGCATTCTTGGAATATATTGGATTTAGGTTGTGGTACTGGTTTATGTGGTGAAAAGTTTCGTCCCTTAGCGAAAAAATTAATTGGTATCGATCTATCAAAAAAAATGATTGAAGTAGCTAAGCAAAAAAATATTTATGATGAATTACATGTGTCCGATATTCACCAAGCATTACAAAAACAACATAATTTAGATTTAATCATTGCAGGTGATACCTTTGTGTATATAGGGGATTTAGCCAAAACATTTAGTGGTTGCAAAAATGCCTTAAAGAAATCTGGCTTACTTGCTTTTACCATCGAGAAAACTAGCCAATATCCATATGAATTGCAAAAATCCGCACGGTTTTCGCATAGTAAAAAATATATCGAAGAATTGGCTAAACAAAATAGTTTCAAAATCCTACAATGCAATAATATTGTTTTACGAAAGCAAAGAAATAAATCTATTGAGGGATATTTGTATGTGTTAGAAGTGGTGTAATACTAATTTGATACCATAAGGGCTAATAACTTGTCATTCCCAACTCGATTGGGAATCCAGTTTTTTGCTGGATGCTCGATCAAGTCGAGCATGACATATCTAGAGTAGAACTCTATCTATGAAAGCAAATTGGTATAAAAGATCAAATTATTACTTCAGAATAACATGTTACTTTTTCGTCCTAAAAGTAGAAACATTACTTTTTATTGACATATTTCTTTTTTTGGATACAATAATAATATTGTATAAATTTAAATACAGGAGGCAAAAATATTATGTGGGAATTATTAGGATACAAAGAATATCCATTTTCGATTAATCCAATTAATATTGATACATTGGATTTATTTACTGGTTATAATGAAGAACTAAAAATTTGTCGAAATATTTTAGATGATAAAAATATCAGGATAGTAATTGAAGGTGCAAGAGGAGTAGGGACTACATCTTTTGCTAATTATTTAAAATTTTGCGCACAAAACAAAAAGATATATTTTGCTCCAAGGGATGAGGTTAGTGTTGAGAAAAACTGGAATTTAGAAAGCCTACTTACTGCTATTATATCAACTATTGTGAGAGAGTTTGAAATCGCTCACGAGCAAGCAATAAAAAAGAATAAAATCTTCCTTGAAGCGAAAGCTCTTTCTTATCGTTTATCAGAAGCATATAACAATTTTGGAATGACAGCTTTTTCATTTGGTGGAAACTATGGTAAATCTGTTGTAACAACTCAACCTGTTTTTATACCGTCGACAACATTAGGACATCATTTAGAGGATTTGGGGAAACTAGCAGTAAAACTCGGATACAAAAATGGAATTCTTGTACAACTCAATAATTTGGATATTGATACGGTTCACACGGAGGAACACTTAGAATATCTATTTAATGCTGCTAGAGATTATTTGCAAATTGACAATATCTCATGGTTACTAGTAGGTGATATCGGAATTCGATCATTTATATCCCGTCGTGTAGATCGTCTCGATGATATTATTAGTTATGAAATTACTATAAAAGCCTTAACAAAGGCTATATATCATAATCTTATTAGAAAACGATTAGATTACTACAAAATTAAGAGAGCCGTTGAATTCCCTTTAAACGAAGAGGTCTTTGATTACCTTTATGATATTACCAATGGTAGGCTTCGGTATATTTTTGGGTTGATCTATGTAGTTACCAAGCGTCTTCAAGTAGGCAAGTTGGTGCAGAAAATATCGATAGATTTAGCTAAAAAAACAATTGGCGCCCTTGCTAAAGAGCGCATTCAAAAATTTGAATTATCAAAAACAGAATTGGCTATTGTAAAAACGCTTGTTCATAAGAATGAATCTAACGTAGCAAATCTAGCAAAACTCACGCGTAAGAACAGAACCTTCATATCACGAACTATGAGTCGGTTATTGTCTGATAGAATAGTTACAGTCAGGCAAGAAGGTAAGCAAAGAATCTATATGCCATCTCTTGATGCTAAAATAGCATTTTTTGATGAAAGCTAACAAAATTCTTTAGAATAATAGTATAACTTCCTGCCTAAGAATTATTATTATATTTCGCACATTTTACCTTTAGCTTTATTATTGAGTGCAAATGTCTTATTAAACACGAACTTTACACAATCCTTATATTAACATAAAATATTGTCAAATTGAGGGTGCTGGAAGTTAAATTGTCTAGAATTTTCTATTTATAGAGATTTAAATAATGTTTCGATTATTCGATAATAAAGTAAAAAAAGATAGTATTCAAGAGTGTTATTATTTAACTCATGTTGAAAATATATCTAGTATTTTACAGAGAGGTATTTTATCTCATAGAAGAGTTGATAAACTTCAAGCTCGAACATCATGTATTGATATATCTAATCAAGAAGTACAAGAAAGAAGAGATCAAAAAGTTGTTCAACGCGTGGATGAAAATAAAAAGCCTCTCAATCTTCACAGATTTGTAAATTTATATTTAAATCCTAATAATGCGATGATATTGGCTATTTATCAAAATCAGGGTATATCTAGCAAAGATTTGTGTGTTTTGAGAATTAGTGGTGAGATATTAAATAGAGGTGATGTAGTAGTAACTGATCAAAATGCGGCAACCGATATGGCGCATTTCTATCCATCTACGAATTTTTTTCTGAATGAAGATTATACATTTTGCCTTTCGAGTCAAACTGCGGTAGGTTACAAAGATGTGCAACATTTAAGCCTATTTAAATGGAAGGATTCGGAACAAATATCAGCTATTAGAAAGCAAATTCGCCAAGCCGAAGTGTTAGTACCTTATCAAATCCATCCAAGTTATATTGTAGGTGTTTTTGTATCTTGTGATGAAACGCTTTGTAAAATAAAGGTCATATTGTCTAAAAACCAATTGAGAGAAGATTTATCTATAACCGTTCATCCATCTATATTTTTTCAAGGAAAAACTGATAAATTAGCTCCTGCGGGTACAACAAAAAGTATGCCTAATATATCACTACAAAGATTTGATCAATTATCATTGCATCATGAATTAAATACAGAGTATCCTGAGTCATCGGATTCAGAAGATGAACGGGAACATATTATTGCGCTTATAAGAACATGAAAATATATTATTTAGTAACTCGTCCAGAGACTATTACTTCTATAACAATAATTGGTAGATTACCTGATAATCTTCCTAGTTGGATTCCTACTAAAGAAATTCAGCTTTTTGGAACCATACAAAAAAGTATTTCAACATCATCGACTAATTTAAGACAATCATTTGTCTTGGAACTTCACCTTCCAGAAGTATTAGATACTCATCTTTTAACTTATGCACATCCCACAGACAAAGTTATGGAAGCGTTTGTTTGTGCTAAACAAGTTGATCCAACTTGGATAAAAAAAATTTATGTGTATTCCAAAGCATCGGAAAACTTAGTTAACCGAATATTTAATAATAACTGTCCAAAGGAAATTTGTGTTAGGCCTGAGTTTTTTATTAAAAAGTTAGAAACATTAGAAGAAAAAAAATTTGAGGACTCATCTCTTAAATTAAAAAACCCTTCACCAATAGTTTATTTTAAAAGAGGTGATCTCTTAGGTTCAAGAATGCAAACTTTAATTAATACGATTAATTGTGTAGGGATTATGGGGAAGGGTATCGCCTTTGCATTTAAGCAACGTTATCCCGAAATGTTTGAAGATTACAAAAAGCGTTGTCAGTTTAAAGAAGTACAATTAGGTAAACCATATTTATATAAAATTAATGAACAACGATGGATCGTTAATTTCCCTACTAAGGATCATTGGAAACAATGGTCACAATTGCAAGATATAGAGGCGGGATTGAAATATTTAGCAGAGCGCGCTTTTGCTTGGGGGATTACTTCTCTTGCTGTCCCTCCGTTAGGATGTGGTAACGGAGGTTTAAATTGGGATAATGTGCAACCTTTAATAAAAAAATACTTATTTCCTCTTAATATTCCGCTTGAAGTGTATTGCCCTTTTACTAAACGAATCGACAATACCGCTCATTCTTTATCGCGAAAAAGAACGGCTAGAACAGCAGATCTTCCTAATTTGAATAGTTTCTTTAAACCAAATAGCGATGGAAAGGCTCCATCTTCTGCACAAGATGAAATTGGTAAAAATGATGTGAATGTAACTCCGTTTGCTCTGTGATCAGTTATCTTAACTGTAACTTTTTCTGGATCCCGCATCAAGTGCGGGATGACATATGGTAATTTTTAGAGGTCCCCCCGAGAATTAAATAATATTTGCAAAGCATCACGTTCTTGACTTGTGGGCGTGCTATTAGATAATTATCAAAAGGCTATTTTTGTTGTTAAGAAGTCATGATAGAATGCGATTTTGAATTATTTTAGTAGGAGCAATCAAATGAGAGTAATGCAGCGAATGACAAAGCAGTTCTTTATAATTGTTTTAGGCTTATTGGTAATAGGCAATGTGGCAGCAGAGACGACAGCTGATAAAACTATTATTGTTTCAGCACCGAAGCCTTCTGATACTATTCCCTTACTTATTCCATCTCCTCCAGATATCAATGCCAAAGGCTATGTGCTTTTAGATGCCGATAGCGGATATATAATTGCCCAAAAAGATCCTGATAAACGCATGCCGCCTGCTAGTTTAACTAAGCTTATGACCTTATATTTAATTGCAGATGCTCTGAAAAATGGACAAATTAGTTTGGATGATAAAGTTAGAATCAGTAAAAAAGCTTGGAGAATCGGCGGTTCAAAAATGTTTGTAAAACAAGGTAATAATGTGCCAGTGAGCAAATTGATCCAGGGGATAATTGTGGCTTCAGGTAACGATGCTACTGTAGCTATGGCTGAATATATCGGTGGTGATGAACAATCTTTTGTAAGTATAATGAATCAAACTGCTGCTTCTTTAGATATGAATAATACTCACTATACTGACAGTAATGGATTGCCTGAAAAAAATCACTATACCGCACCTATTGACCTTGCTAAATTAACACGTGCATGGGTATCGAATTTTCCGGAATATTATCCCTGGTTCAAGCAAAAATGGATTATCCACAATGGAATTAAACAGCCTAATCGTAATCGATTATTATGGCGTGATCCTTCAGTTGACGGCCTAAAAACTGGTCATACTAGTTCTGCTGGTTACTGTTTAGTGGTCTCTGCCGAACGTGATGGAATACGATTAATTTCAGTGGTAATGGGCTCACCAACAGACAGTGCTCGTGCCAATGGCAGTGAAGCATTGCTCAATTACGGATTTCGTTTTTATGAAACCCATAAACTTTATGCTTCAAATACACCTCTGACTACGCCGCGTGTATGGTTTGGAAAAAATAATACTTCAAACTTGGGCTTGGCAAAGGATTTATATATAACTATTCCTAAAGGCCAGTATAAGCACATAAAAGCTATCATATCATTAAACGAAACACTCAATGCTCCTATTGTTAAAGGGCAAGTTTGTGGGGCTGTAAAAATATTTCTAAATGATAAAGAAATTACTGAACAGCCTTTAGTAGCTTTACAAGAAAATCCTAAAGGAGGATTGTGGTCGCGTTTTGTTGATCATATCGGTTTATTTTTTCATAAATTTATTTAACTAGCTTTAATAACATGAACAAAAACATTGTTTATTTGAATGGTAAATATATGCCATTAAAAAAGGCCAAGGTTTCTGTGCTAGATCGCGGCTTTTTATTTGCAGATGGAGTTTATGAAGTTATCCCCATTTATAATGGGGAACCTTTTTGTAAACAACGGCATTTGGATCGGTTGCAGAAAAGTTTGCAAGGTATTTATATGCAATTACCTTTTAATCAGCAACGATGGTATAGAATTTTTGCTAGCTTAATTAAAAAAAATAATGCAACACATGGTAATTATCATATTTATTTACAAATAACTCGTGGTGTCGCATCGAAGCGTAGTCACGCATTATCTGATAATATAAAACCTACGGTTTTAGTTACTGTTAATAAATCGACTAAAGTCTTATCTTACCAAGAACTTTGTCGGGGGAAAGCAGCAATCACTGCTCAAGATATTCGTTGGTCAAATTGCTACATAAAGTCTATTTCTTTGTTACCTAATGTGTTGCTTTCTCAACAAGCAAAAAGTGCTGGGTGTGAGGAGGCTGTTTTAATCCGTGATGGATATGCTATTGAAGGAGCATCGAGTAATTTATTTATAGTAAAAAATAATAATCTTATTACTCCGCCTTTGTTTTCTTATGTTTTGGGCGGAATAACTCGTGAGATTGTCATAGAACTTGCAAGAAAAAATAAGATTTTATGTAAAGAGAAACAAATTACTGAGTCTGAACTTGCTAATGCTGATGAAATTTGGATTACTAGTTCAACTCGGGAAGTTTATCCGATAGTTAAATTGAATAATAAACCAGTTGGTAATGGAGAAGTTGGCCCAGTTTGGAAAAAAATGATTAAGCTGTACCGTGACAATACCTGTAGTACATAATTTAGGTATCTGTGCTTATCAAGAAATTTGGCAGAAGATGCTCGAGTTTACTGAGCAGCGTGATATTAACACCCCTGATGAAATTTGGTTATTGCAGCATTATCCGGTATTTACTCAAGGTCAAGCAGGTTTAGCTAAACACATTTTAAATCCTGGCGACATTCCGATTATAGAAACAGATCGAGGCGGACAAGTAACTTATCATGGCCCAGGGCAACTAATAATTTATCCATTGATTAATCTGCAGCGAATTAGACTCGGAATTAAACAATTCGTAAACATTTTGCAACACTCAGTAATACAGTTATTAGCTGATTATAAAATCGTAGCTCAAGTTCAGATTGATGCTCCGGGAGTTTATGTGAATGATGCTAAAATATGTTCTATCGGATTGAAAATTCGCAGAGGTTGTTGTTATCATGGAATTGCATTGAATGTAAATATGGATCTTGAGCCTTTCACTAGAATTAATCCATGTGGAATTAAGAATTTAAAAATGGTTCAGATTAGTGATTATGTTAGTAATATTTGCTTTTCAGATGTTGAAGAAAAAATCGTTAAATGTTTGGTAAAAAATTTGGGCTACAAAAATGAGTAAGAGTAAATTATTGCGCAAGCCATCTTGGATACGAAGCCAGCTGCCATCTAAAAATAAAATCGCTAAAGTTGAAAATTTACTACGCATTAACGAGTTGAAAACTGTATGTGAAGAAGCCGCCTGCCCTAATCGCGGTGAATGTTTCTCATGTGGTACAGCCACATTTATGATTATGGGTGATATCTGTACTCGTAACTGCCGCTTTTGTAATGTAAAACACGGTCATCCTATGTCGTTAGATTGTAAAGAACCTAACAAATTGGCACAAGCAGTAAAAAATATGGGTTTGAAATATGTAGTAATAACCTCGGTTACTCGAGATGATCTTGAAGATGGCGGTGTAAATCATTTTGCAGTATGCATAAAAGAAATTCGGCAACAAAATTCATCTATTAAAATAGAGATTTTGACTCCGGATTTCCGTGGTTGTATGGAAAGAGCGTTAGATGTTTTTGAACAAACTCCTCCCGATGTGTTTAATCATAATATAGAAACTGTTCCACGTTTGTATAAAAAAGTGTGCCCCAGTGCTGATTATAAATTGTCCTTAAATTTGCTTAAGGAATTCAAGAATCGCATGCCACATATCCCGACTAAATCTGGCATGATGCTGGGACTTGGAGAAACCGATTTAGAAATCAAACAGGTTTTAACAGATCTTCGCGAGCACAATGTCGATCGATTAACTTTAGGTCAATATTTACAGCCTACAGTTAATCATCTTCCTGTTGAACGCTATGTTACACCCCAGCAATTCAATGAATTAGCACAGTTGGCTAAACGGATAGGATTTAAACATGTTGCCAGCGGCCCTATGGTCCGCTCATCTTATCATGCAGCATCTCAGTGAAGTAATTCTTATTTTGACTAAATTTAAGTGCCATTTTATGTCATACCCGCGAAAGCGGGTATCCATGAAACCTGGAACTAACTGGATTCCCGTTTTCACGGGAATGACAGCGCAGTAGTGATGCGAATGAAATTAGGTTGACAATGAGATTAAAAAATAATATCATAATTGTTATATAAATCTCAAATATGCTATAATTAAAATGAACTGGCAAGTTATTTATTATAATACAAAAGTTCAGGATGCCATTTTAAATTGGCCCAAAAAGATTTTACAAAGATATTTGCGTATCGTTACTTTGATCAAAGAGGAAGGGCCTGATTTAGGAATGCCTTTTACACGATCGGTAGGAAGAGGTTTATTTGAGATTCGTGTTAAAGCACAAGAAGGGATTGGTAGAGTGTTTTTTTGTTATGCTCTAAAAACCAAGATAGTTATTTTGCATAGTTTTATTAAGAAGGCACAGAAGATTCCAAAAAGAGAGTTAGAAGTTGTTAAAAAGCGTATGAAGGAGGTTATAAATCATGAGCTATAAACCGGTATCTCACGAAGATTTCGAAAAAAAAGCTTTTGCTATGCCTGGCGTTTTAGAAGGTTACAACGATCTGGCAGAAGAGTTTGCTATGATAGCCGAATTAATTAAGGCGCGTAAATTATCCGGTAAATCACAAACCGAAATTGCTAAGCAGATGCACACTGCACAGTCTACAATTGCTCGTCTCGAAGCCGGTTTTGGCAAAGAACGCCATTCGCCAACATTAAGTACTTTAAAGCGTTATGCGATGGCTGTAGGGTGTAGGTTGTCGATTAAGCTTGTACCAGAAGAGCGACGCAGTGTTTAAAAAATGTGCATGTTATTTTAAAACACATGTCTTTTGATCGGCATTTTGGTGATAATTTGAGTTGCGATTTCTTCGATAGAAAAATCTGTAGACTCCAAATAAGGAATTTGTTCGCTTTTAAACATTTGTTCTATATATTGAAATTCTTTTTGGCATTGCGGTAAAGAAGCATAAGTGCTATTGGGTTTTCTTTGTTCACGGATTTCGTGTAACCTTTCGGCACTAATTGTTAAGCCAAATATTTTTTTTCGATAAGGGCGCAAAACCGTGGGTAAAGAAGAAACAGTTGTATCTTCTTCAGTAATCGGATAATTGGC
>Ga0114922_10003382_pt1 | contig 14888 bp, 16 predicted proteins | sample AartaG_FD_100975 | JGI IMG/M metagenome (GOLD analysis project Ga0114922, IMG submission 100975) | Deep subsurface microbial communities from Aarhus Bay to uncover new lineages of life (NeLLi) - Aarhus_00045 metaG | ecosystem: Environmental > Aquatic > Marine > Oceanic > Sediment | place...
ACAGTTTTGTTGGTTTTAGAGTTTATAAGCGTAAGATGGCTGCCTTTCTGACGGTCTTTAGAAAAGCCAGCACGTTTCAAGGCCCGTATGAGTTCTTTAGCGGTAACGATTGGAATTTTGGGGTTCATCAGGGCAGACCGATGGAGATTTCTTCCACATGCACTAACTTCTCTGCCTGAGGTATTTCCTGAGAACGTTTTGCAAGCGACTCTATATGAAGCTGGATTGCCTCTCGAATATTTTTACGGCAATCTTCAATAGTTGGCCCATTGGAAAAACAGCCCGGCAGAGTAGGGCTGTAGGCATAGTAGCCCTGCCCGTCATCTTCTTTCTCGATTACTATCTCAAAGGTATAATACTTCATATCTTTTGCCTCAACGATAATCATAGCATAAACATGCAGGTTTTGTCAATGTGAAACCAGGCCAGAAAAAGAAAAAAGGCCGCAGGCCTGATTGTATTCGGATTAGGGGCCAGCGGCCAGTTGCCAGGGACCAGCGACTAAATACGAGTGGTGAGTAGTCGTTAGTGAGTAGTGAGTAGTGAGTAGTGTTCAAAGACGCAAGACACAAGACGCAAGACTCAAGACGCAAGACGCAAGACTAACGGCTGAAAAGTATGGACTAATTCTGCTTCGCGAATTATTCCTTGACAATTCGAATTTCCCCATCTATTATGCCGAGAAGGAAAAGCGACTTTTGGCGGTTTTTAATCAGCGTTTGAGCAGCCAAGGACGGCTATATTATTGCCAGCAAACGCTTGGAATCGATGGTCATTCGATATCTGACGGGAAGAGCACTTACGTTCGACTAGTTGACATAAGTATTTTCTTGGAGGGTAGCGCATGGGTGCTGCCAAAAATGAGCAGTCGGAATATAAATTTCTAAATGACCAGCCCACCGGTAGAGATGAAATAGAGACGCATTCGAAGATAGGCGAGGATTTGCTAAAAATAATTCACTCGAATTTGCAAAGACCTTTTGTGGTTGGCTTATTTAGAGCTTGGGTGAGGTGGATTTGATAAAAAGACAACACAAAATGAAACTAGAAACTTAACCGATACTTTTCTGTTACGACGGCGGTTGGGCATCATTGCATTACTCTTTTGGGCTTTTTATATCTGGACTAAGGGCTTATGGGAAAATCAAGTTCTCCACTTGTGTGGTTATCCTTCTTAGCCATTTCTTGCGTTGCAAAAGCCGACGTCAATTCTACACAAAGCGCGCAATCCGAAGAGCTAGCTGAAGCTAACGGCCTGGCTTCACAGTACTTGAGTCGAGCGCATGAAGGGGACCATGAAGCTATGTACAAACTTGGTGTGTGTTATGAGCAGGGCACGGGTGTTCAACAGGATTGTGCGGAAGCATTTGAGTGGTATCAGAAGGCGGCAGATGCGGGGTCTATTTCGGCTATGCACGGACTTGGGAAGTTATATTTTGAAGGTCGGGGAGTTAGACAAGACCATGCGAAATTTGTCGCGTGGCTTCAGAAAGCTGCTGGGCAGGGATGTGATGTGGCTATGTACAAACTGGGTATGGTATACTTTGATGGTACGAAGAGCATCCCGATAGATTACAAAAAAGCTGTAGAATGGTTTCGTAAAGCTAAGGAAGCCGGCCATACGGGAGCAGTTCTCTATATTGCAGCGGCCTACGAAGGGGGCAGGGGCGTCATGAGGGATGAGAAAAGGGCACTGGATTTGTTACGGGAAGCTGCTGAAGCAGGGAACCCCGTTGGCACTGTTGGTCTATCGATAATGTACTATTTTGGCAGTGGGGTGAAGAGGGATGAGAAGAAAGCGGCATCGCTGTTGCATCTGGTCAACGAATCAAGCACAATCAGCGAAGACCTAGCCGCAGGCGTCAAAGCGCTCCTTGGCTTGATATACGGGGTGAGTATGAACCCTTGTTTTGTTAAAACAGAGATGGCACAGGCAGAGAAATGGGTGCACATGGCGATAAGCGCAGACTGCGAAGAGGCCGAGAGGCTGCTTGACTACTGCGCGTCTTCGTCAAGCATGTCAATTACAGAAAGAGCTATACTCATATTTATTTCTTTTTGTATCTCATCAGCGATGGCTGGTGCAGGTTACTTTTTGCACGCGGTGTCAAAGAGACGTGGTGAAGGCGCTTACGCGGGAAGGCATTTGGCAGATAATAAGGGTGATTTGAATAATGGTTGACCTCACAGAGTGATAATAGCACAAATAATAGACGAGCCTCTCACTTGTAGGGTTACTCTGTTGCTGCAGAGCCAATGTAAGACTCGTGGTTAGTGGCATGAATGGATACGTCGGCATCCTAGTTTGGGTGGTTGTTCTTGCGATACTGTCCGTGGCTGGACGTTTCGCTGACTATTTACTCAACACCGAGTTAAGACAAAAGGAAAAGGTGAAAGTTCAGGAGTTCTTCAGAGATAGTTCGCAGAAGTTGTTCAGAATCATAAACAAGGCTAATTTTGCGGGTATTCAACAACTCATGGTCGCATGTGTACTGGCCCTGAAAAACAAAATCTTTGGCAGAGGGTTCTTAACGTTGAGGTACTTGCTCGTGAGCTTGCTTGTCAGCCAATACCTAACTGTGGCCGCCCTAAGCCTAGCTCACTTACGAGACAGACAGCAATTTGTTGTATATGACTATACCAATCTTATACCTTTATTGCCATTTACTGGATTCTCATTTGTTTTTAGGCAATTTATGACAGTAACTACTTTCCTAGAGTACGTAGGACTCTATTGGAACAACTATTTGTTTGACTTTCTCGCAATGACTTCAACGTTTGCTTTGCTGAAGGTTGTCAACGACCGCAAAAAATACTTCGGTTTGATTGCCTTCATCGATATTTGCTTGAGCTACCTTCTTGCTTATCTGTGTGTGTGGGTCTATTTTGCTACACCTCCCCATGGTCGAGTTATGCCTATAAAATTAACTGGTTTCATTTCTGAGCTTTGGAGCAATCAGCTGGGCGTTTTTAACCCCGCCATGATGCTCTTTTATTCCCTCACAACCTTTGTGCCTATCGCTTTGTATATGTCTATCCTTTTCTTTCTTTCGGTATTGAAGATTCTACAGTGGATAAGTGCTACGATTTTGTCTGATTTTTCTGAGGACCACGAGAAAACGCCTTTTTTCAAAGTCGGTGTCGCATTCGGCATTACGGCCTTTGTGTTAACAAAGGTACTCCTTCTACTCAGTGAAGTAGTCACGAGATGAATTGGCTCAGCAAAGTGCTCTTTGCGTTCCGCTCCAGGTCTGGTTGCGGGCGTATTTAAACCAAGATTTGCCAACATACTCACCGATATTTGACGATGTTTCGCTGCGCTCAGATTTGCCCGCCTGCCAACTATGAGCCGGAAAATGCTATGTTTTGCTGACATTTTGCCCTTTTTAAGTGGCGGCATTTGCCTGTTTAACTGCATACTTTTGCTACTGGGCTATGGTTCGGGGCAAGCGGGGGCAGGCTTCGTGGGAATGAGGAGGCTAAGTATGTGCGAAGGCCAGATCCTTCGGCTGCGCACCTTGGGCACAAGCTCAGGATGACAGGAAAGGCGTGCGCTTGGCACCTTGGGCACAAGCTCAGGATGACGTTGGCTGGGCCATGCCCAGCAAAATCAATGTAGAGTTGGGCTTGGCCCACGCGCCCGCCAAACGGATGGCGGGCAAGGTTTACGAAAAGACAGGATTGTCCGGCGCTGCGGATTCGCTTACAATAGTTTTTAGTAAAGAGCTGTTGCCGCAATAATTCTGTGGACCTTAGACAAGATAAAACGGTTTCGCAGCTAATCTCCCGGCTCGAGGCCGGCCGCGGTGGTGCGGGGACGGTAAAAGTCGCGGGGACGTGGGGGTCGTTTGCGCGCCTGCTGGCGGCGCACATATCAAAGGAACTCGCGCGGCCGATTCTTTATATCTGCCCGCACATCGACGATGCCGACAAGGCAGCCGACGATTTGCACACCTTCGGGGCACAAAAAATCGATTCCTTACCTGCCTGGGAAGGTGCCGAAGATTTGGCCGACGCGACCGATGAGATTCGGGCCGAGAGGCTTAAGCTCGTCTCTCGTCTCTCGTCTTTCGTCTCTCGTTCCGGCGAGGATAATTTCATTATCCCGGCGTCGGTGCAGGCGCTTTGTCAGCCGATACCAAAGCCGGAAGCCCTGGAGCAAAGCAGTCTTTCCTTGCAGACTGGAAGTGAACGCTCGCCGGAGGAAGCTGCCGGCTGGCTGGTTGATAACGGCTTCGAGCGGGTGGAAAGGGTGGATTTGCCGGGCCAGTTTGCACGGCGCGGCGGAATCGTTGATATTTATGCACCGCTTGTCAGCGAAAAAACTCTGCGCAGCGAACGCAGCGCAGGTTCGTCTCCCAACGGCGGCGAAGCGCTCAGGGTCGAGTTCTTCGGTGACACTATAGAGAGCATTCGCGAAATCAATCTGGACACGCAGCGGTCTTGCCGGGAGCTTGAAAAAGTTGCAATCATTTCGGCCGTGTGCGGCAGTGCACAAGAAGAGAGGGAGCTTTTCATAAATACCCTGCCGAAAGACTGCATAATAATTCTTGAAGAGCCGAGCGACATCGAAGAAGTTGCAAGGGTCTTCGTAGAGCGATTGGAGAACACAGAACGGCTCTACGACTGGGCAGATATTTATCAGGCGATGGAGAAATTTACACGGCTGCATATCTGCAGGTTCGTGACGTCAGCTTCCGACGATTTTCTTAAGCTCGATATAAGCAGCGTGCAGCAGTTTCAGCACAAGGCAACTTCAATATGGGCGGGACATAAAGCGGCGCTGGAAGAATTGGTCCGGCAGGCAAAGCAGGGAAAGAAGGTTGAACTTTACTGCGAAGCTTCAGCGGAAATCAAGCGTGTCACTGAAATCATAGAAGAAAGCGATAAAAAAGTGCCCGCGAATTTCAAGCTGCAGCAGGGCTTTATTCATCAGGGCTTTGTAATAAATTCGCTTAATACGATTGTAATAAGTCATCACGAGCTGTTCGGCCAGTATGCACTTAGAAGAAGATGGAGGCCGATGCGGGCGACCTCGCCGGTGGATACGCTCAGCGACTTACAGCCCGGTGAATATGTCGTCCACGCTTCCTACGGCATCGGCAAGTTTTCGGGCATCGAAGCGATTGAGGAAAAAGGCGGCAAGAGCGAGTACCTGACCGTCGAGTACGCAGACAGCGCGAAAATCCAGGTCTCGGTGCGCAATATCGCACTGATTCAGAAATATATCGGCACGAGCCCGAAACGGCCGAAGCTGAGCAAAATCGGCTCGAAAAGATGGCAGAAGCAGAAAGAAAGAGTCGCCAAATCCGTTCGAGACCTCGCCGGCGAACTGCTCGATGTTCAGGCAAAGCGCCACAGCATGGGCGGGATTGCATGTGGCGAGGACTCAGAGTGGCAGAGCGAGTTCGAAGAGTCTTTTCCTTATCAGGAGACGCCGGACCAGACCACGGCCGCGGAGCAAATCAAGACTGATATGCAAAAGGCCATCGCGATGGACAGACTCCTTTGCGGTGACGTCGGGTACGGCAAGACCGAACTTGCAATGCGCGCGGCGTTCAAAACCGTCGAGAATGGAAAGCAGGTAGCTATCCTGGCGCCGACAACGGTATTGTGTGTTCAGCACGGCAGGACTTTTACGGAGCGGTTTGCCGATTTCCCGGTTTGCATCGAGGTCCTGAATCGCTTTAAGACGACTAAGCAGGCCAAAGACATAATCGCACGAACTAAACAGGGCAAAGTTGATATCCTCATCGGCACACACCGGCTTTTAAGCGGCGATGTGGGTTTCAAGGACCTGGGATTTTTAATCATCGATGAGGAACAGCGATTCGGAGTTGAACACAAAGAGCGGCTCAAAAAATTGCGCGTCAATGTTGATGTCCTTACGATGACAGCAACGCCGATTCCACGAACGCTGAATATGTCTCTGCTGGGACTGCGTGACATAAGCTCGCTGGCAACACCGCCGCTGGACAGGCGAAGCATAGTGACAGCCGTGACTGCGTATAACAATGAGCTTATAAGAAAAGCTATAATCGGGGAATTGAACCGCCAGGGACAGGTGTTTTTTGTGCACAACAGGGTAAGGACGATTGATAAAAAGGCTTGGGAAATTCAAAAGCTGGTCAGTGACGCGAAGGTCGCTATCGCACACGGGCAGATGGCCAAGCACGAGCTTGAAAAGACGATGATAGATTTTGTGACGGGCAATGTCGACGTGCTGGTGTGCACAACCATTATCGAATCAGGCCTGGATATCCCGAACGCGAACACGATTTTCATTAACGATGCGGACAGGTTCGGCCTGGCGGAGATGCATCAGCTTCGCGGCAGGGTCGGCAGGTACAAGCACAGGGCTTATGCCTATATGCTGCTGCCATCGTCCCGGCCGATTACGCCCATCGCGGCCAGGCGACTAAAAGCCATTGAAGAATATTCGCATTTGGGGGCGGGCTTTAGAATCGCCCTGCGGGACCTCGAAATTCGCGGCGCAGGTAATATATTGGGGCCGGAGCAGTCCGGCCATATTCAATTAGTCGGCTACCAGATGTATTGCGAGCTGCTGGCCGATGCCGTCAAGAGATTGAAAAATGAGCCGGTGGAAGCAATACCCACGGCCGTTCTGGATTTGGGATTTACCACGTATATTCCGAAAAATTATATCCCTCTCGACAGACACCGTATGGATGCCTACCGCAAAATTGCCGTTGCAAGAACCGCCGATGAATTAAAACAGGTTGAAAGCGAGCTTGATGATATATACGGCCCGGTCCCTGATGAGGTCAAGCTCCTGCTCGCATTGGGCGAGCTTCGAATTGCGGCGAGCAAACTTGGCCTAAAAAGCATTGTCACTTCCGGCCATGATTTGATATTCTCATTCACAAAAGATGCAGAGGGCAAAGCTGATTCTCTATTCGCAAAAGTATCAGGGCGAAGCTGGACCCCTGACCCAAAGACCGCCTATTTGCGACTGAAAGAAACCTATTTCGAGCCGGGAACCCTGATAAGCCTCCTGCGAAAAATTTTGGGAGAGAAATAACAGTGGGCGAAACCGATGGTAATTTCCAGGGCCAGAGAGCCAAGAAAAGTAAACTGGCAATACTCTCGCTGGTCGTGCCTTTGGTAGTGGCTGTGCTTGTGCTTGTAATTGACATGGGACGCGTAAGGAGATACCCGCCATCACCGTACACCTTAGACCCATGGACATGTATTCTGTTATCGGCCTGTTCGATGATTGGTTTTGGGATCGGCATAGTTTCGCTGGTACAAATCAGAAAAAGCCGGGGAAGGCTGACCGGCAGTGCCCTGGCAGCATCAGGGATAGTCCTGAGCGGGCTTTTGGCTTCCGGGCTGGTGTACAACTATTGGTCCGGTCACAGGAAAGCACTACTCCGCCCCAGGTCCAGACATCTGGCAAAGTTGCATACGCTTGGAGTCGCGCTGGAGACTTATGCCGCTGAAAATGACAATCGATATCCCCCGCCGGATAAATGGTGCGATTTGCTCCTCGGGCCTGTACCATACCTTCCGACGGATGACCTACTATTCGAGTACCTCCCGACAGGCAAGCGATGCTGTGTTTACGCCATGAATCCGAATTGCAAGCCTAATTCGCCGCCTGATATGGTTCTACTTTTTGAAACTAAAGGAGGCTGGAACCAATTTGGTGGGCCGGAGATATTGACTACTGAGAATCACAAACCGAAGGGGTGTAACATCCTCTTCAATGACCGCCGCGTGGAATTTGTTAGGGCCAAAGACCTCGGAAAACTGAAGTGGAAAGTCGAAGAAGGTAAAGAATTGAGGTGAGAACGATGATAGATATCCTGCGAAAAATCTTTAGCACCGCTTCGCAGGACGGCATATAATAAGGGCAGAAAAAAATCGAAAGTTATTCGGACTAAATTAAGATGTGTCAGCACGTAAGTAATAGGTTACTTAAAGCCGTATTCGTTCTATCCTCTTGCATTTTGTTTCTTGCCGCCGGCTGTGGCGCCAAACCCAGGCCGAGGTTTACCAAAGAACAATTGGACCGCATCCCCTTTCCGCAAAGAGGCAGTCTCCCCAAAAGCTCGGACGGATTTGTGCTGACCGTCGGCGACACAACTTTAAGCGCCAACGAATCAGTTCTGTATTTATTGGAATATTTAAGGCCAATTGCGCAAACAACCACCTTCGAGCAGTTCGAAGAGCAGGCCGAAGAACAAGTGGCCCAGGCCGTTACAACCAAAATATTGAATATTTTGCTGTACAGGGAAGCCAAAAAGCACACGGATGAGCGTACTCTCGAAGCGGTGGAAAAGTTGGCGGAGACGGAGCTGCAGAAGTTTTTTGCCCGCTTCGGCAGTAATATGGCCAGGGCCAGCGAGGCACTTAAGCAAATAGGTAAGGACCGACAAAGCTACAAGGAATATCTGAAAATGACGATTCTCATTCACTCCTATACGATGTCGCAGGTTCCGAGTAACATACCTATCACTCATAGCGAGCTGGCACGCTGCTACAACCAGATGAAAGGCGACTTTGTTCAACCGTCGCTCATAATGTTTCGGCTGCTTGATATTAAGGTCGACGCACTACAAGCGTCCTACCGGAATCAGGACCCGCAGCAGCTCGCGAAAGACCTGGCCAATAAGCTGCTCTGGCGGTTACGGGAAGGCGAGGATTTTGACAAGCTGGAAGAGGAATATTCCGGAGTTGTGTTTAGGGACCACAGCGATGGTATTCGGCCGCAGAGCCTCGGAAAGGACTATGCTATTCTTGCGGCCAAAGCTGAAAAAATGAAGCCTGGAGAGACGCGTGCTGTCCCGAGCGAAACAGGCAAGCGTATCTTTGTAATAAAGCTGGACGGGAAACAGCCGAAGGGTTATAAGCCGCTCGAAGAAGTGCAAAGACAGGTTGAAAAGAAGATTATCGCTGACCGCCGGCAAAAAGCCGTCGCTGAGCTTGAGGCCAAGCTTCTGCAGCAGGTACCACTTAGTGAAATGGATGTCTTTGTAAACTTCTGCTTGAGGAAAATCTACCAATTGAGCAACCCGCAGGAGGCCGAAGGCTCAAGACCGGCGACTACCGACTAAAGTGTTGTGTCATAAGTTTCAGGAGTGATAGATGGAAATTGTCGCACACGGAATAGACCTTGTAGATTGTCCGCGAATAGAAAAGATGGTAAAAGACCACGGTGAGCGTTTCCTTAACAGGGTTTTTACCGCCGCCGAACAGGCCTATGCCGAGGCGAATAAGGACAGAATAGAAAAGTTGGCGGGACGTTTTGCTGCCAAGGAGGCCATCCTTAAACTGATGGGGACCGGCTGGAAAGGCAAGATTGCCTGGACCGATATAGAAGTAGTAAACAATAAAGCGGGCCAGCCTGTGGTTAATCTGTGCGGGGAGGTCGAAAAAATTGCCGAGCGGCTCAGGACCAAACATATAAGCGTCAGCATCACCCACACGGCGAATTTTGCAATTGCATCGGCAGTTGCGCTGGCGGAATCGAATGAATCCCGTTAGAGATTCCAAAGATAAGAAACTCTGCCGATACCCTCGTGCCTCTAACAGGAGAAAGGCAAACGAGTTTGACTGCATCGTGATAGGGGCGGGTCACGCCGGCGTCGAAGCTGCCTACGCTGCCGCCAATATCGGCGTCAAAACCTGCCTCATAACCATACGCAAGGACACGATAGCAAAGATGAGCTGCAACCCCGCTATCGGCGGGCTTGCGAAGGGACAGATTGCACGCGAGATTGATGCGCTCGGCGGCCTGATGGGACTGGCAATAGATGCGACCGGCATTCAGTTTCGCCTGCTGAATCGCTCGAAGGGACCTGCCGTCCAGTCACCGCGGGCACAAGCCGACAGACTAAAGTATGCCGAGTATATGCAGCGCACGCTCGAGCAAACCGCTAACCTGACCATCATCGAGGCCCTGGCCACAGAGATAAAAACCGAAGACAATAAAGTGCGCGCGGTCGGGTGCAAAGACGGTTCTGTTTACCGCACGCAAACGATTGTCGTGACGCCGGGGACATTTCTCGGCGGAATGCTTTGGCTCGGAAATGAAAAGTGGCCCGGAGGCAGGCTCGATGAGCCGCATAGCGCGGAGCTTTCGCAGAGCTTGAAAAGAATAGGCCTGGAGCTTGGGAGGATGGCCACCGACACGACGCCGAGGTTAGACGCCAAGACGTGCGACCTGGATAAGTTACAAGCCCAGCCAGGCGACGACCCGCCGGCGCCCTTTTCGTTTATGACCGAAAGAATAGACAGACCCCAGGTACCTTGCTGGATTACGTACACTAACGAAAAGATACACAAGCTGCTCCGTGACAATCTTCATCGTGCTCCGCTTTCATCGGGCCAGATAACTGCCGCCGACCCGCGTTACTGCCCGAGCATCGAAAGCAAAGTCGTTCGCTTCGCCGATAAGCAGCAGCATCGAATCTTTTTAGAGCCGGAAGAAGAAAGTATAAAAACAATCTACTGCAACGGCTTTTTTACCTCTATGCCGAGAGATGTTCAGGAGCAGGTACTCAAGCTGATGCCGGGTACGGAAAACGCCCGCATTATTCATTATGCCTATGCGATTGAGTACGATTATTGTCCGCCGATTCAGCTAAAGAGCAGCCTGGAAACAAAAAAGATTTCAGGTCTCTTTCACGCCGGCCAGATTAACGGCACCAGCGGTTACGAAGAGGCGGCCGGACAGGGAATTATGGCTGGTATAAACGCCGCCAGAAAGATTCAAAATAAAGAGCCCATTGTCCTCGGCAGAGACCAGGCGTATATCGGCGTGCTGATAGACGATTTGCTCACCAAAGGCATCAATGAGCCGTACAGGATGTTCACGTCACGCGCTGAATATCGTTTGTCGCTAAGAGCGGACAACGCAGATAGAAGATTGACGCCTGTCGGCAAGTCGGTCGGACTTGCGGGCAAGAAGCGATGGACAAAATTCCGGAAAAAACTCGAAGGCATCGAAAAACTAAAAGAGTATCTGCAAAACACGCGAACAGGCGGCTTGAGTTTGTGGGAACAGTTGCGCCGGCCACAAAGCGATGTTGCCAAAACGCTCGCCGAGAATCCCGATATTAAGAATATGGGCCTTAATAAAGAGGTTCTGCAGGCAGTCACTATTGACGCCAAGTATCAGGGTTATTTAGCCAGGCAGCAGCGCTTGGTGGCCGGTTTCAGAACACTGGAGAGTAAAAAGCTTCCTGCTGATTTGGATTATAACAAGATAGTCCATTTGCGAGCGGAGGCGAAGGAGAAGCTCTCGGCTTTTAGACCGGGCACGCTCGGTCAGGCCGGCAGAATCGCAGGTATCACCCCCGCTGACATCACAGTAATCCAGGTTTATCTGAAAAAATATCACTGAGACCGCCTTAGGCAACCAAGCAGGCCGATTAGTTCTGAGCAAAAGAAAACCCCGCGCCAAGGCACACGGTTAATTTTTTGAAATACCTTTGTTGCGCTCGACATAAGGTGGAAAAAAATTTGTTGCAAAAGTGCGCTGAATGTGGTAGTTTGCAAAAGTTGGCAGGGTAGAAGGCAGGTTTGGAGGCTGCCAAAGCTAAAATAAACTGGCACCTTGTTTCTTAGGAGCTGTTGATAGTGAGTAAAGAGTTGTCTGGATGAAAAAGTCAGGAAAGCGCCTTTCTCGTGAAGTCGGTTTAGAGATAGGTTCCATATGCGGCAAATACTTCCTTAAACTGGAAGACCTCCACTACGGGTATTGGACCAACGGTCTTGAAGTAGATATAACCAATCTACACAAAGCTCAAGCCGACTATACCGAATTCCTGATTTCACACATTCCCGAAGGAGTTAAGACTATCCTTGATGTGGGATGCGGCACAGGAGGATTAGCCAAGAGACTTGTCGACTTGGGATATCACCCGGATTGCGTTTCGCCCAGTGCCTTCTTTGCTGAACAAGGCCGTAAATTATTAGGAGAGGACGTTAATATCTTTGAGTGCCGGTACGAAGAAGTCGAGACCGAGAAGCGATACGACCTTATCTTATTCGCCGAGAGTTTTCAATACGTCGACCTGAAACAGGCGCTGCAAAAGACTTTCAGATTCTTAAATGAGGGCGGTTACATGTTAATATGTGACATCTTCCGAAAAGATGTTGCGGGCAAAAGTTCGCAGAGAGGAGGCCATAGATTAAGGCAGCTTTCTGAGTTCACAACAGAATATCCTTTTACATGTATTAAGGATTTGGATATCACGGAGGAAACAGCCCCGACTATTGATATATTGGCCGATGCGCTAAGAAACGTAGGCCAGCCCGTTTTGCATTCAGGCCTTCGGTTGTTGAGCGGCAGACATCCGGTCGTTTTTAAGCTGCTGACGTGGAAATACCAAAAGCGGCTGAGCAGGATTAATGAAAGGTATTTCGAGGGCCGCAGAACCGGCGAAGACTTCAAAAAATTCAAATCTTATCGACTGCTGCTCTACAAAAAGGCCCACTCCAATTACACACATTCGTAACCGGTAGACGATGCCGCAGTTGAAATTGGCCTGCAGCCGATAATGCCCGCCGGGCCTCGGCCAAAGACCTGAAAAATTCTACGAACCGCTCGCATACAAAAGCATTAGTAGCTGAACGCAATTATCCGGATAATTGAAGATAAAAAAGAAGGCTCCGCCTGATTGCGGAGCCTCTTCTTTCTTAGCAGCATCCTGCCTCACGTCACTTCGGGACCACATTGGTCGCACACGGGCCTTTTTTACCTTGGCCAACCTCGAACTCAACCTTCTGGCCTTCGCTAAGATTGGCGTAGCCGGTCGACTTGATCTCCGAGTGGTGCACAAACAAGTCGTCGCCACCCTCATCAGGCGTGATAAATCCAAAGCCTTTTCTCTCATTAAACCATTTTACTGTACCTATACCCACTACTGTACTCCTTTGGCCTTACAAGCGGCCATCAATCAACTACCTGTCTCTCGCATTTTTTTGAGGACGATATTCTTGAGAGACGAAAGAATACGCCCTACGAACCACCTGATTATACCAGAGCCAATGCCCGGCGTCCAACAAAAAAAAATAAAATAACCATAGCCAAAATCCCAAAAAAATTACAAACCACCGTTGAAATGGCAGATAGCATACGCCAGTTGGACAAACCAAACAGCGCCGCGAAGCGACCTCAACCCAAATCGCCAATCTCGAAGCTCAGCTATCCGCTGCTTTTCCGCCCCAAATAATTTGGCATTCGAATTTTTGTATCTTATATTTTGTTTAGTGGCCCTAAAAGGTCAAAAAAACTATTTCTATCTAATTTATGGGGGTAAATCAAATGGAACCTGAAAGAAACTCACAAAATTGGTCACAGCCGTCCGAAAATCAAACCCAGCCGAGCACATGCCCACAACCTGAAGAAGAGTCCTCTTTCCAAAAGGAACAGCTCCAACGGACCTGGCTCAATGTTAAGCTGGCAACCTGGCTCAAATGTCTCATTATTATCGCTGCTTTGCTTATCACTGCTGCTTTAGTTGTTCCTAAGTTCACTTCAGCAAAGTCCCAGCAGCAAGACACCTCCGGCTACTACTCTGAATTCGAAGATGATTATTATGACGACTATTATGATTATGAGGACTAAAATCTTCGTTTCGGACTAAACGCTAAGAAACTTCGCGTTTAACCCCCCAAAACCCTCTTTTTGGGGGTTTTTTTATTTGGCCCCACGCCTGCCCCTGCAATTCTCAGGCAGGGGGTCCTCTGCCCTCTTTTTCTTCCTGATACTCTGATGCCCCGCTACCTGATGCCCTTATCTCCCCCCCAAAATCCCTTGATTCGAAAAAATGAAACGGTAGAATCAGCAGCCGACATCAAAACATGAGGCAATACTATGCTAAAGACAAAGGAATTTACGATTGAGTTAGAAGAAATAGACGCGGGCGAAAACCCGCTTCGCTTGGAAGGCCACAATAAAGGTATTGCCGAACTAACTGAATCGATAAGGAGGATTGGCCTTATTAACCCTCTTGTTGTGGCTCCCGGCTGTGATGGTGGGCGTTACCGTCTTATCGCCGGACATCGCAGACCGTATCGCATATAACTGCCATGACCTCGAAGATGGCCTGCGGGCCGGGCTGATTAGTCCCGATTTAATCGGGAAGCAATTAAAAAGTGTGGAAATTCTTGCCGAAGCCCAAAAACGAATACACGCCGAAGCAATCAAGGACCGAACCGTCCTAAGGACCAGAACGGCAAAAGCGATTATCGACAAGCTCGTCAGCGACTGTATTGACGCGAGCAAAAAGACTATCGCAGCGGCCAGCATAAAGACAGTTGATGATGTATATGCGATAAGTGAAAACCTGATTGTGCTCTCAGGCAAGAGTGAGGCCGAGCTGCTTGAACTGGAGAAGTTTTTACTTGAGAATTTCTATCAGCATAAGTCGTTAATTCAGACATCAGGCAAGGTCAGAGAATGGCTCGAGCAGCTTTTCGAAAAGATTTGCCGAAAGCCGCACCTGATGCCCGGCTATTTTCAGCGATTAGCTGCCGCAGAAGGCCTGCAGCGGACGGTATGTGATTATATCGCGGGGATGACCGATAGATACTGTTTGAAGATGCTCGCCCCGTTAGAATAAAGACAATGATTTCTAATGGGGGAAATTTTAGGCTGTGTTTGGAGAAGAAAATAGGTGGCCCCTTAGGGGTAAACTGGCCATAGTTTCCTCCCCGCCGTCACCCCGAGCGCAGCCGAGGGGTCTATTAAAATTAACCACAGATACTCCGGGCACAAGTTTCACAGATTGCGCGGATGGCCGCGGGGGCTTTTTACCCCGCTCAGACGCCGCGGGGGCTTTTTCACCTCGAACGCAAGTCGAGAGGTCTATTCTTTTCGTCATTGCGAGCTGACCGAAAGGGAGGCGCGGCAA
>Ga0114922_10003383_pt1 | contig 14887 bp, 13 predicted proteins | sample AartaG_FD_100975 | JGI IMG/M metagenome (GOLD analysis project Ga0114922, IMG submission 100975) | Deep subsurface microbial communities from Aarhus Bay to uncover new lineages of life (NeLLi) - Aarhus_00045 metaG | ecosystem: Environmental > Aquatic > Marine > Oceanic > Sediment | place...
AGCAGATATACTCGAGAAATTCAGCAGAAAAGTGGACAAAGATGTTCTAAAAGAGTTCTTGGAGGAGAGAAGGTGATTGTTGTTGACACTTCTGTTTTTCTTGATGAGCTCTTCAAATATGACTAAAATCGGGAGTGGTCATTTGGTCTCAAACGATAAAATCCAGGTTGAAAGTGCAAGAAAGTTCGGAGTTGAAGCTTATTATTTGCTTGAAGAGTTTGAAAAGGTAAAAGAAAAGATGACAGGGTGTTAGTATGAGACTTCTATTTTTTTTATTTCTGGGATAAATCTCGAGAATTACACGAAGTGGTACGGTACGTAAGGCACGAGAGAAGGGGAAGAGAACTTGGGCGTGGAATAGCGGAAACGTTTTTGGAGAGTGGAAAGCAGCCGGTAGGGTTGAGTAGCACATTTTTATAACCACGAGATTACACGGAATTACGGAGAATGTTGAGCTAAATGTGCAAATAAAGCATGAAATTGAAACTTTAAAATAATTCAGTGTCGGAGGTAAAATAATCCGGTCAATTGCACGAAGAAATAATTGAAATAGTGCGAAGTTTTATATACATTCTTATCCCTTATGCTTTAATTATACGGGGTATGATATTCTGAAATAAGATTGAAAATGAAGCATTCAGCACTTCATATAACACCATGTAGCTACCAGTTTACGTATCGAAATGGACGACTTTGAGCTTGCACCGTTCTACGAGAAGGGCGGCGCAATAAAAGCGTATCAAATCTTCGGACAAGAACTGGATAAGGTTTTAGAGGAACTCAATGAGGCGCTTGTGATATGAACGAAAAAGAGCTGCAGTTGATTCAGGAAGGAGGAGAAGGCTATAATATTGAGTTTAAAGAAGCTCTGACGGATATTGACAAGGAGTTTGTCGCTTTTGCCAATTCATCAGGCGGGAGGATCTTTCTCGGAATAACTGACGATAAGAAGATAAAGGGCGTGAAGATAACAAATAGGCTCAAATCACAGGTTCAGGATACAGCGGATAATTGTCAACCCTCGGTAAAGATTTTATTTGAGGTGTTTAAGGACATACTGGTTATAATAGTAAGAGAAGGAGTGGATAAGCCATATAAATGCTCTTCAGGATTTTATACGCGGGTTGGTCCTAATTCCCAAAAGCTTAATCGTGATGAGATCATTGAATTCTTTAAGGCAGAAGGCAAAATCCGGTTTGACGAGTTGGTGAACTTGAAATTTGATTATGATACTCAGTTTGACGCCAAAAAGCTTGACAGGTTTTTGAGACTTGCGGGCATTTCGAAGGTTCTGGATACATCGTCCATACTGGTGAATTTAGGCGTTGCGGAGAAGCAGGAGGGTAAAATTATTTTTAACAATACCGGGATTCTCTTTTTTACAAGGAATTTGCAGGACATATATTACCACACTGCGGTGACCTGTGCCCTCTATAAGGGAACAGAGAAGGTAGAAGTTCTGGACAGGCGAGATTTTAACGAGGATTTGATCTCCGATATAGAGGGCACGATGAATTTTCTCAAGCAGTATATCCCAGTAAAGTATGAGATGACCGGCGAACCGAGGAGGAAAGAGATACCAGAAGTGCCTTATGATGCTCTGCGTGAGGCGGTTATAAATGCCGTGGCACATCGCGACTATTTTGAGAAGGGCGCAAATGTGATGGTGGAGATGTTTGCTGACCGGATAGAGATAACGAATTTTGGCGGGCTTGTAAAGGGTTTGAAGCCTGAGGATTTTGGGAAGAAGAGCGTTCTCAGAAACCCTAATATTGCGAATCTACTGCATAGAGCGGGCTATATAGAGAAGATGGGAACGGGCATCAATAAGATGAGGCGGCTGGTAGCGGAAGCCGGACTGCCGCCGATTGAATTTGAGTTTGGGACATTCTTTACGGGTATTTTCAGGAGACCCGCGAGAATAGAGCCCATTGTTTTTGATGAACGTGGCGGTGTATTTGGCGGTGTATTTGAGGCTGTAAATGATGCTATAAATGATACTATAAATGAGCCTATAACTGAGGGAATAAAAAAACGATTGACAAACGAGTTGTTGCATATTGTGGAATATGGTTTTATTACAAGAGTGATAATAGAAAACATTTCCAAAATATCTCCTGCCACTGCTAAACGGGACATATCCTTACTAAAAAAATTGGACCTTATTAAATTCGAGGGGGCCCGTAAAACAGGTAGATATATCCTGACGGAAAAAGGGAAGAAGATGATTGCGAGGGTAAGGGAATGACCGTGATCAAAGATATAATTCTCTTTTCACAGCCGCTTCAGAAAGTGAAAAGGTGCCTATTCTAACTATGGATGGCGAGTTATATGTGCAAGTAAAGTCGAAGCGTAGTGTGAATGAAGCTAATATAAGGTATTCGATTATCGCATGTTCTTATCGTTCTCTCCATTGATAGTTTTCGGGATTATAGGTTGAGTTAAGTTAAGGAGGGGGTTATGGTCATATAAACCTCAGTTCAAGGTCTCTCTAGCAGGTTAAGCTATCCGGCTTAAAATGATTCAGTGTCGGAGGTAAAATAATCAGGGCAATTGCACGAAGAAATGATTGGGATAATGCGAAGTTTTATATACTGACAAAAAAAAACTGACAGTATAGCTAAAAGTGGAATAAATAGGAGGGCTATAGGATATAAGGTCTGGCAAGAAATAAATGACTCCAACAGGTTCAACAAGAGTAATAAATGCATCTCCCACGAAAAGTTTTTTCACTCGAACCCTTGTCAAAGATGTCGACGTAATCGATGCAATATTAGATTTAATCGACAATTCAATTGACAGCCATATAAAAAACAATCTTCATGAAAAAAAAACTAATATCAATATCCTTATCAGAAAATGAATTTGTAATCGAAGATAATTGCGGCGGAATTGATAAGGAAGAAGTTTATGAACGGGTTTTCCGTTTTGGAAAACCATACGAAGAACATGCAAAGACTATTGGCATTTATGGTATTGGATTGAAGCGGTCCATATTTAAATTAGGGAAGAACATACTTATAGAATCGGATGATGGTACTAATTGCTATTCAATTCCGATAAAAGAAGACTGGATAGACAACGAGGATGACTGGAATTTAACTTTTGATAAAGAAGAGGGGAGCAGTGGCAATCCTTTCACAAGGGTAACTATTACTAACCTGTATCCAAATATAGCTGATGAACTGAAGACAATAGAATTAGAGAATAAATTAAAAAATAGAATTAGAGATACTTATTCAATATTTATGGAGGAAAGGGTCACGATTGAAGTAAATGATGAAGCAGTGGATTACTATGAGTTCGAGTTTTTATGTGAGGAGGGGAAATTCGCACCGTTCCATGAAACGCACCAAGTTGGGGATGTCGAAGTTGAAATATTCGCTGGTTACAGCCCTGGGGGTCGCGGCGGAACGTCTTCTGGATGGTATGTATTTTGCAATGATCGTCTAATCATTAGTCAAGATAAATCAGATCGTACAGGCTGGGGGTACGGTGATAGAAACTACCACTATCCCGAAGACGACTGGTTTTTGGGGCTTGTTTTCTTTAGATCTGACAATCCCATGTCACTTCCATGGAAGACAACTAAAGATAATATTCAATACGATTCACGGGTGTATCGTACAGCACAAATAGAAATGAAAAGCATCACAAAGCGGCTTACGGATGTTATTCGCAAAGCCGGGAGGACTAAAGATGCGGCAGGAGAGACTATTGGAATATCACTTTTCTTAGATGTGCCATTGATACCTCGGAGCGATATCAAAGATGAGCAAAAAGAAATTGTGCCTGCACTCAAAGGCAAAGATGGAGTTGTTAGTATAAATATTCCCCTAATGACTAATATACAGTATGCAAAAAAAACTGAACTTGTTAAAAAAGCCAAGAATAAATTAGGTAATCCTTACATGTCAAATAAAGCAGTGGGTGAAAAAACATTTGATTACTATCTGGATATGGAGGAAATCGAGGATGAGTAAAAGCTATGAAAAAATAAATTATGTTTTTAGACTTAAGAAGCAAATAGAAAGAAAAATGATAATTGAAACCTTACAACAAATCAGTATTCTAATTGACATATCTAAATATCACTATTTTGGATTTGGTTCTGTATATTTTGCAGACTTTTTACTGTTCCATAAATACCTCAATATAAATTCAATGACTTCCATAGACCATAATAAAGAGGATGAAAAAAGATTTGCTTTTAACAAACCATATGGTTTTATTACCTTCAAGATATCTGATTCCACTACATTCATGGAACGTGAGTTAAAATGGGAAGATAAGCTTTTCATTTGGTTGGACTACGACGGTAACTTAGGTATGACAATGATTGATGATGCTAAACTTGTTGCATCGAAATCAAAGCCTTTGGACATATATTTAGTAACTATGCGAGCTACGTCTCCCCCCAACATAGATGATTTTAAAGAAGAATTTGCGTTGTATATCCCCCGCAAGTTAAAATATAAAGATTTTAAAGGAAAAGAATTTCCTAAAGTATTGAATGGAATTATGACGGCAAGTATTGAGAGTGGTCTTAATACCCAAGAAAACATACGTTTTCTCCAACTCTTTAACATTACATATAGTGACGCAAGTAAAATGTACACGTTTGGCGGAATATTTTATAAGGATAACAAATGTGCGGATTTAAAAGATAGGCTAAGCAATTTACACTATATTTCTCATGATGACCGTGTTGTCGATATTGATTGCCCGATTCTTACGCTAAAAGAAAAAATAACGCTAGATTCCCGCATAAAAGCTGAGAAAGGTGAATTGACCAGAGATGAACTGGGTTTGAAGGATAAAGATATTAAAAGTTATGGCTCATATTATAAATACTATCCGCAGTTTTTTGAGAGCGTATACTAGATTCTAATAGCTTCGCCATTTCCGCAGTGGAGTCTTCGCTTACTCGCTTTGCCCCCTCGTTTTTAATCAACATGTTTACAGGTGCTAATGGTATTTCAGACATTTTTATCTGTTTGATTAAGTGATGATGGCGTATTTGCAAGAGAACTTGGTCATGGAATAGCAGAAATGTTTTTGGAGACGGGAAGGCAGAGAGTGGGTTTGAGTAGCGCAATAGCCTGAAGAAGGCTGGATGGAACGAATCAGAAGGTTTTTATCCACCTGAGAGAGGGGGATTTGTACCTATACCTTCCATGCCTGAAAGCGCTACCTTCTGCATAGAGGTCATATCGCATTTTGACCGTTTGGATATGTAATCTCATCAGGGAACCAAAAACTTATTCCTTCTTCTCTCAGACACTTTATTTTCTCTTCTTTCGTTTCCTTATATTTTATACCCTTCATTATCTCATCTTTAATGTGTTTTCGTTCAAGATTTTTTGCTTAGATTAACCAAAAAATCAATTGGAGAATTGATTCTTTCATATTCTGCATACAACAAATTAATTCCACGTTCGATATGATTGCGTAAATATTTTGAGAAATATTGCGTATCATTCAGTTTTTTCATCTCATGTTGAACAATCAAAGCTTTAAATACATCATCATATTCTCCCGTAAGCGTATATCTATTAAACTCATATCCAGCATTATTTTTTGGCTTAAACTCTTTTACGGGTACATTTTCATCTAAAGATCGCCCTATAGCTATTCTACAAATTATATTTCTCCTCAAGTCTAATTTATTTGAAAGATAATCAAGTTGTTCAGATGCTTCCTTTGAAATCCTTAATTTGTTCACCATTATATCCACTCCCTAATCAAAGAAGTATCCCTTATTAATCTTATTTTCTTCCTCTGGCGATAGTGTATATGCCTTATTGATGTGAGGCTTTAACCTCTGATATAATTCTTGATCTATCTCACGATCATGAGATAAAATAATGACTTGGTCGCCGGCATTTGGGAAAAAATCATCAATAATTTTTCCAACATGGCTCTTATCCAATTTTGCTAAAGGGGAATCCATTACTATTGGGAGTTTTTTATTTGATATTTTTGCCAGACCCCAAAGTACACATAGCGCATATATTTCTTTTTCTCCGGTTGATATACTTTCTTTGTTTACAACCTTCCCTTCAAAATCAACGAGCGAAGTAGAAAAAGTTATAGCATCAATTTTAATCTCTTTAACCATGTCTTCCTTATTCGCAAGTTTACGATACATACTTGTTATTATCCTTGCCAGTTCTTCAATTTTTGATGAAATAACCCTATCTATAAATTCTTGTAAGGAATCTTCGATTCCGGTGCTGAGTTCTAATTTCCTATGATCCTCTTCAATACAAACTATTTTTTCTTCCAATTCTTTTATAGCGTTTTCAAGTTCAATTTTTTTCTCATTTAAGTTTTGATTTTTACTTTTCAATAGAGGAATATATCTCTCAAGAACCTCAATCTCTGTACGAATCGATGATAGTTCGTCAATGTAATCTTTTACAAAGCCTTCATCTGGAATATTTTTCAATCTATCTCTGATTTTTCTAATCTGGATAAGCTTTTCCTCTCTTCGTTTAAGGATTTTATTAAATCTTCTTTTTATATTTATTTCGATCTTTTTCAAAAAATTCTCTATTTTAGCCATTTCTGTATTTGTAAGGTCATGAATAAGAGGTCCCTCTGATTCATTACTGTGTTTTATAAACATTTCTGAAAAAATATTTTTAATTTCGTTTTTAATAACTTTAAATTCCTTTTCAGGAAGCTTACTCAGCCCTTTATTCGATTCTATCCTCTTAATAAACTTTTGATTAATTTCCTTTAAAATATGTTCACTTGCAATTAATTCCTTTCGCTTTTTTTCCACTTCAAGCTGTTCTAACAAATTTTCACACGTTTTTGATGCAATAATAAAGGGAAGAGAATCCTCACAAATATATTTTATTTCGTTGTTTAACCCATTAAGTTCTTCTTTTAATTTGAAGATTGTGTTTTCGTTCTTTTCTCTCTCTTCGGCAAATGCACCAGCTTTTCTTCGTAGGTTCTCTTCAATATCTTTTTTTCTATTATTTAACTCAGTTATATTAGAGGATTTTTTCTCAATATCATTTTCTATTTTATTTAATTCATTCTTTATTGTTAATATTTCTCCCTCTTTTTCTCTGATTTCGGTTTGAATTTCAAAACGATCGATGTTTCTTCGTTTAATTTTGCTTTTTAACGTGCTTAGATCATCAGCCAATGTTTCGTAAAGCTTTAAACCTGTAAGATCACGAATAGATTCTCTTAAAATCTCATCTGCGTTATTTCCAACGGCCAATTCCTTAATTCTTTCCCCATCAAAAAAGAAATGATTTGTGATATAAGGAGGGAACAAAGAGATAATATAATCCTCCCAGTATTCTTCAGGAATAATCTCTAAGGGAACACCGTCCCGAAAGATTGTAAAATTTTCATTGTTTATCTTACCATTGTTGCTGAGTATCCAATCCCTTTTTAGAGTGATCGAATAGGTTGGAAAAGTATTATCGATCTCTACCTCAATTTGGATAAAAAATCGTTTATCATTATCCCTGATAGAAGATTTATTTTTTGCAGAGATTAAATAATTTTCGTAGTCTTTGTTTGATAAAATAGAACCATTGAATCTCTTACCAAACATACATAGCCTTATGGATTCCAAAATTGTTGTCTTGCCAGATCCATTAACTCCGCCAATTAGTATGATGTTGTTTTCATTATCTTTATTATTTAATGTCATATCAATGGTATGTTCGCCTCTAAAGTTTTTGAAGTTGCAAATAGTAATTTTGTTAATTTTCATTTTCTAACACTATTTTCTGCTTTTATTTCGCTTATAATATACTCCTCAATAACCTTTTCTAAACGGTTGTAAATCCCAGTTCTACGAGATAATGATGAAAGGTCTTTCTCCACTAACAAGAGTTGCTTTATCAGATGTATTGGGATTCCGTGCTTATCACATATTTCACTTAACTGTTCCCAATCCTTAATATTGGTTTCACTCAAAGAAGGTTTTACATCCATTTTTGATAATTTCAAAACATCAGTTATTGAGGATATATTGTCTCCTTCATAAATCCACGTCGTTTCTATCGCTTTTATTTCCTCTGGAGATATTAGGGGGGGACCTCTGTTAGCGACTTGTTTCTGAAGTTTAATCAAGCGTCTAAAAATTTCATGTCGTGCTTCAAAGGTAAATGGACCAAGAACTTTATGTCCACGGTGTTCAGATGGGATGAAATCCCTTCCTAATTTCTCAGCAATTATCTTCTTTTTTTTATCATTCTTTCTTGTATCTTCTCGCATCAAGGGATCATCTCGAATTTCTTTAAGCCAATTTCTAAACTCCCAAAGAGGTTCTAACCATGCTTCTCCATCCTCAATCAGTCCTTCTAATGATTTATCTCTTTCAATAACCGTGCATACCCAACAACCGAAACGACTACTACCAGAAGGAGGAATGCTTTCGTCTATTATAAAAGGGACTTCGGTATCGCATTTTTGATACAAAGTAAACAAATCTCGATTGTTATCGCCCCACGGTGAAGGAGTTTGTAACAAATAATCCCAAACTTCTTGAACCTCCCAATTTTCTATAGGTGCATAGATATACGCACCAAATATTGTTGTATGCCTCCTTAATTTATAATTTGGGATTTCATATTTTTTCATCGTTTGAATATATATTCCCCCTTCCGATTTTCTGATACCAAGAAGAATAATAACTTCTCCGCTTTGTTTAACTTGATTCAATATATATTTTGTTGCAGGTTTTATTTTGAGCCTATCTGTGCACCAGCGAAACCACTTATTTGGAGCGGGATATCCTCTTCCAATGAGATTTACCCAAAAGGTATCGTTTAATTCTGGTCTTAAAATATTAACATTGATTGGCAGTCCATCCTTTTTAGCCTGTTTTTCAATTTTCGTGCAGACTTCTTTTATCCTTTCTCCCACTATGGGATTTTCCACTAATGTGTCGGAAGAAAGTATATGCACTTCTTTGGTTCTTTTATCTGGAGGGAGATCTTTGAGCATATAATAGGCCATCTGTACCACACAAGTGGAGTCCTTACCTCCGCTAAAACCGATTATCCAAGGTCGTTTGTCATTTAAGTATAGGTCTTTCATTTCATACAATGTTTTTTGACAATACTCCACTCTAATCACCCTCTTTAGTTATGTAGTCCCAAATACTAGAAAATCTCTCTAATTCATTTGTAGTATCTGGTCCGTGATTCTCAAACCATTTTCTTAGAATTTCAAAACCAGCATAAAAATATTTTTCAAATTCTTCTAATCTGTTTTCTTGAACTTCCAAACAACTTAAAATAATAAAGTCATATAACTTTGCTTTTTTGAAAGAATACATTTTAGCCATTTCTTTAAGACTAAGTTTCTCTTTTTTATCTAGCGGCTCTTCAAGATGTTCTTTATATAATGCAATAGCAGTACAAAATGTCACTATATCTATCTCCTCCACAAAACTTAGTTTCTTTTTTGCGTAGTTAAAAAATTCTTTATCCTTGCTAAGTCTTACTTTCCTTACCATTCCTTTGCGCTCAAATACCTCATATGTCATTTAATCACCACCCCTAAAATTTGTCAATGTCAAATTCTATAATTTTCTCTGCATTTTTATTTTCTATATATGATATTAGTTCCATTGTTCCGTGCATCCTCCTGTAGATCCAATTTTGTGTGTTAATGTGAGGGTTTAACCATTTGAACGTATCTGTTGTATACTCTTTTCCCGGTATCATATGTAAAATTAATTGCTCTTCAGTTTTGCTAAGCTGCTCGATTAATCTTTTATCATGGCCCGGATCTAATCTTAGTAGTGGATCGTCAATAACATACGGTATTTTTTTACCCAAAAATTTGGAAAGTCCGAAGAAAAATGCCATTAGCGATATTTGAAGATTACCCCTATTGATCTGGCTTTCTTTAAGTGGTTCACCCTTTTCTTGTTTAATTTGAAAGTGGTAATCTGGGTCAATTTCTATCGAATGGAATCTTTTTGTATCCTTTATTATGTTTCTTAAAAATTCCGATGCTGTTTTATTAACCTCGGATAATAAAGAGTCTAAGAACTCTTTTCGTGTCTCTTTAGACAGTTGTAACAAAGATTGGGTTATTTTTTTCTTTTCATTAATTTCTCTTATTTTCCTCTTTTGATCATTCTCCAAGTCCAGTTGAAGTCGCAAATCTTTAAGTTCCTTTTCTATCTCCTCTATTTTGTTTTCTATCTCTTCGCCATTTCTTTCCTTTCTATCAATTTTTTCTTCCATTTTTTCGAAATTTTTTATTTTCTCTATCACCTCTTTATTTTTTGTCGTTTCACCGATTAGATCCATCTGATTTTTTACCTTTAGTAGCTGTTGATCTCCTTCATCAAATCTTTTCTTGTAATCTAAGAATTTTTTCTTCAGTGACCCGCATACTCCTTTATACACTGCGAATGTTTTTAAACTATCGGCCTTTATTCCTCCACCACCAGAGAATGATAGTTCTTTAAAGTCTTCCAACTCATCATGACTAATTTTAGTCCCTCTTTTTATCAAGGAGTCTTCTTCCTTTGTATCAAAAAATATCCCGGAATAATCCCTCTCTACCGAAGATCTTACTACATTAACAGCAGCTTCAAATTCTTCCTTGCTAGTTTTTTCCTTTCCTGTTTTTTCTATTGCATTCTCGATAACAGCTTCTAATAGCAATAAATCCATATTGGAAATTAAGTCCTTTTCTTCTTTAAACTTATCGTTCAGTTCCTTAATTTCGTTTAATAAGTTATCTCTTCTTTCCACTAAATCTCTGAATCTTTTCTCTTCTGCAGAGGGAACACCTCTTCTAAATAGCTTTTTCTTCTCTGTTTTTAGATTGTCTATTTCTTTCTTCAGCTGTGTAACAGCCTCTTTTTTCTTTTGTATATCTTTTTCTTTTCCCTTTATTTTATTCGCAGTATCCCCACGAATTTGACCTTCGATCTCGTAAACCTCATCTTTGTACAATTCGATAACTCTTTCCAAGGTGCTAACGACATCATCTAGTTTTTCAAGACCCACAATTTTGTTTATATGGTCTTTTATTGTTTTCTCTCTATTTTCTTCGAACTTCTTTAATATATCATCTGCATCAAAAATGAAATACTCCATAAGCTCCACTGGTAAAAAGTATTTTCCAATAAACCTATTGGGGTCCTCTTTTATAGGTTCACCATTACAGATTACATGTATCTCGGATTCACTTACTTTCCCTTTCCTTTCAATGTTGAATTCCCCCGACCTAACAATTCTGTAATGGTCACCTTCTATCTCTACTTCTAATTCCACACCCATATCCACTTCTCTATCGCCCTTTTGCTCGGCAATCTCTATGGATAACGTATTGACCCATTCTCCCCAATTCCGTTTATACCCATCACCAAAGAGGCACCACAGTATTGCTTCACTTATGGATGTTTTTCCGTGGCCAGTCTGACCAATATTTAAAGAGACGCTTTTATCCTTCCTCTCATTGTCAAAAAATACTATTTCTTGTTCCTTATAAGGGGTTTGATAATATGGCTTAAAGTTTTTCAATTTAAGTTTTACAAACTTCATTTGTTATTGCCTTCCCCTTCTTCATCTATGATAACTTTTATTGAGCGTGCTCTGTCTTCGTCATTCTGATTTTCATGTTCAGCTATATGTCGATATATCTTATATAGAATTTCTAAATATTCATCTTTGCTTAGTTTTTCACATACCCTTTTCATTGTTCTAATTATTTTATCCTCTTCCCTCATCACTTTACCACCCCTCAACCATTTTATCCAAATCTCCTTCAGAGATATTATATTTGTCTAAAATTTCTTCTAATTTCATCTTTTCTTCTGGACTTTGACTGCACCGAATAAACTCCCATGCCCGGAGTAATTGAGCCATTATAATCCCTCTATACATCTCTTCCAGCTGTTGAGGAAACGCTAAAATATCGTATATCTTTACAGTAGGCTTAATTCTGTTAGTGGGGTTTCTTAAAACACGTCCTCTCCTCTGAATATACTCCCTTGGGTTTCTGGAACTCGACAATAAAATCAAAGATTCACATGAAGGTATATTGACACCCTGATCTAAACAGTGCATAGATAAAATAAATCTACAATTGCTTCTCTTGAATAAATTTAATGCTTCGTCTCTTTTCAAGACGCCGGAGTGATACTTTATATATGAGTCTATTTTTAATTCTTCAAACACTCTTTGGACAGCGTCCAATTGCTCAGAATCTTCACAATATACAATACATTGCTTTAATTTATTTTTGTTTTCTTCTAAAATCCGCCTGAGAACGGATAACTTATTCCTCGCCTTTTTTATCACTTTAGCTCGTTGATTCATTAATGTTTTAACTGAAGGTGATAGTATATTGTCTTTTTCTGAAATTTCATTTTCAAAATTTATAGCAATTCCCTTGCCTATTTTTTTGGTTAAATCTCTTACTCGCTCTTCCTCTTCTTCGGTTAATTTGGCAATGGACAAATAGTAGTTGTAATTGGATAAAGCTCCGTCTTTTTGTGCTTCTTTTATCCCATATTCAAATATAACAGGGCCAAAATAATTAAATGTTCTCTGAGTTCCTTCTGGGTCATAATATCTCTCAGGCGTTGCGGATAGCCCCAACACATATTTTACATCGTCTAAACGTTCATTTAAGGTATCCATACGATTTTTCGTGCCGTAGGAATGGACTTCATCGCCTATAACCAAATCTGGCCTCTTTGCTTTAAAATGCTGAAAACCCATTAAACTATCTATTGTAATGCATAAATATATATTGAACTGACCATCATCACCAAAATCTTTTATCCATACCTTTCGGGCATTTCTTTTTTTATCAGACGAGATTTCTGAGTAATACGTAAAAATAAAGTCATTCTCAGAAGTAAAATCAAGCAAATCCTCTTTCCATTGCTCTGCAAGATTCTTTTGAGGAACAATAATAAGAATTCTATTACCATATCTTTTCATTTTTTCGAGGTAACTATTTATACAAATTAATGCAGTAAACGTTTTACCCGTCCCTGTTGCCATCTTGAAAACACCTCTTTTTCCATTTTCCAACCATCTCTCAACAGCCTCCTTCTGATAACCCCTGAGCTCGATCTTTTTCTTTTCTCCTTTAGCTTTTCTCTTCAGCCACTTCTCCAAATCCAACTCTTCTATGTTATCTGGAGCCATTTCAATTAATTTATCTTTTATAGCAATAGGAACATTTACTACTCTTGTTCTTTTTGAAGTGCCCTTCCAAAATTTTTCGAATCTCTCCAAATCCGCATTGAGATAGCCTTTTTCATATTCTTTCCAACTGCGAAACACCTTAAATTCCTCTATATTAGCTTGCCATGCACTTGCAGTTTCGTTATCAGACCCGCTAAAAGACATTTTATTTCCCTCAGCATCTTCAAGAATGCCAACTTTCTGATGAAATATTCCCTGCTTTTCCACATTCTCTCTATCCATAGCCAACCCATTAGCATCCACTACAACAGCCACTTTGATTTGCAATTTGTTATTTGCGACCATCCACCCTAAAGCTCTTACATGGTCTCGGATAAATTCATCTTCTAACTTTTCTAAATTTTCCATCATCATCATCTCTATTACTCTCGCAGGCTTTTCATATCCCTCTTTAATTGCTTCAACATCCGCTTTTCGTAGTTTTGCTCCACAAATTAATTCCATATGTCCACCGTTGGCTATGAATTTAGAAAGCCCCTTTGCAGCTACTGCAAGGCTACTTGAAGTAAAAAAGCCAGCTAATCTTTTATATTTAATGGAGTTCGATAATGCTGGAATATAAAAATCATTGAGTATATCATCAAAATCCGAGTCATAAGCATTCCTTACGTGTAAGTCTTTCAGGCTCATTTTTTATCACTTCACATCATTTATTTCATTTCTATTTTATTCTTTCTTAAAATTTGTACCTTTTAAAACTTTCACCTGAACATACTATCTTCTCTTCTCTCTACCATCATCTTATAATAATAAGCCTCCTCACGGCTGGCTACTCCTACCTCCTTTGACATCTGTTCAAATTCCGCATCCGACATTCTCGAAGAAACAATCCTGGATAATTTGTCTGTACCACGAGATATATCAGTCTCTTCCTTTCTTCTCCAGATAATTTCGCTAGGTAGAAGATTCCCGAAACAGAACCTTGCATCCAGTCTGGCTGGTAACAACCGTGAAGAAGCTTGGGGGATGGGATACAAGACGGTGAAATTGTGCAGGTGTATCCAACACCCAACAAGTTGACAGCCCCAAAAAATCGAAAAGCTTTTATATCCCTTAATGCATAGTAATTTCAGGCAGGCTTCGTAGGGGTATAGTGACTTATAATCCGCTAATATAATTCTCATCATTCGGCTCTGCCTGAACGGGCAGGGCAGGGGAAGAAGATGAACGGTGTATCTCTGCCTGGCAGCGCAGTATTGTCTGTGTGTGCTTCGCGGATACCCGGATACGGGGGATTTGATATGACAACAATCGCGACCCTTGGACTGGCAAACACATTCTCTGAGCTGGCTGCCAGAAAGTATGGCGAGTACCATTTCTTCATAGATGTGGAAGGACATTCTGAAGAACACCATATCATGGAAGCGCTGTCTGAGATCGAAAAAGAGAACACCATACGGGTGCTTGGCTCGTACGCCATAGCTCGTCAGGTATTTGAAATGCTGGCAGACGCTGAAGACGACGGGGGGTGCTGATCAGATGAATATGAACTCACTGCATCCAACTCCTTTTAGCGATGACAGGTCTAATCCTCATGTCCACGTCGCTACGGGAGGAAGTGCATATGATAACACGAGAGAGGTTCTCTCACAAATCAACCTCGCTGCTGCGGTCAAAGGCAAGCGTGTTCTTTTAAAGCCTAATGCAGGGCGAATTGCTAC
>Ga0114922_10003384_pt1 | contig 14883 bp, 9 predicted proteins | sample AartaG_FD_100975 | JGI IMG/M metagenome (GOLD analysis project Ga0114922, IMG submission 100975) | Deep subsurface microbial communities from Aarhus Bay to uncover new lineages of life (NeLLi) - Aarhus_00045 metaG | ecosystem: Environmental > Aquatic > Marine > Oceanic > Sediment | place: Aarhus...
GGCGGTCGGGCCGGACCTGTTGGCGCTTGAGAACGAATTGCAGAAGCTCTCGGCCTACGTCGAACCGGAAACGACCATCAGCGAACGTCACGTGGGCGAGATAGTCGCCCAGGCGCGCCAGCACGCCGTCTTCGAGCTTGCGGACGTCGTCGCGCGGGGGGACGCGGCAGAAGCGTTGCGCCTATGCGGCCGGCTTCACCTTCGCGGCGAGCGACCGGAGGCCATTCTGGCCGTCCTGGCACTGCGCGTGCGCCAGCTCTGGCAGATAAAGAGGCTCCAGGCCAGGGGCGTCCCACAGAAAGACATTGCCGGGCAGGTCAACGTGCCCCCCTTCGTGGTGCGCCGTTCGCTCGGGGCCCTGGGCAGGCTCTCGGACGAGGCGCTGGCCCGGCAACTGGCGACGCTCAACTCTGCCGACCTCGAGCTGAAGACGCAATCCCTGCGGGCGCAGGAGGAGGAGGTGTGGTTGGAGCGTCTGGTGGCCAGGCTTTGCGAGGCGTAGGCGGGGATCAGAGCACGGATTGGTGCTTCTTGTTGACGGCCGTCGCGTTCGCAAGTTCGAGTTCTTCGGGCTCGAGAAGATCGCCGAGCACATCATCGAGGTCCGCATTGAAGTCGGCGGCGATCACCTCGCGCGGCTCCAGGATCAATTGGCGGTGCCGCTTCCTGATCAGCTCCAGTCTGCGAGCCAACAGCCGCTGAGCCGTCTCCCGCTGCTTGGTCTTGTTCTTCTTTCCGGCCATGTGCGAGCTTTCCTCTCTCCTTGTCTTGGGTGGCATGCGCCGAAGCGACGCAGTTACGCGGGCAATGCAGTTTCTCGATTGGTGGGAACGTCCGTCACACCCAGACCCCTGACAGCTATCCCGTCGATCCGTTGGTTCACGGCAACAGGTCGCTGACTCATGTCCCCCCTCCGTGGGTGCCAGCCACGCCTGTTCGTGGCAGATGCCGGAACGCAATCTGCCGGTCAAGTGCGACAAAAGTAAGCGAACTCGCCCCCCTTTGTCAAGACCTAAACCACCACATCATACCTTTTCTGCCCGGCCAGTCAAGCCCCCCTATTGCGGGCTGCGACCCGGCCAGGGGTAGGTGTTCTCCTTGACGGCGTTGTAGTTGGCGTCCAGTTCAGGTTCCATCAGCAGGATGGCGGCTATCCGCCGCGCCATCTCGGTGACGAAGCGCGCCTCGTCCGCCGTCAGGCTCCGGCCGAGCACGCGGTTGTCCCGGTACGAAAGCCACTTCTTCAGAACCTGGTAGCCGCCGATGTGGTAGTCCCACACGCGCTGCGGGATGTTCTTCCAGTAGACCTCGTCGTTCACGTAGACGTCCAGCGTCGTCTCGCCCAGCTCCCGCGGCGTCTCGCCCTCGTCCTCGGCATAATCGCGTTCCACGGCTTTCCCGGCGCCGGGCATGGTGGCATTGGCTGCGCCCGGGTAACCCCAGTCGGCGGTCACGAGCAGGTCGCCTGCGGACGGGTCGAGCTGTCGGCCCTCGACATGGGTGATGTTGCCTATGCAGCCGAGTTCGGGGTGGATCGTGCCGCTCGTGACGCCGCTGGCCGGCTGCTCGGGGTCGAGCAGCGCGGCGATCCACCATCCGAGCTCGGCGGATGCGTCCAGGAGATCCTTCGCGTCCGGCAGCGGCACGCGCGGCCACCCGACTTTGACTCCGTCCCCGTTCTCGGTCAGGTAGGCTGGTGCAAATCCGATTGCCAATGTGTGGTCCCATACCGCGTGGGCCGCTCCAGGCGAGAAGTCTGGATCTTGGTACCCGAGGCGGGTCAGGTACTCGTGCGTGTTGCTCGAGCAATTCGCAACCACGACTAGCTTCGTGCCATCTCGCTTCTGAACCGTATTGGCACGCGCGCCCATTGCTAGGCCCGGCTCTTGCAGAACCCAGACGGGAAAGTGTCGAGCGTGCCCCGAAAGGCAGTCATAGTCGCAAATGGTCTTAGAGAACATGAACGGCGCACCCTCTGGGCTTTTGTCTGCTGTGTCGCGCGTCACCAGGAATGCGTTCGCTTGGATCAGTCTCCTCGTGTCCAGAAGTTCGGGGCTGGGTCTGGAGAAGAGCGGCGCAAGCGCTTCGTCCAGATAAGCCCGGCGCATGTCCATCGGCTTGTACGCGTACACGGTGATGTTGCTCTCCTCGGCGATCACGGCGCCCTTCAGGTCTGCTCTGGCCCTGCCCGCGTCGAACTCTCCCGAGGATTTCATGAACCGCGGTTCGAGCGATTCAACTTCCCGGTCAGGGACGTCAGGATCCAGGTACGATTCCAGCGCAGCAATAACAGCCGCCGCTTGTTCTGGGAGGAAGACCAGCGAGCCCCCCCGCCGCTCAATTGGGCCTCCGTAGGGTTTGGTGGCCGCCAACTCCGTGACCTTCGGCCAAGCGCTGTATTCTGCGCGGACATCCAGCGCTCGGAGGCTATACCGGTTCTCCTGTGTGGGTTGGACTGCCACATACGTAGGCACCGGATCCGTCACGTCCAGGCTTTGAAGCAGCTTCAGGCGCTTATCAACACCCCAAAAGTGCCGGAATCGCACATCAGGCTCGTCCTCCGCCGGCTGCTTCTTGGCCATCAGGCATATGGCTGTGCCGACTTGGATCCCCGCTGGACTTGCTTCCGTCGAGAACACGCTTGGGTCAGCTTCTCCCTCGGGGGTACGCTTTCCTGTCTCGCGGCTCGACCCATTCATGCAGTCTATCCAGATGCGGCCAAATGCCTCCAGCAGGCACTGCCGCATTACGACAAAAGATGGTTCGCCGAGGTAAGAGAAGTTGCTTATGTAGCACAGGATGCCGCGACCACTCTTGACGATCCGACGCTGGGCGATGCGGAAGAAGCGGACGTACATGTCGTCCAGGTTGAACTTTCGTATGCCCCAGCCTCCGCGGCTCGGCGGATCGGTGAGCCGGTACCGACGCATCCTCTTGGGCGGTCCAGCTTTGCGGGCCTTTTCTATGTAGTAGGCCCCCTTGTACGCTTCGGCCAAGTCCCCCTCTTCCTCCGTTGTAGTACCGGCGAAGGCGTTATAGGGGGGATTACCGAGGACGACGAGAATCGGTTCCTCACGCTTCACCTTTTCCGCAGCGTCGCGCTCTTGCTCCAACTCCCTCCAGAGCAGGCGTGTCTTCGGCGCGGTGGGCGGCTCCCAGCCGGTGAGGGCGTTGGTGAGGTAGATGCCGGGCCGCTCATCGGCGGCCAGCGGCGCGCCCAGCTCCTCCAGGCGCAGCCCGAGCTGCATGTGCGCCACAACGTAGGGGGCCGGCAGTATCTCAAAGCCGAAGACCCGCTCTTGCGCCGCCTGCTTGATGTCGCTGGCGCGCAGGGCGTCCTCGCTCTTCTCGCGCAAGGTGCGCGCGATCCGATCGAGCACGGCCACCAGATAGCCCCCCGTGCCGCAGCACGGGTCCAGGACGTAGACGCGCGAATCGGCCAGCCCGTCCTCTATGTCGAGCTCCTCGCGCAGCACGCGGTCCACCCGCTCAACCATGTAGAGGATCACCTCGCGCGGGGTGTACCACACGCCGAGCTGCTTGCGGAGATCGGGATCGTACGCCTCAAGGAAGGGCTCGTAGAAGTATTGAACCGCCTCCTCCTGCTCGAACCTGCCGAAAAAGTCGGCGCGGTCGACGCGGTTCAGCGCCATGCCCGCCCAGTCGAGCGCCTGGATGAGCCCGAGCTCGCGAAGCTGGCCGGGCTCGGCGATCTCATGGAAGAGCTTCCGCACGATGGGAACCCGGAGGTAGGAAGCGGCGTGCATCCAGTCGAAAGGCGGCGCGTCGTGCGCGGGCGGGTGGTGCCGGTTCCAGATGACCCATGCGGAGAAGATGCCGTAGAAGAGGGTCTGGATAAGGCTGGAGCGGAAGAAGTGCTCGCCCTGTTCGCCCTCGAACTTCATGTCGAGGGCATCGCCAAGCGCCTTCCGCAAGAGGTCGAGTGTGGCACCCCGCGCGCCCTCCATGCGGGCCAGTGCCTCGCGGGCGTAGGAGGCCAGGAACCATGCCACGTCCTCGGGGCGCGAGAGCAGCGCCTCGTGGAGCAGGACGCGTTTGATGAAGCCCGCGAAGCGCTCTCCCTGCGCGCGGGCGGCGCTGCGGGGATGGGCGGCAAGTTCCCAGAAGGCGGCTTCGTTTTCCGCGAGGTGGTAAGCTTCGAGCTTCCTCTGCTGGCCCTCGGCGTTGCGGCCCACCAGCAGGAAGTCGCGGAAGTTCGTGACGAGGACCAGGCCGTATCGTCCCCAATAGCGCGTGACCTGCTCGCCGTCGGCCGTGAGCCAGGCGTCGTCGCCGACGGCCTTTACCTCGACGACGCCGCGCTCGGGGAGCTGGCCTTCAAGCGGGCCGGTTTCGCTGAAGGACTGGTACTGGTCCGCGGTGTAGAAGCCGTAGTCGGGATGCCCTGCGCCCGTGTCGGTGACCTGCGGAACTGCCCGGACCTTGGGGTCGAGCGTCGAACCGACCGCGTTGAGCAGGCTCTCCAAGGCCCCGTAATAGGATTCCTCCGGCACGCCGGCGCCGGTGGCCCGTATCTCGCGCAGGTCCTTCAGGTATAGCTGCAGGGGTTCCATATGGTCGCGATACTACGCATCCGGCGGGGAATAGTCAAGCATCGTTGCGAGCTGGCCCTCAGCTAAGTTCGAGTGACCTCCCGCTCCCGCTCGGCGTAGGTCTCGACCAGATCGTCGTAGACGGCGGCGGCCGACGGCTCCGGCTCGATCATCGAGCCGGGGACCGGCTCCGCAAAGCCGGCCACCACTTCGTCCCACGCCTGCGGCCGGCCCCCCGCCGCCAGGTGCGCGTGCGCCGCCCGCAGCGCCGCCCCGAGCGCCGCGCTCTTGGCCACCTCGAACCTGTAAACCGGGCAGCCCTGCACGTCCGCCATGACGCGCAGTATCTCCGCGTTCCGCGAGGCGCCGCCGGTCGCATATACCTTCGACGCCCGCACGCCCATCCATCGCGAGTGGATGCGCATGGACATCATCTGCGCCTCGACTACGGCGCGGCAGTTCCCGTCGACGTCGTCCGGGTCGAGGCCGAACCGCCGCAGGCCCGGTTCCAGCACCTTCGGCACAATCTCGGGCTCGAAGTAGGGCAGCATGATCTTGCCGTCATTGCCGGGCGGAGTCTTCCGCAGCGCCTCAGAAAAACCGTCCCAGTCCAGCCCGTATTCGTCGCGCACCCGCTCGCGGGCGAGCGAGCCATTCTTGAAGCATATCAGCGTCATGTAGTCGCCGGTCGGCGCGCCGAACACGTGTCCCTCGCCGTGCGGGTCGGTGTGGCACTCCTTCATGAAACCGAAGTAGGTGTCGCTGGTGCCGAGGCTGATGGCTACCATGCCGGGCTCGACCAGGCCGACGCCGATGACGCTGTTCGGATTGTCCCCGGACCACGCCACAACCTGCGCCTCCGGGTTCAGCCCGTACCTGTCCGCGAAGTATGCGCTGACCGCTCCGATCACTGTGGCGGACGGTACAAGGTTGGGAAGGCGTCCGGCCAGCCCCGGTGCGGTCGCCGCCAGCGCGCCGGCGTGCCACTCCTTCCGCCGGATGTCCATCAGGTTCATCCCGGCGCCGTCGCCGTGGTCGATCGGCGCGATCTTGCCCGCCAGGAGCGAGCACATGAACGAGCTGACCAGTGCGACGTGGGCGGTCTGCTCGTAGGCGTCCGGATCGGTCTTGTAGAACTTGCGGATCTGGGGTCCGGTGAAGCGCTCGAACGCCGCTGACCCCGTCGCCTCGGCCGTCTCGGCCGGCCCGCCCAGCGCGGCCGTGATCTCGTCGCACTCCCGGGTGGTGGAGGAGTCCATCCAGATCGGGCTGGTCTCGCGGGAGAGAATGCCCGAGAGATTCTCGACCAGCGTGCGGCCGGGATCGAGATCACGCAGCGCCCGCGGCGCGCTTGCGTTCATGTAGACGGAGCCGTGCTGCTGGCCCGAACCGGAGACGGCGAGCACCGAGCCCAGGTCCACGCCGTCGGCCCGCATCCCGTCGAAGACGAGGTCCAGCGCTTCGACCCACATCAGCGGGGGCGAGTGGCCGACTTTTGGGTCGGGATTCCTGAGCACGCCGTTCTCCGTGCCGTAGGAGGGCAGCGCCTCCTCGAAGGCGAGGGAGGTCTCGTACACGACCTCCCGCGAATCGTAATCGATCACGAGCGCGGAGAGGCTCTGCGTGCTGGAGTCGAGTCCGAGGAACAGCTTCGCCATGGCCGGCCTCCGGGTGCACTGAGGTCCGTAGGTTTGCGTGGATTGCCCGCTGGATGATAAACGCGCCTCCCGGATCGGTCAAGAGCGACCGGGGTGCCTGTGGTCAGAGCGGACGGCGCCGCGCCGGGCCGGCTCGATCCCGCGTCAGCATTCCACGTGCAGGTTCGGCGACGCCGTCGGGCGAAGCCGCGCTGCCCCGGCTGCGGCGGCGCTGAGGATGTCGTCCAGCGCCTTCTCCAGGTGCGCGAGCTGCTCGGCAGGTCCGGTCACCGTGATGCCCTCGATCGGCGCCCGGAGCGAGAGGTGCGACTCCGTCCTGTGGCGACGGACCTGCGTCAGCACTTCGACCGCCGCCTCGAAGACCGACGGGTCCGCCGCCGCACCGTCCAGTTCCCGGGCCTCGGGCCAGGGCGCCAGGTGGACCGATCCGCCGTCCGCGCCGTGATGCCATGACCAGACCTCCTCCGTCACGTGGGGAAGGAACGGCGCGAGCAGCCGGAGCGCAGCCGAGAGCGACAGCGACCACGCCGCCAGCGCCGACCGGTCGCCTGCGTAGGCGCGGCCCTTGGTCAGCTCCAGGTAGTTGTCGCACAGGTTGTGCCAGAACCACGACTCGATCTGCTCCATGGCAGCGGCGGTCTCGAACGCCTCCATCCGTTCGGTCGCTTCCCGAACGGTGAGCGCCAGCAGGGCCACGTGCGAGCGGTCCAGGGGCGCGGTGACCTCCGAAGCCGACGTTCGGCCCGCGCTGAGGCCCGCCGACCGCACGCGTCCGACTATGAGCCGTCCCGCGTTGAAGAGCTTGGTTGCCAGCCGCTTGCCGACCTTCATCTCCGCTTCGTCGTAGGCCGCGTCCGCGCCGAGCCGCGCTCGCGCCGCCCAGTAGCGGACGGCGTCCGCGCCGTACCGATCCAGCAGCTCTGCAGGGGTGACGACGTTCCCGCGTGACTTGGACATCTTGCGCCTGCGCGGGTCGACGACCCAGCCGGAGATGAGCACGTTGCGCCACGGTATGCGGCCGTCGAGCATGTGGGCGCGCGCGATCGTGTAGAACGCCCAGGTGCGGATGATGTCGTGCGCCTGGGGCCGCACGTCCATGGGATAGAGGCGACCGTGCATCTCGGCGTCGGCCGGCCAGCCCGTCGCGATCTGCGGCGTGAGCGACGAAGTGGCCCACGTGTCCAGAACCTGGCCGTCGCCCGCGAACCCGCCGGGCCGGCCGCGCTGCGCCTGGGTATAGCCGGGCGCCGTGTCCGCCATCGGGTCGACGGGAAGTTGCTCCTTCGACGGGAGTATGGGGTTGGCGTCGTCGGGCGCTCCCCGCGAGTCCAGCCGGTACCAGAGCGGGACCGGGACGCCCAGGTACCGCTGCCGGCTGACGCACCAGTCGGCGTTCAGCCCCTCGACCCACTGCTCGAATCGCTCCCGCATGAACTCGGGGTGCCAGCGGACCTTGCGCCCCTGTGCGAGCAGCGCATTCTTCTTGTCGAGCAGCCGGATGAACCATTGCCGGGTGAGCAGCACCTCCAGCGGGCGTTCTCCCTTCTCGTAGAACTTGACCTGCTGGCGGACCGGTTGCGGCTCGCCGTCGAGCGGGGCCCTGGCGGTGCCGTCCGCTGCAGTTGCCGGGTCGGCAAGCAGTCGGGCCATTCTTGCCTTTGCCTCGCCTGCAGTGAGCCCGGCGATCTGCCCGTGAATGCGCCGCGCCGCGGCCGGGTCGGACGACTTCCAGCCTTCCTCGCCCCACTCGGCGGGCAGCAGGCAGCCGTCCCGTCCCAGGATGACGCGCGTGTCGAGGCCCAGCTCGCGCCACCACGTCACGTCGGTGGCGTCGCCGAACGTGCAGACCATGACGGCGCCCGTGCCCTTATCCGGCTCGGCCAGGCGGTGGGCGAGGATGGGGACGCGGACGCGGTAGCCGGGCGTCAGGGCGGCCGTGCCGGCGAGGGATGCGTACCGCGCGTCCTCAGGATGAACGAGGACGGCCACGCACGCGCCGAGCAACTCCGGACGCGTCGTCATGACCGGCAGCGTCCCGCCGCCGTCGATGCCGAATCGAAGGCGGAACTCCAGGCCTTCGATCTCTCGCTCCTCGGTCTCGGCCTGGGCGACGGCCGTGCGGAAGTCGACGTCCCATGCGGTGGGCGCGTCGGCCGAATACGCCTCGCCCTCCTCAACGAGGTCCAGAAAAGCGAGTTGGGATGCGCGGCGGGAGCGCGCGTCGGACGTCGAGTAGGTCAGGCCCCAGTCGACCGACAGGCCGAGGCGTTCCCAGAGCTCCTTGAAGTTGCGCTCGTCCCGTTCCGCGACCCGGGCGCAGAGCTCCAGGAAGTTGCGCCGGCTGACGGGCGTGGGCGCGCCCACGTCCGGGCTGGGCCGGAACTCGGGGTCGTATGGCAGGTCGGGCTCGCACCGCACGTTGCACAGCTTCTCGACTCGCCGCTCGGTGGGCAGCCCGTTGTCGTCCCAGCCCATGGGATAGAAGACGCTCTTGCCGCGCATCCGCTGGAACCGGGCCACCAGGTCCGTGTGCGTGTAGCTGAACGCGTGGCCGACGTGCAGCTCCCCGGAGACGGTGGGGGGCGGAGTGTCGATGGAGAACGTCGCCCTGCAAGTGGCCGGATCGAAGGCGTGAACGCCGCGTTCCTGCCAGTTCCTGCGCCATCTGGCTTCGAGTTGCGCGGGGTCGTATCGCTCGGGCAAGTCCATGATTCATTCCTCCTGGCTCAGACTCGTGGGCACGGTACAAAGAGACGACGCCGCCGGCGGGCCATCGCCCACTTGCAGCGCCTTGTGTTGTGTCCGCTTGTCTGAGCCTCAGATCGCAGGCACCGCGGACGCTGCGGGCGGACGGCGGCCCGGTCGTACAGCTACGACCACGGTTACCCGCCGGCACGCACGCCCTCCGCGCCCGTTGTGGTGCCGATCGATCATCTGTGCGTGGACCTCCCGAGTTTCACTTGCTCCCATCATAGCCCTGGCGGCGGCGCGTGTCAACGCGTCCGGCTACAGGTTTCAGTGACCGAGACGAAGCCCGCCTCCACGGGTCGGGCTCGTACGTCGGTTACTGCCGTCCCGTCAGCTCGCCGACTGGCACCGCTGATCCGCTGTGTTGCACGGCCAGTCTACGGATGAGGGCCTCGACCGTTACGAGACGTCGTGAGCTCCCCAGAAGTCCTATGGATCGCCAACCGCGGCACGTCGAGCCCCCCAACATAGCATGCGCCGTTCCAACGGAATCGTGATATCCGCGTGCTCCGGGTCCATTTCTCATCTCCCGGCCTCGCCTGGCGCAGTTCGGTTGTGACGACCACGTCCTTGAGTCTGCGATCGGCGCTCTCGAACCGCACTTCGCTCTTGTATATGAACGGCGTCGCGCCACCTGGCCCTAAGCCGGCAAGGAACGTGGTCAACTCGTTGAACACCTCGTCAATCCGGGCGGTTGCCTCGTCCCATCGGAAGATGTGCGTTCGGGTCTGGCTCATCTGGTTCCCGCACCCGTAATCCTGTACGACGAGAACGAAATCCGGCTCTTTGTGCCCAACGTCCACAAGATCGAAGTCCAAGCCCTTCCAATTCCCGCCGCCATCGAAGTGGAGGAGCGGAGTGTAAACACCGTCGGCACCCCCAAGAATGACCAGATGCTCGGTGGTTAGCTTCCACCATTGAGCTTCTGCGGTGGCGTGCACCAGGTAGAGGGGCGTCCTGTCCAGGGCCCCGATCTTGTCCGTGCTCACGGGAATCCCAGTCAACAGACAGTCCGCTCGATGAACTGCCCGGATCTCGACGCTCTTCAGTCCGGCCATTCCCTCGGGGGGCGACGAGCGCGACGAGTTCTCCGACCAACGCTCTGCCATCAGTGGCACAACCGCCCCTTCCAGATCCGGCAATCGGGGGGCGGATGCAGGCTCTTCGCGCTTGTGGGCGAAAAAGAGGGTCGCCAGCGCCAGGAGGAACGTGACCGTTGCCAGAGCTCTCCTCACCATCGTGATCCCACCCGCTGCATCATCACTGATGCCGAATGGCGGAGTCAATACGCTACCGATCCGGAGAGCACGAGCAGAAGGGGGAGGGCGTACGCGGCGCGTCACTTGAGCAGCGGGAAGCCGAGGCTTTGGCGCAGGGCCAGGTAGCCTTCAGCGACGCCGCGGGCCAGGTTCCGCACGCGCGTGATGTAGGTGGTCCTTTCGGCGACGCCGATTGCGCCGCGCGCGTCCAGCAGGTTGAAGGCGTGGCTGCACTTGAGCACGTAGTCGTAGGCGGGCAGCACCAGGTCCTTATCCAGGCACCGGCGGCATTCCGCCTCGTACATGTCGAAGAGCCGGAACTGCATCGGCACGTCGGCCTCCTCGAAGTTGTAACGGCTGAACTGCACCTCATCCTGGCGGCTCAATTCGCCGAAGGTGACGCCCGGCGCTCCAGAACCGCTCTACCTTTGCTGGTCCTGCTCTCCTTGCAGCTTGGCGTACTGCTCGCGGAACCATTGAGCGGAATCGACGACGCGGCCCCCCGGGAGTTCGATCGAATACCGCTCGCCCGACAGCGACGACTTGCTCGCCACCTTGTCAATGAACTCATCGACCGTGCGTATGTCATCCCTGACGTCCGCGTACTTGGACTCTAGATGGGCCGCTGCTTCGGCCGGCGTATGGCGCGTCCCCTGGCGGATGAAGGTTAGGCTGGCAGTCCTCACGACGTCGATTAAGGACAGTATCTGCTGCTGCACCGAATGCGTCTCGGAAGAGCGATCGGGGGGCGAAACGCCCACGACCATGTAGTCGTCCCCGATCAGGAAGTTGGCGACCCTTTCCACGGTAAGTTCGTACTCATTCTCGCCAAGATGGAAGGCGACGGAATCCCCCTGCTTAACGGACCTGCGCGTGACAACGTCCCGCCCGTCTGCGGTTCTCAGCGTGAGGAGCGCCTGTCCCCCCGTGATGTCGCCGATGCGCAGGCGCAGGTAGTCGTCCGAGCCCGGGACGCTCTCCGTGCGGCGCTGCACGATGGTGAACTCGGCCCCGCCTTCGGGCAGGCCGAGCTTACGCGGGGGCCTTCTGAGCGTCACGCGCAGGTCATCCATGCCCCGCTGGCTGCACGTGACGGTCAGTCTGCCGTCCTGCTGCCACGCGCGCCGGACCCCCGGCGTGAGGATGAGTTCGTGCTTCATGCCGTCCGAGTCGGCGGCCACGAACTCCCATTCCTCCTTGCCGGCGGCCGCCCGCGCGGCAAGGCCAACGGCACCGGGGTCGAAGCGGACCTCGATCCGGTCGACCTTTGACGGCTCGAACCAGCCCACGCCGCCCCGGTCTCCGAGGCCCCGTAGCCTCGCGTAGAAATCGGGCATTTCGATCACCATGCCCTGTCCCTGGAGTCTGGCGCTGAGGGCTGCCATTTGCGCATCCAGGGCATGCGGCAGCCCGGTCACCTCGACGGTTTCATCCGCGCTGCGGACGAAGACGCGAGGTGGGCGCTGCCACCCCCTTAGCGCTGGCGCGCGGGTGTAACTGACCGGGACGCTTGCATGGACGCTTCCGTCCGGGGCCTCTGCGAAGATGCGGATCTGGCCGGGGCCGGATGCTTCGAGCATGGCCGAGAGCACCGGCTCAGCCAAGTTCACCTGGTAGAGGCTCTCTCCCGCCCTTTCGAGCAGGTAGCGGGCCCTGGCGTCCGGAGCGGTGGCGAGCCACACCGAGCTGACCTCGCCGTCCACCTGCGCCGTCAGAACCAGGTTCGCCCCCTCGGGCAGCGGCACCCGGACTTCCGCCGGAACGTCGGTGAGCCTTACGCTTACCTCGCCCGCCGCTGCCGTGAGCGCAACGGACAGCAACGCAACAGACACGATCCATCGAGACATGGCTCCCTCCCCCATAGACAAGCGGACCCCATAACGGCCGCCCAGGATATCACTCAGACCGCTTCCCGTCAATACGTCGGTTCGCCAGCCAAGGTCCGCCCAGTGCCGCCGCGCGGGTCCCCACGGCGCGCTTCAGCCCTGTTCCAGCAGGGGGAAGCCGAGGCTTTCGCGTAGGGCGAGGTAGCCTTCGGCTACGCCGCGGGCCAGGTTCCGCACGCGCGCCGAGCGCATGGGAGTCGCGAGGGATCCATCCCTCTGACGTGTCAGCAACAGGGGTGGAAGGCGACGGGCTCGATCAGAGCCCGGCTCCCGCAGGTGCTCCTCGCTCGACCTCACCATAAACGTCTACACCGACCCCAGTCTGCTGGGTGTGGCCGGGCCGCTGGAGACACTGCCGGGGCTCAACGTGGAAGGCTCAGCAAGGTGCCATGTCGCGGGAGACTCCTGAAAGGCTGCTCACTGAGCGAACATCAAAGCTCACCGGCTTCAGTCCGCTGGAGCGAGTTGCTAGCCGCCACTCGGGGGTAAAGTATGTTTCCCCGCCGTTCGAATTGAGTGTGCGGCGGTGGCTCTTTCGCCGCGTTTACCAGGAGCGCTCTGATCGTCCTCCGGTTTGGTTCGCTGATTCCTGTCTGTTCCTCCTTAATCCCGCGATCCGCCTGAAGCCATGTCCTGTAATCCTGGCAATCGCCCCTCTCAAACGGGAACAGCCGCCCCTGAATGCCCGACGCCAGCAGACCCACTGCAAAGGGTCTCAGCGAATAGCGACAAAGCACAAAAAGTCCCGAGGAGAATCTGCCCTCATCTAGTGCCGGCGTGAACACATCGAACAGAATCTCCTTGGCCGAAGTCATGATGTAGAAAGCGGCGCCCCTCTTCAGGGCCATGATCCCGATGTCCCTGATTGGGCATTGTCGGCAGCATGCAGGAATGTCTGGCGCCCCAGAATGGAGCAGGTGTTCCAGGTAACGGCAGTCATGGTTTGGCCTGCCTGATGGGCATGGCGGATTCATCGGCTTCAGGCAGAAACCGACCCCGACGACCGATCGCGCGCCTTGGAGGCTCCAGCCAAGCGCCTCGTCGGATATTGCGGTCATGTCGCCCGAGAAGTCGAGAGCGCCGGAGCCGAGGACGGCCCTTGCCGTCCTCACGGGATGCGGCACGGCTACCCGTCTGAGGAACTGCCATCCGTATTCCCTGAAGAGACTGCGGAGACCAAATTCCCACATCTTATCTCAGTCCTGAATCACGCGTCCGTCGGCACGTCTACAAGAGGACGGTCCCTAGCAAGGCCGGGACTACTTGCATCGTGGCGTTGTCCCATCCGTGGGGCGACACGGCCTCGACCAGCGTCGAAATCACGGATATCAGCAAAACGATGGGCAGGGATTTCCCCGACAGCACGAACTGAGGCGAAAGAGCCAGGCACACAATCAAAGCCAGTGCCGAGACAATCAGAACGGAGCTGGAACCTTCCAGACTCCGGATCGCCCGCACGCCGCGGATGGCGGGTACTCTGTACTGATGTTTGCCAAAACGCGTTCCCACGGGTTCGGCGATTGCGTCCCCGAGCCCAGCCACAAGATAGCCGAACACGGCGGCACGAGGAAAGAAGATATTGCTCAGCAACCCCCCGATTAGCGTCGCGAAGTAGGGGACAACGATGTAGTGCGTGCGCCTCGGCGCATCCTTTCCGCGGGCTATTCCCTCATACATGAAGTGGCCCGAACCCCTGAGAAGCGCATACGCGATCGCCAGAGTCGTCATCCCCCCAAACAGGCATACACCGGGAGTCTCCCATATCCAGTGGACTACCACCACGGTGCCAAAGATGAGAAAATGAAAGACTTTCCGCGTGTACCCGGTCTGCCAATTCCGGCGCGTTTTGAGACATCCGGCAAACATCAGACACGCGACGGCCCACAGTAAGGCCACCGGACCACCCACGGCGAGAGCCTTCGCGCTGGGGACATTCGCGACGAAGAACTCCACGATATCTTCTACCAAGGGAGTCATTGGCTACCCACACAGCAAAACCAACCCACGCGAACCGCGCCAGTGGCTGACTGTTCGTGTAGAACAGCTTGTTCTGCTGCTTGGTGATACGCCAACCATTTTGCGGATAGCAGTAACCGCACGAACCTGGACCACGAGGGCGGACGGGGAGCGTCACTTGAGCAGGGGGAAGCCGAGGCTTTCGCGCAGGGCGAGGTAGCCCTCGGCGACGGCGCGGGCCAGGTTGCGCACGCGCGTGATGTAGCTGGTCCTTTCCGCGACGCCAATAGCGCCGCGCGCGTCCAGCAGGTTGAAGGCGTGGCTGCACTTGAGCACGTAGTCATAGGCGGGCAGGACTAAGTCCTTATCCAGGCACCGGCGGCATTCCGCCTCGTACATGTCGAAGAGCCGGAACTGCGTCGGCACGTCGGCCTCTTCGAAGTTGTAACGGCTGAACTGCACCTCATCCTGGCGGCTCAACTCGCCGAAGGTGACGCCCGGCGCCCATTCCAGGTTGAAGGAGTTGTCGATCTCTTGCACGAACATGCCGATCCGCTCGACGCCGTAGGTCAGCTCCAGCGATATGGGATCGAGGTCGATGCCGCCGACGCGCTGGAAATACGTGTACTGCGTCACCTCCATGCCGTCGAGCCAGACCTCCCAGCCCAGCCCCGTGGCGCCGAGCGTGGGGGATTCCCAATCGTCTTCGACAAACCGCACGTCATGCCCGACCAGGTCGATGCCCATCTGCGCCAGGCTGTCCAGGTATATCTTCTGGGAGTCTTCCGGGGCGGGCTTGATGAGCACCTGGAACTGGTAGAAA
>Ga0114922_10003385_pt1 | contig 14881 bp, 11 predicted proteins | sample AartaG_FD_100975 | JGI IMG/M metagenome (GOLD analysis project Ga0114922, IMG submission 100975) | Deep subsurface microbial communities from Aarhus Bay to uncover new lineages of life (NeLLi) - Aarhus_00045 metaG | ecosystem: Environmental > Aquatic > Marine > Oceanic > Sediment | place...
CGGGTGCCTATGCCATTACCCTTACCGTTACGGATGATGGCGGCAATTCCGACGCGCTCACCTACACAATCAACGTTGAGTGAGTAGAAAAGATCGCTGTCTGATCAGCCCGGCCCAGGATGGTGCGATGGCCATACACCACATTGACGGACGTGCCCCGTTCCCCACACATGCTACTCAGCAATAGGATACCGGTGTCCGCAAAGGAAACTCGCTCCCCCTTTTCAATCAGCGAGGTTTCGGCCTGGCATAACCCCGCCGTAGGATTTCCTCAGCGGGCTTGCCTCGGGGCGTATAGCCGGAGTTTGCCTCATCGATCTGGCTTAACTCGGGGTGCCACGTCCACCAATAGAAACCGTAGAACCATGGTCTATTCCAAACCGCCAGGAAGGCTGCTTCGTAGTAGTGTGCCTGCTCTTGAAGGTCGACTGCTCTGTCGCCGGTCCAATCCCAAGGTTGAGCACTGGCTCCTGCCACACTGCAACACCCGATCTCGGTAAAGAGGATTGGTTTTTTGACTATCTCATAAAACGTCTCAAGTTCCTCCACCCAAGGAAGCCAGGCGGCGAGAAGATCTTCCGGTGAGGGGCTATCTTTGGTAGCCAGACTGAAGTACGCATCGATTCCTACATAGTCCAAGGCGTCCCAGAAAGGTGCTTCCCAATAGCTGTCCCAATTTGCCGCGTACGCAAGGGGACCCTCGAAACGTGCCCTGACATTCTCGATGATCCAACGCCATTCTCTCTCTCGCTGAACTGTCCCCGCCAACTCTACTCCCACACAGAATTCTTCGACCCTGCACCTTGCAGCAAGCTCAGCATAGTAGGTGATGAAGTAGCGGTAGCTGGAAAACCAAGCTTGCCACTCTTCCTCTTTCTCAAAGCGAATCTCTCCACGCCATGTTCCATCCTGGATATCTACGGTTGGCTTCAAAAGGACTTTCATCCCCAGCTCGTGAATGCGATCGATGGCATGAATTACCCCGCGGTCATCAGGGGTGAGGTGAGGATCGCGATAGAGCGCAACGGCGTCCGGTGTCTCTTGGTACCAAGTAACAACCAAGGAGACCCATTCCGCGTTGTTCTGTTTCAGAAGGCCGAGGGAACGGGAAGCTTCCAAGGAATCGTAGGCGTTGTGTTGCCACGAGGCGTAGGTAATCCCCTTTTGAAAAACAGGCCCCTCAATCTCTTTCAGAGGTGGCGCGGTAAGCAATAGCAATGTCGCTAGAATAGCCAGCGTTCCCCAAAGTACCTTGTCGATCATCTACGGGTCACCTGAGGAAGCATACAGATGAGAGGGGAGAAAGGTCAACCTCACCGATCTTGCTTGGGTAATTCGAGCGGATAGGACCTGTAAAAGAGCGTTTTTGATGTAAAAAGCTACACAAAAAAGTGCGCCAAATGTGATGCCTATTACAGACAACTTGAACGCCGTGTGTTATTATGCCCTAGTATGTAACAGCTTCAGGTTCTGAAAAAAGCCAGGCCGTAAGCACTGAAACGCAGGCCGCGCAAAGCCACGGGTCTCTCGAAGATAGTCGGGTTTCCAGAGTAATCATTGGGGCTTGGAAGGTATGAATCAGCTATGAGAGACTTAAGTGCCACTAGAGAGATTAATCCTCTATATGACTACCTTCAGTATTGTCTCCATTCTGGCAGCAAGAATTCAGGGCAATCGCAAGATTCTGCGCTTTTTAAGAGGCAAGGACAGAAGCGGATTTGAACATGATGCCGATCCTTGACCACAAGACGAAGTGGGTCGCGGGATGGGCAGTTAGCAAGTGCAAGAACACATCCCCGGCGTTGGATGCGCTCGACGTGGCGCGGGAGAACCTAAACGAGGTGGGCATTGACCTCCAGGGTCGGTTCATCCATCACGACCGAGATTCGGTCTACACCGGGTACAGGTGGTTACAAGCCGTGTTGATCAGGGAGCAAGCGAGGATCTCCTTCTCAGAGAATGGGGCCAAAGGGAACACGTTCATGGAGTCGTTCAATGGGCACTTCAAGGGAGAGAAAGGCAGCCTGTTCTACGATGCAGCGAACATCTGGGAGTTGACGAGAACCATCGCTATGCAGGTTGACTACTACAATGCCCAGAGGAGGCATTCGGCGCTGGGGTTATCTCGTTCCGCGAACCTATGTCAGTCAAGAGGTGACCTTGCCAGCACCGGTCCTTGACTTAGTTAGCACCTAGAGGGGTGTAGGATTTCCACCTCATGTCCCTGAGAATACCTAAACTGACTGGGGAGCATACACAGGAGATCTGGACAATGAAAGAAAACAATGAATCAAAACGGCACTTGGTGAGTGAACTGGCGGAATTACGCCAACGAGTTGGTGAGTTAGAGAGATTAGAGGCCGAGCACAAGCGAGCAGAGGAGGTACTGCGGGAGTCACAGGGAAAGTTACAGCGCATATTTGAGTCTGCTGGCGACGGGATGGCAATTACGGATTTGAGAGGTATTATCATCGAAGCTAATGACAGTTTGGCTAAGATGCATGGCTTTGATTGCAAGGATGATCTAGTAGGCAAAAGCGTTCCTGAACTTCTTCCCCAGCACCAAATTGAGAGAGCAATGGTAAGTATGCAGAAAGCTCTAGAACAGGATTCAGTTACAATCGAAGAATACTCTATGCTAAAGGCAGACGGCTCTGAGTTTCCTGTGGAATTAAACGCTAAGGTGCTAAAGGATGCTTCTGGCAATCGCGTTGGCTTGGTTTCCATCTTAAGGGACATCACTGAGCACAAGCGGGAGGAGGAGGAAATCCAGCGTGCCTGGGCAGAGTTGGATCAGATTTTCGAAACGGCGGCCGATGGTATGCGCGTGGTGGACAAGGACTTCAATGTGCTTCGTGTCAACCAGACCTTCTGCGATCTATCGGGCGTGAACAGAGAAGATGCACTCGACATGAAGTGCTACGAGGTCTTGGGCGGGCGGCTGTGCCACACTCCCGAGTGTCCGCTGACCAAGATCATGGCCGGCGCGGAAGGCGTGGAGAAGGAAGAAGAGATGCAAAGAGCTGATGGGACGACAGTTCCCTGCATCGTGACGGCCACGCTGTTCCGACATCCAGACGGCAAAGTCATCGGTATTGTGGAGGACTTCAAAGACATCACCGAGCGCAAGCAGGCAGAGGAGGAGCTGGAGCTTAGGGCAAGACTTCTGGATAGCGCTACTGATTCAATCCTTGTCAGCGACCTTGATGGGAATTTGCTCTATGTTAATGAGGAGTGTTGCAGGTCGCGAGGCTATAGCAAAGAAGAAATGTTGGGGATGAATATTAAAGAACTAAATGCTCCAGGGTACGCTGAGCGTACTAAGTCGTGGATACAAGAGCTGATGCAAAAAGGAGAAATAACCACCGAAAACGCTCATCTCTGTAAAGACGGATCTGTAATACCGCTGGAAGCACGTATTAGAGTTGTTGAAGTGGACGGTAAGAAGCTTCTTATAAGCGCTGCCCGCGATATCACGGAGCGCAAGCGGAGGGAGGATGCGCGACGGAAGAGAGTAAAAGAGTTGACCTGTCTCTACTCAGTAAACCACGACTTACAGAAAGGCCTGGCCATTGAAGAACTTTGTAGGCGGATAGTTCAATACTTGGTTCCCGCTATGCAGTTCCCAGAGATCACCGTGGTGGCGATTGAGCTGGATGGCTCACGATACACCTCCAAGGGATACACCGATGGGCTGTCCCATGGCCTCCACGCAAAGATTAGAGCGGGTGAGAAGGTCTTGGGGCGCTTGTCGGTCTACTATATCAAGGACAAACCGTTTTTGATTCCCGAGGAGCAGAACCTCCTCAACGGTATTGGGGAGGACCTTGGTCTGTGGATTGAGCAACAGCGGGGGGAAGAAGCGCTGAAGAAGAGTGAAGAGAAATACCGAGACCTGTTCGAGAACGCCAGCGATCTCATCCAGAGTGTAAAGCCCGATGGCTTCTTCGCCTATGTCAATCGCGCCTGGCGGGAAACACTCGGATATAGCGAAGGGGAGATTCCCAATCTCTCTTTTCGCGACGTCATTCACCCTGACAGTCTGGCCCACTGCGAGGAAGTATTTCAGCGCGTGCTCAAGGGAGAAATAGTCCTCGGCGTTACCGCCACGTTCGTAACAAAAGGTGGAAGGCCAATCGAGGTTGAGGGAAACGTAAACTGTAGCTTCGAGAAGGGCATCCCTGTTGCCTCGCGCGGCATTTTCCGAGACATCACGAAAAGAAAGAAGATGGAAGAGGAGCTGCTCCAGACGATAAAGATGAAGTCCGAGTTCTACTCCCATGTCTCCCACGAGCTGCGCAACCCGCTGAATTTCATCCTTGGTTACGCTCAGCTTTTGTCGATGGAAGAGAACTTGAATGATGTACAAAAGAGATTTGTGGAGAACATCCTTGCAGGTGGGGAGCGGTTAGTCCCATTGATTGAAGACTTCTTTGAACTGTCCAAACTGGACAGCGGACACATCACGCTCAAGCGTGAGGTTCAACACTTAAAGCCACTGCTGAGCTTAGTCCGCCAAGATCATCAACTGGCGGCTCAGGCCAAGGGCATCCAGTTGACGTTTCATGATGAAGGTACTGTAGACGATGAGGCCATTCTCGATGCCGTGAAGTTTCGCCAGGCAATGGACAACTTGGTAGGCAATGCGATCAACTACACTCCTGAAGGAGGCAAGGTCAGTGTCACACTTACCAAAGGCGCCAACCAGTTTGTCATTCGCATAGCGGACACTGGAGTAGGAATTGCGCCAAAAGACCACGATCGCATCTTTCAAGAGTTCATCCGGGTCGAAAACAACGAAAGGACGGGCAAAGAATTGGTCCCAGGGACAGGGCTAGGATTGCCTATTGCAAAGCGGATCATCAATCTACATGGCGGAAGAATCAGCGTACAAAGCGAATTGGGCAAAGGCACCACCTTTGCTGTGACCATTCCAGCAGGAGGGGAGGATGACAAGAATACTAGTCGTCGAGGATGATGCAAGAAACCGGCAGTTGTATCGGGACGTGTTGATCTCAGCAGGGTATACCGTCATGGAAGCCGTGGATGGTGAGAGTGCCATCCCAGCGTGGCGCGAGCACCACCCGGATATCATTCTCCTTGATATTGGCCTGCCAGGGATCTCTGGTTTGGAGGTGGCAAGGCAAATCCGCAGGTCCGAGAAGCACGACGAGCATGTACCGATCCTTGCTGTCACCTCCTACACCGCAGGAGACGATCCAGAAAAGGCGTTTGCAGCAGGTTGTGACGCCTACATGCCTAAACCAGTAAACCTCGAAGAACTAAAGACGAAACTAGAGGAGGTACTGAAACTTGCTCGCTAGGCCTTACAAGATTTTGATCGTTGATGACGAAGCGAGCAACGTCGATATTCTTCGAACCTTCCTCAGTCGTCGAGAGGAGTTTCATGTACTCACTGCCAGAAATGGTGTTGAGGCCTTGGAGGTATTTCAACGGGAGAAAGATGTTTCCCTCATTCTGCTCGACATCATGATGCCGGAGATGGATGGCTGGGAAGTGCTGCGAGCCGTTCGCGGCGAAAGCGATGTCCCAGTGATCATGATCACCGCTCGCGATGAGGTCTCCGACATCGTCCAGGCGTTTACCCTGGGGGTTGATGATTACATCAACAAGCCGTTCAAACTACCTGAAGTCGAGGTTCGTGTTGAGGCAGTATTGCGACGTGCGCACCGATCGACGGAGGCGGACACCGTCCTAACAGCCGGGCCGCTCGTCGTGAACGAAGCAACGAAAACAGTGGAACTGGATGGACAAGCGCTTGATCTCTCTCCCAAGGAATTTGAGCTCACCCGGCTTTTTGCTGAGAAACCTGGTACGGTGCTTTCAGCCGACGAGATTGTGAAGTGGCTATGGCCTAACCGCCGTCTAGCTGATGCCCACGACGTCAAGCAGATCATCTATCTGCTCAGAAAGAAACTTGAACCCAACCCAGAACAGCCTACCCTCGTAGTGACGGTACGGGGCTTTGGGTACAAGCTTGTGGTGTAAACGCTCCTCCCTAAGACTAGTACTTACTTGCGTAAATAGGCGTAATATTTTCTGATCGGCACGGGGTGGACCTCCGACTTCGTCCACTCAAAGGGAGCGGCATCTTCATTGCAGGCAGCAAGGAATCGATCGATGGCCTCGCGCAGCTGTCTGGTAGACGTGAAGTTTCCATTTCGTAAGACCCGCCTTTTAAGAATGCTGAACCAGATCTCGACCTGATTCAGCCAACTAGCATGGGTGGGAGTGAAGTGAAAGCGCACGTTCTTGTGCCGGGCGAGCCAGCGATCGTTTTTGGGCCTGTGGGTATTCAGGGTGTCCAGAATCAGGTGGATCTCTTGATCAGGCGGGTACTGGGCCACCACCTCGTTCATGAAGTCGAGGAATTCGCGACGCCGGCGCCGCTTGTAGTGGCCTGCCCGTACCAGTCCCGTAGCTACCTCCAATGCAGCAAATAGTGTTGTGGTCCCATGCCGTTTGTAGTGATGACTGAACCCGGTCAATGCCCGGCCATTGGGAAGCCGAAGATATCCTTGCGCCCGTTCCAACGCTTGGATGGCGGGCTTCTCATCCACACATAACACCACTGCATTCTCAGGTAGAGCAAGGTACAGTCCCACGATCTCCACAGCCTTGGAGGCAAACTCGGGGTCGGTGCTCACGCACCAACTGCGACGCCTCTGCAGATGAATCCCATGCTTGCGAAGGACCTGCCATACATAATGGATGGACACATCCCCCAGTTCTTGAGCGACCAGCCGCGCTGTCCAGATCGTTTCTCCTCTCGGAGGCGGCATGTCTAGTGTGGACAGAATCCGGTGCTCAGTCTCCTCGTCGTACTTCCTCCTCCTCCCTGATCGGGGAGCATCGTGTAGTCCTTGAAGTCCTTGCCTGGCAAACCGTGTTCGCCACTTGCTCACCGTAGCAGTGCGAATCCCAAACTCACGTGCAATCGCTTCCGTCTTCGCTCCTTCGGCTGCTCTGAGGATGATCTTGCCCCGAAGCGCCAATCGCTGCTCACTTCTCGGTTGCTTCACCCATCCTTCAAGCACTGCTTGCTCTTCAACAGTCAACTGAACGTCCGTTGCCGACCGCGCCATCCCGCCTCCTTGGGGATACACATAGGAATTCTACCAAGGATAGAATATAACGCGGACTTAGAGCAAGTACTAGCTTCCTTGTTGTGACCTTCACCTGACCTACCCGTTACCATTTTTTTGTGGTTTCCATACCTCGATTTGGGCCATCTTCTTTCCAGCACGGAACGTGCAAACAAGGGAACGCAAACTTGAGCTCGTAAAGAAGGAGATACACAGTGATAACTGATCCTCCACGGTTACCGATGGCAAGTGAGACAAGCTATCCTGCTGTGCAATCTTTTTGATTATACTGGCTTTACACACTATGTTCGAACTGCACAGATCACATATAAGGAGGTGGTCTAAATGATTAGAACACTGAAAAACGTGTCAGATAGAAAGAAGAAACTGGTGTCAAAGGTAAAGGGTTTGGCGTCGCAATCTGGGAGTCAAGCGAGCTCTGAACTCCAATGGACTCTAACGAGAAGTACATTGCTTTTGTCGCTTGGAATCGCGCTACTGTTTGTCTTTCCCACATCAGCAGCAACCCTTAACGGGGCTACTCCTCTGTGCGTGATGGAAATACGGACTGACAAACCTGAATATTGCCCGGAGGAATATGTCCAGCTCTATATGTGGCTTAAAGTAAACGCTAACCCCAATTTACCAAAGATAGAAAACGCACTATTGGTAGTGGAGTTAACGCAGCCGTTCGGAACCTTAGTGACCCTGTCCCATCGAGAGGGCATTTCCCTGCGCAGGGGGGCCGAGTGGGATGAGTCCTTGCTCACGCTTCCCGTAACGGGAGAGCCTTTTCGGAATATGGGCGAGTATCAGGTTCACGCGATGCTCCTTTCCCAGTCCGGGGAGACCTACTGCGAGGCCTACACGAGCTTCGTCATCAGGAGCATCTTTGGCCAAGAGGCGGAGACGCGGACGCTCATAGTTACCTCAAGACGCACAGAGGTGACCGAACCGTTTGTCTCTACGCTCTCTGTCTGGCTCGAGGCAGCCTATCGGACTCGAGTACAGGTCATCTACCAAGAAGGCATCTATCAGGCCTATCGCCGGGGCCTCCTAACGGATTTTGATGTGCTCATCTATTATGCCACGGACTATGACCAGCCCCCTCCCCCAGAGCTCATGGAGGATATCTTTGAAAGCGAGGGTAGAACTAAGAAAAAGGTCGTTTGGCTGGGCTACCACCTGGACAAGGTCCAGGCGTACCTTCCTCAGTGTGGGCTGCGCTATGGGATGCTCTCCACGGGGAATGCCCGAGGCGAGCTACTCTATCTGGATTCCGGCGTGGGTTATGGGCTGTTCTCTCCCGATCGCGTCTTTGTTGACGTGACCGACAGTGAGCTGGCTCGCGTACGGGCCGCCGTCGATGGAGCTCCGATTATCGTCAGTGCAAAACAGGAAGGCCATCTAGAGGACGGAGAATGCTTCTATTTTGTGGGGTTTCATCCTACAGCATACCACGCACCGTTCAGCGCTCATCTTGTCTTCTGCGACATCCTGAACGAAGTCTACGGGATTGAACGGGGGAAGGTGGCCCTCGTGAGGCTCGAAGATATCAATCCCCTCACGGACTCCGCGCAGTTGCTCGCGATAACCGGATTCCTGCGAAGCGAAGGCGTCCCGTTTACGTTGGCTGTGATCCCAATATATGTGCGCGCGGGTGTCGAACCGACCCGCCTGAGCTGGAATAGCAATAGTAGGGTGAAGATCAAGAACGCCCTCTTGGACGGGGGAGAGTTCGTCCTCCATGGGGCGACGCACCAATACGATGGTGAGACGGCAGTGGACTACGAGTTTTGGGACGAAAAGAATGGCACTCCCGTAGGCGGTGCCGATTTTGCCGAGCGAAGGGTCGGCGACGCCTTGATCGAGATTGAATTCTCCGGTCTAGGTCCGTACTTGGTCGGATGGGAGACCCCACACTATTCCGCAGGACAAGAGGCCTACACCGTTTTTGAACGGCACTTCGATCTGTTGTATGAGAACCCGCACTGGGGGTTTGGCCTGAACCTAATTCCCTATCCGGTGGAGGTCGACAACAGTCTGTACGTACCAACAAACCTGGACTATGTCAAAGGGAGCTCTCCCGATGCTGACGTGGAAAGGATTCTGAATGAAGCGCGGCTGCTCTCTGGTTTACCCCACGGCGCACTGGCTTCGTTCTTCTACCACGTGCGGCAGGGCGAGGGGCTCGAGAGGTTAGAGAGGCTCGTTAGAGGATTGAAGGAACAGGGCTGGACCTTCAACCCGGTCTCCTTCCTGCTTGACGCGGAATGACGCTTGGAAGGAGGAGACGATTATGAAAACGGATGGCATGGCCAAAAGAAGAGTCCAGTTCATCTTCCCGGACCAGACGATCAAGAAACTTGATCGCCTCAAGAGGCTGATGGGAGCCGCCTCGCGTACGGAGGTGTTGAAGGTGGCCCTTGAGCTTCTGTACTGGGCCGTGGCCCGCATGGAAAAGGGAGAGGAGATTGCAGCGGTAAGAAACGATAAGATCGCTGAGACCATCGCAATCCCTGGTGCTGACCTTGCCCGGTCTCCGAGTGGAGAGAAGCGCCAATGACACTTTCAACCAACGTTCTCACCTTCTTTTTCCTCTTTTACTGTGTCTTTTACAATCTCTTTCTGTGCCTATATTTCCTCGGCTGTCACATTTCGTATCGGAAGAAAAGCAGGGTAAATAGGGACGGAATCGCTCCCGATTCGGTCGAAGATCCCCCAATCATTACCGTCATGATTCCCGCGCTCAATGAAGAGAGGGTGCTCGAAAGGACGATCCTCAACCTGTTGACCCTCCCGTATTCCGGCCGATTAGAGGTGCTGATCATCGATGATAACAGCGACGACAGTACCGCGGAGATCGCTGAGAGGCTAGGCACCGTGTATGAGAACGTCCTCCTATTGTCAAGAGGAGCGTCCCGTTCGCGGCGAGGAAAGGGAGACGCGTTGAATCATGGCTTTTCCCACCTGTGTGCACGTTTCCCTCAAAGAGAACCGGAAGACTGGCTGATTGGAGTCTTCGACGCCGATGGGAGAGCGACGGAGCAAGACCTATTAACTGAGGTTGCGAGGGTATTCCGCGACGCTTCGGTTTCCGCTTCGCAGTGCGGGGTGAGAATCAGGAATGGCCATAACCTGCTTGCAGCTCTCCAGGGTGTCGAATTCACCACGTTCTCGTTCATTACCCAGACCGTCCGCGACCGAACCTCGGGGGCGGTGGCTCTCGGGGGAAACGGTCAGTTCATCCGCGCAAGCGTCCTCGACCGTCTCCGCCACGAGGAAGGCTGCTGGGATGAGTGCGCTCTCACCGAGGATTTGGACATCGGGGTCCGGGTTCACCTGCAGGGAGGAAGGATACGATTCTTGAACAGGTGGGTGGAGCAGGAAGGAGTGGAGTCCTATAAGGCGTTGTTTAAGCAGCGCCATCGCTGGGCATGGGGGGCGTTGCAGGTGTTCCTGAAACATGTGTTGGGAGGAAGGGTCCTCAAAGCCAAGCTTCCTTTGGCAAGGAAGCTAGATCTACTCTACTATCTCAGTTTTTGGATCGTCCCGTTCGTCGTTGTCTCCTCCTTGCTCCTCTCCGTTCTTCACCTTGCCGCAGTAGTTACCATCACGAACAGTTTTGGCCTTGCCTTCCTACTTGCCAACTCCTTTAGCTTCATCCCGATGGTGATCTTGGGATTGCTATGGGCAAAGATACCCGCAAGAAGAATCGTGGTGCTGGTTCCGCTGTCGGTGATCTATGCCTATCACTGGATTCCGGTACTCATTTGGGGGTGGGGGAGCATCCTCGCTCACAAAAAGCCTCACTGGGTCAAGACCAAACGCTATGCAGTTGGGGAGATGGTAAAATGACGGCCAAGAGAGTGCTTGTGATCCTGGTCCTCCTGTCTTCCTTGGGATCGATGCTTCTTGGCGCTGCGGCTTCGGTCTCACCTGTTCACCAGGCCCTCACGTTCATCTTAGTCAAAATGATGAATGCACAAGGGGGCATCCATACTCAATATCGGGCCGTTGTTACTCCTCAAGAGGAGCTGGCCGCTGGACATGACGTCCTGCTTCAGAACAGCAGCCTGCTCATGCATTATGCGACTAGCTCAGGGGATCAACAGCTCTTCGACCAACAGGTGAAGCTGATCAAGAACTGCTTCTTGGCAGAACCTGTTGGGCTTTTGCACTGGAAGTTGAATACCCACATGCGTCCAATGCAGAGCTCCTGGGGTACCTATTCCAACGACCCTGGGGAGAGCTTGAGGCTGGTGGACGCGCTTCTCTCGGCCTATGATCTTTGGGGAGAGGAGTTCTACTGGGACCTTGCCTTTAGGATCGGTGATGGCCTCAAAACCCACAATCTCGCCCCAGATAAGACGCTACGCTACTACGCCGCCTGGAAGCCTGACTTCAGTTTCGTGGAATATGGCGACAGGGTGGTCCTGGCTCAACTGAACTTTGCAGGGATGAAGGGGCTCGCTTGGTGGGATCGGTCTTGGGAAGCACCGCTTGCTGCAAACCTCGAGATCGTCCTTGCGGGGACAACAGATCAAGGCCTGTTCTATCAAAACTATCTTCCGGCTGAGCAACTGTATGAAAAGGGCGACGGCAGCATGCTTCACATGGCCCAGATTGCCTATCAACTCGCCGTCTACGGCCACAGCGATCCGGACTCGGCAGCTCTTGACGCCGCGCGAGCCTTCCTCGGCTTCGTGAAGGAAGAATATGCCAGAAATGGCAAGATACTCGGCCGTTATGATCCTGAAGCAGGGACTCCGCTGGTGGCTTGGGAGAACATTGCCGTGTACGCTCTGACTGCGCAAACGGCGCTCAGACTGGGGGATGCCTCGTTTGCCGGTGCAATCGTCTCGGAGAAGCTTATCCCCAGTCAACAGGCGGCTCGGCAATCTCCTGTCTACGGCGCATTCTCAGCCACAACTCACGATGCCTACGCGTTTGACACTTTGGAGGCGTTACTGGCGCTCCAAGAAAGCGGAGCTTCTTCGGAAGACGAGGACCATTCTCCCATCCGCGCCGTATGGTATCTTGGTTGGGACAAGGAAAGCTATCAGCAATCCAGTGTGATCAATGATTTATGGCAGATCCAATCGCGGCTTTGTTCTAACTACATAGGCCTTTTTGCCATCACGTACCAAGATGATATCACCTCCTCGAATCCCCATCGCGATCTCGAGAGGACCGCGTCCGATGAGGCGCTTCGAAACGTGATCCGCCAGATCCATCGCATGGGGATGGGGGTGATCCTCCTTACCCCGCTATTCCCCGATGATGGGAGTTGGGAAGGAGCAATCAGGCCCAACAATGTCGAACTGTGGTTCGACCACTGGCGTGAGATCCTCCTCCATTATGCGACGCTTGCCGAGGAGACCCATGTTGAGGTTCTGCTCCTAGGCTCCGAGCTTGCGACACTGCGCAACCGAACGGATGACTGGAACAGGCTAATCGTCGCAGTGAAGAGCATCTATCACGGCAAGCTTGGCTATTCGGTGAACTTCTGGGCCGACCGAGTTGAGTACCAACAGGTTAAGGAGATGACACAATGGCGGCACCTCGACTACATTGGGGTAACCGGCTACTTTGAACTCACGAACGAAGCCGACCCGTCCATAGAGGACCTCAAGGCTGCTTGGAACAATGACCGCAAAGGCCAGGACGTCCTAGCAGATCTGGAAGCACTGCACCATGAGTATGGAAAACCTATCGTGTTCTGGGAGATTGGCTATACGAGCAAAGACGGGACCAATATCTATCCTTGGGATTTTCCTCGCTCTGGGAAGGAGGATCTGGGCGAGCAGGCGGATTGCTGGGAAGCCTTTCTGAGTGTGTTTTCAGGCATCGAGTGGTTCCAAGGATACGGCATCTACGCGGAGCGGATTGGCCTGCCCAAAATACACAAAATGTATGGTGTGCTAGGAAAACCGGCAGAAGACGTGTTTGGGAATATCTGTGGAGATTAGTAAGGGGGGATACGTTGTGGGTTCGTTGATAAGGATGATCTTGGTCGGCACAGCATTCTGGCTGGTGATGTTTTTCGCCTTTTTCAGTCAACTCGGACTGTCGTCACAGCCGGCCGCGTTTGACCGTCACTCTCTCGAAGCACTGCTGTCCTTGGGTGATATTAAGGGCGTCTGGTACCTTGGGTGGACGCAGAGCGCTTACGCCTCCGATAAGCTTTCCGAAGAGCTCGTACGGCTTAAGACCGCCCTAGGGGTCCAGTACGTAGGCCTCATCGTCCCGCTTGTTCAAGACTCTTTGAGCGCATTGAACCCTCATCCCGACCCAAGTCATACCCCTTCCCGACAGACTTTGGGACACGCCATTGAGGAAGCCCATAGACACGGCCTTGGTGTTGTCCTTCTGCCCTATCTATTGGTCGAGTCTGAACGGAGATTTGAGGGGAAGGTCATCGAGGATTGGGTAGGGGATCTGGCGCCCACAGACGTCGGGATATGGTTTGAGAACTGGCGCGAGATTCTCCGAGACTACGCGGCCCTCGCTGAGGAAGAGGGCGTGGAGGCCATGCTTTTGGGTTGGGAGTTTGAAAGCATGCTTTCCTATCAAGATGAATGGCAACAAGCGATCGTCGAACTGAGGGAGCTCTACAGCGGAAAGCTCTCCTATCTCACCAACTGGTGGGCCAGTCGCGATGAGTACGAGAGGGTTCTTCGCTGGTCTCCTTGGCAATCACTTGATTTCATTGGGATCAGCGCCTACTTCGACCTAACGCGGAAGAACGATCCCACCGTTGAAGAACTTGAATCCGCATGGTATGAGGACGCAAATGGCCAGGACATCGTGAAAGACTTGGAACGGCTCTCTGCGCAGTATGACAGACGGATCGTCTTTTGGGAGCTGGGCTACCAGAGTAAGGACGGGGCCAATCAAGCCCCGTGGAATTATGTGTGGCCCGGTTCACCCGATGCGGCCGAGCAAGCAGACGCGTTTTCAGCGGCTTTCTCCGTGCTGAGCAACAAGCCCTGGTTTGCCGGCTATCTGATCTGGGGGGAAGAGGTGGGACTGCCACAGGACCCTTACTCCTACAGCCTGCTGGGGAAGGCTGTGGAAAGCCGCATCAGAGCCCACCGGACTGCGCTAAGGGAAGGGCATCCAGTCGCAAGGGAGGAAGCGGGACTGACCTTCTACAAGAGCGACGGAGAGGGCATTGGGATGTTCTCAAATACGGTTGGAGCGGTGGCAACCGGGCTGCACGTCGAGTTCGATCGCCAGGTAACGATTACGCATAAGACCGAGTTTGGCGGTTACCTCCCCGCGCAAAGCGAGAAGACAGCCTGGGCCTTTGACTTTGTGGAAGGAACGTTGGTGGCTGGGGGAACAGTGGAGCTCGACTGGACCCCTGCCGAGGCAAGACCGATTCTCATCCAGTGGCTATCCGAAAGCGAGCTGGTCGGGGATCCGTACCTTGCTCTGCCGCAGGAGTTGGGAAGGATGCTCAGCGAGGGAATTGCAGAGGCCTGCAAGGAGAATCCAGAGCTTGTAACAGCAGCGCTTGCGCGGTTTTTTGGAGATAACACGGAGTTCTTGGCCGCGCTCAACGCCTCGCTTGGCGTGTCCCTTCAGGAGTGGCTGCCTCCACTGCTTATGGCGGCATCCCCTGCAGGGATCGAGAACTTCTTCAACGCCCTGATTGAGACGCTCGGGGTGAGAAGTCTGGAGATGCTTCGGGACGGGGAAGCGGACCTTTCCGCCCTCTTTTCCGTCCTCGATCCTGTGCCCTCTTGGCTGGGTGATTCATCGTGACA
>Ga0114922_10003386_pt1 | contig 14877 bp, 9 predicted proteins | sample AartaG_FD_100975 | JGI IMG/M metagenome (GOLD analysis project Ga0114922, IMG submission 100975) | Deep subsurface microbial communities from Aarhus Bay to uncover new lineages of life (NeLLi) - Aarhus_00045 metaG | ecosystem: Environmental > Aquatic > Marine > Oceanic > Sediment | place: Aarhus...
AATGCGTCGGATAGTCTGGCAGGAGAACGTTCAAGATGTTATCAAACATAGTCATGAAAAACCTGTTATTCGCCGCCTGGAAAAACTCCTTGTAGCATAAAATCGGTCAGTTTGAATTATTAAGAGTTTTTGTGTCGCGTAGCCGACACAAATGTTCTATTGGACTGAACCGCTGAAGCGTTATTTGGAATTTTAATAAGCAAACGAATTACATCTCATGGGTGAGCAGCAGACGGATTGGCGTGATTATATCTTGAAGTTCATAAAAATTCTTGCTTTTTTCAAATGATATTGGTAATGTGTTAATATGACTTTAATGCGATTTGGCCTGGACTGACACTGTCAGTTGAGCCGGGATAAGCGTTAAATCTCAAAAATACCTCGTGTCCCACGATAATTGAACGACTGGCAAGCTTAAAAGCTACCCTGAGACTGTTGTATGCTCTTTTTGCTCTATGAGTGGAAAATGCTGAGGTTTGTAGTACCGTGTTTGGTTATACACATTGCAGTTTTTATTCCAAAAACTCATTTTTGAAAGAGGTTGCCTTACCTTGCATCTTGCGCCTTAAGTGCTTGTAGAAGAAAGGCTTATGGTCAGTTCTTGTGATTCCGACCAGTTACGTATGCTCGTTCAACTAACGTAGGACACAAGGGATTAATGAGATGCCCGTAATATTTTTTACGTAATAACACAAAATACAGGAAATCGAAATGAAGATACGTCTATTAACTATACTTATACTGTTTGCTTCCAGCAACCTTAGCGGTGAACAAATATTAATTCAGGATAATTCCCAAGCAGGCAAGGGTGGCAGAAACGATTTCGCCCTTGTTGCTAACGGTTCAGTTGCCGATTTGCTGATAGATATCAATGACAGCAAAACAGTACTTCTGGCTACCAGACTATTCTCAGAGGATATTGAAAGAGTTAGCGGGCAAAAAGCTAAAATAAAGAAAAATGTAGAATCTGCTTCATCGATTTGTGTAATCGTCGGCACAATAGATAACAGCCGTATAATAAAAGAGTTGATAAAAAATAAGAAAATAGATGTTACGGAGATTGAAGGTAAATGGGAAAGCTGCCTGATTCAAGTTGTTGCCAATCCTTTCAAGGGAGTAGAAAAAGCGCTTGTGTTGGCTGGCAGTGACAGAAGAGGCGCTGCTTATGGATTACTCGAATTATCAAAACAGATGGGAGTATCACCCTGGTATTATTTTGCTGATGTCCCACCAAGAAAGAGAGACGCAATATACATTAAGCCAGGCAGGTTTATACAGAAATCTCCTTCAGTCAAATACAGGGGAATATTTATCAATGATGAGATGTGGGGATTGAGACCATGGGCCATGAATACTCTCGCTCCCCAGGAGGGTAAAGGAATAGGTCCGACAACATATCGGAAAATATTCGAGCTGCTATTAAGGCTCAAGGCAAATTTCCTTTGGCCTGCAATGCATCAGCAGACAAGACCATTCAATTATTATGCAGAAAACAAAGTAGTTGCCGATGAATACGGAATTGTTATGGGCTCCTCTCATATAGAACCTATGCTGAGGAATAATATTGCCGGCGCTGAGTGGGATCGGGAATACCCTGGTGAACCCTGGGATTATGTGAAAAACAGAGACCATATCTATGAATACTGGGAGAAGAGGGCAAAAGAAAATGGGAAATATGAGAATGTTTATACGATGGGCAAAAGGGGGAAAGATGATGAGGCTGGCTCTGATATTACCGTAAAAGTACTGGAGGAGATATTTGCTGATCAGCGAGAGATCCTGAAAAAGTGGGTCAATAAGGATATTGCGCAAGTGCCGCAGATGTTAATCCCATATACTGAAGTACTGGGTTTGTATAATAAGGGGCTTAAGGTTCCCGATGATGTTATAATTTGCTGGCCGGATGACAATTTTGGCAATATCCGCCAGCTGCCGAATAAACGTGAGCAGAAACGTTCCGGAGGCTCAGGTATTTATTATCACTTCCAATGGTTGAACGGCGCCACTACGGCATATCCCTGGCTGTACACAACTCCATTGGCTCTTACATGGTCGGAAATGAAAAAGGCGTATGACTATAATGTTAGAGAGCTTTGGATTGTTAATGTCGGTGATATAAAACCAGCTGAGATTGGCATTGAGTATTTTATGCAAATGGCCTGGGATATATCTGGTTTTGAAGAAAATGATCCCGCTGGATTTTTAGAGGAGTGGGCATCAAGAGACTTTGGCGAAAAATATGCATCCCGGATTGCTGCTATCATGGCTAAGCATTACGAATTAGGGTATGCACGCCGGCCGGAACATATGGTGATGTATAAAGGTCGGACAAAGAAATATACGTATGATTGGTTTAGTATTACTAATTATAACGATGAAGCACAAAAACGAGTCGATGAATATGATAAGCTGATAAAGGAAACTGATGCAGTCTATGATTCGCTTCCTGTTGAAATGAAAGATTCATTTTATCAGATGGTTGTGTATAATGTCAAAGGTGCCGGGCTGCATAACAAGAAGGTAATTTATGCTCAGAAATCTCACGATTATGGTGAGCAAAACAGATCAAGTGCTGCTGTCTATGCGGCAAAGGCTCAGCAGGCAGAAAATGATATTCATGAATTGATTAAGCACTACAACAAGGAATTGATAACTGTCGGCGATAAATGGGATCATATGGCTTCTCTGCCCGGACCATGGGGCATGCAATGGCAGCAGTGGGCCATGCCTCCTCTGAGTTACTCCGCCGGCAATGGAAGACCACAGATGAAGATCGCAACTGAGGGAGGCGATAACGCAAAACTTCCTGGTTTCAGTGTGTATAATAAGGATAAGCGATTCATCGATCTCTACAATACCGGAAACGGGGTTGTTTACTGGTCATCGAAAGTGTCTGCTGATTGGATCAAACTCAGTGAGGCATCCGGATTTATCAATGATGAAAAAAGGATATGGGTAACTGTCGATTGGGACAAAGCACCTAAAGGCAAAGATGAAGATGGATCAGTAGCGTTTAAATGGTCATCATCTTCCGTTAATTTATGGCAGAGCTATGAGGAGATGTCAGAGTCTGAAAAAGAAGAATATAGGGCAGGCACCATTACTAACAAAGGGCCTGGCAGTTTCTTTAATATTGATCTCAATGTTTTTAACCCGCTTAAGCCATCTGCTCAATCAGTCACCGGCTTTGTCGAAAGTAATGGCTATATATCAATTGAGGCGGAACATTATTCAAGGAAAATAGATAAGCCAAATGCCGCTTGGAATATCATTGAAGGCCTGGGAAGGACTGGAAGTTCTGTCACCGTACTGCCGACAAATATTGACAGCAATGTTTCCCTGGATGACATCATCAGTAAATCACCCGCCTTGGAGTACGACCTTTACACTTTCACAGAAGGTGAAGCTACAATCAATTTCAACTGTATACCTTCCAATCCAATAAACGCCGATCATGGCTTAGGGCTGGCAGTAGCTGTTGACAATGCAGAGCCAATAATCGTATCCGGCAAGGTGAGAAGAAGTACCATGGACAACCTTTTGACATTAAAAGCTGAACTGGACATGCCAAAAGAAGGCCCGCACAAATTGAAAATATGGATGGTAGATCCAGGATTGGTGATAGATAAAATTATTGTTGATACTGGTGGAGTAAAGGACTCATATCTGGGGCCGCCAGAGTCCATTTATCATAATGCCAGCCATTGAAGCCAGATTAAAAAATGTACCGAGGACCTTTAATTAGCCCTTCAGTGAAAGGCTGTTGACATGAACCGAATAAAAACAAGCGCTGGCATGACAAATCAAACATCTCGTAGGAACTTTTTGTGTTTAGCTGCTTCCACTACGGCTGGAGGAGCGATGCTGTCTCGTGTGATCGCTGCCGATCAGCCTGACAGTGCCGCTCAATTATTGAAGGAACCGGGGCTTCAGCTATTGGGGAACCGTTTTTTTACTTTCAACACTGTAGTGCGTGTCCTCCACTCCAATCATCTGAAATATGTTAATCGGAATCTAAGCCGCATTATCGGTATACGTTATTCTATTACGAAAAATATTTTACTCCGTCCTATTTCCGAATATTCACTCACGTTATCCAATATTACAACACGGCATGCGTTTGTCAAGTAGCCACAGGATTTTTTATACGGTGAAAATCGGTCCTCAAGATTGTGACCTGTCTTTTTGTTCCATTTTCGACAACACAGTCAACTGTTTCGTTGCAGTCGATGTCAAATCCGATATACTTATTTATCACGCACGGAAAAAGTTAGTGCATTTTTGAGTGCGGAACACAACTATCTGAGAGTAGTCTCGTTTGAAAATGCAGCCATGGCAACGAATTAAGAAAGAGGATAAATAATGTTTGGAGTCAGTTGGATCGACTGGTTGGTCATAGCCTTCTATCTTGCGTTAGTTGCGGCAATCGGGGTATCCGCCGCCCGACGCGTACGCAATACAGCCAGTTTCTTCATCGGCGACCGAAAGTTTGGTAAGCTGATGATGATGTTCTTCACCTTTGGCACTGGTACTCATTCCGACCAGGCCGTCAGTGTAGCCGCAAAAACCTATCGCTCCGGTGCATCGGGTATCTGGTACCAATGGTTGTGGCTGTTTGTAACACCTTTCTTCTGGTGGCTGGCTCCGATATTCAGGCGAATGCGTGCTGTTACTACAGGAGATTATTTCTTAGCCAGATATAACCGCAGTGTGGCCGGCCTGTACGCCGTGGTCGGGATGCTGCAACTGATGGTTAATATCGGCGTGATGCTCAAAGGCAGCACCGCCATGATAACAGCGGTATCGGGGGGACAGATCAATCCGAACATTGCCATCTGCGCGATGACGGTAATCTTCATTATCTATGGTATCGCGGGCGGCCTGAGTGCTGCCATCCTAACGGATTTTGTCCAGGGGATACTCACCATTGTTCTTTCTTTTTTGATTCTGCCCTTCGCTCTGTCTGTTGTAGGAGGGATGGCAGGCTTGCGTGAAAGCATACAAAATCCGGACATGTTCAAGATCGTTGCTCCAGACGGAATCACAGCATTTTATATTGCGGTCATCTCGTTCAATGCCTTGCTGGGCTGGGTGACCCAACCCCACAGTATGGGCCTAGCCGCCGCTGGAAAAACCGAAATGGAAGGTCGTGTTGGTGTGATGTGCGGCATCCTTTTCAAACGGGTGTGCACTATTGCTTGGGTACTTACGGGACTCTGTGCCGTTGGACTATATGCCGGTAAGGATGTCGATGTCGACCATGTGTACGGCCTTATGGCCCATAGTCTGCTGCCTAAGATAGCGCCCGGTCTTATTGGTTTGTTCATAGCTTCGATGCTGGCTGCTGTAATGAGCTCCTGTGATGCTTTCATGGTCTCTGCATCGGCATTATTTACCGAAAATATCTATCGTTCTCTTCTGGTTAAAAACAGGCCGGACAGGCATTACACCATTGTCGGTCGTGTTGTCGCAGGTATTGTTGTTGTAGCCGGCGTATTTTTCGCATTCAGCCTCGAAAGCGTTGTTCAAGGCCTTGAAATATTCTGGAAAGTCTCGGCGATGATGGCTATTCCATTCTGGTTGGGACTTTTCTGGCGGCGTGCTACGTCGATAGCCGCCTGGATATCGACTCTATTGAGCTTTGCAGTGCTTTTGTTTACCAGCAGGATTGAGATATTTGGAAATATCCTGTGGGACTTCAACGCGACACTGGCAGGGAAACTGCCTGCCTTTATGTTGTTTGAAGGCGAGCTTCATCTGCCCTGGCAAATGATCCTGTACATTTCTGCTGGTTTCATCACGGCTATTGTTGTCAGTCTGGTCACTAAACCGGTTGAGAATACGAAACTGGACCGTTTCTATGAATGCCTGCGGACTCCTATCACTCCCAACGAACCGGAAACCAAACCTTTTACCCTTCCTGATGGAATAGTACCGGCCCCGCGCCGACCCTGGTTTAAGCACCCTGATTTTGAAATCTACAAACCGAGCTTTATCGGAGTTGTTGGCTTCGTCGCCGGCTGGATCGCTGTGGCGATGTTAATAGGCTCCTTCTTCTGGATAATCAAACAGTAAGTCGCCCCGAATAATACAGGAGATTTGCTATTCTTGCCGCAAGGACGAATCGAGGATATACTTAGAAGAGAAAACTATAGATAGATTTCATTTCATCCGGAAGGTTAATCCGATTTCACATTGAAATTTTCAAAAAATATCACAATTTCCATCAAAACTGAGCGAGTGTCTGTAATACATGTGCTCAGTTTAGATCCAATCCAGCTAAATTTCGTATACTCACGCACATGTATATCCTCTTTCCAAAGAAACTCTACTGAAATTTCAGCAGTTTTACAGTGGTCCGAGTAGCGTTTAACAAGCGTACCCTATCCCGATAGGATGGCTATTTTCTCGGTCGTGGTAGGAGAATTGACACTTGTTTTTCCATTGATCTGCCTTTCCCTCAGGGGTATAATCATAGCTATGGTTGAAAAATCAAAATGCCTATCAGTGAGTAACTTGACCATGATAAGAACTGATCGCTTGTTGGGGGTGTTCGCATTCGTTGCGATGGCAACGGTTTTGAATGGGGCCGATTATCCCACGCCGGAGGAACGGACCTTTGTTATCCGCGATTTTGAGTTCCGCTCCGGCGAGTTGCTGCCGGAAGTCAAGATGCATGTCTGCACTCTCGGCAAACCCGCACGCGATGCCGGGGGGATTGTCCGTAATGCGGTGATGGTGCTGCACGGCACCACCGGCAGCAGCCGTAACTTTCTGCGTAAAGACTTCGCAGGCGAACTGTTTGGCAAGGGGCAGCTTCTGGACGTAGAGCGGTATTTCATCATTATCCCGGACAACCTTGGCCACGGGCAATCAACGAAGCCCAGCGATGGACTCCGTGCACGATTTCCGCAGTACGGTTACCGCGACATGATCGCAGCGCAGCGCCGCATGCTGACCGAAGGTTTGGATGTGACACACCTGCGCTTGATCATCGGGACATCGATGGGCGGGATGCACATTTGGTTGTGGGGACAGATGCATCCCGATTTTATGGACGCACTGATGCCACTGGCCAGCTTGCCCACCCAGATCTCCGGCAGAAACCGTGTGTGGCGACGCGTCGTGATCGATTCGATTCGCAACAGTCCGGACTGGAAAAACGGTGACTACACCGAGCAACCGAGTGGTCTGCGCACTGCAGCAAAAATGCTCTACCTGATGGGTAGCAATCCCGTGCGACGAGTCCGGGAAGCGCCGACGCTCGCTGAGGCGGACAAGGTGATCTCCCGGTATGAGGCGAGGATTATGAAGACGCACGATGCGACCGACGTGATGTACGCGTTTGCCGCGTCTCGTGACTATGATCCGGGGCCCGGGCTGGAGAAGATCAAGGCTCCGCTGGTGGCCATCAATTCTGCGGATGATCTCATCAATCCTCCCGAACTAAAGATCCTCGAAACTGAGATCAAACGCGTTCCCCACGGCAGGGCGATTGTGATTCCGTTCAGCGAGAAGAGCAACGGTCACGGATCGCACACGCTGGCCCGACTTTGGAAACATCATCTTGCGGCACTGCTCAAGGAATCGGAACGTTGAGAATGATTCCACGCAGAGCGACAACAGCCGGTACCTAAGGACGATGTCTGTCGAGTCGTGGCTGGGGCGAATGTGGACATCAGGCGGGCACAGGACGGCAAGAAATGGATCGAGTGTGCTTGTCAAGCGGCAATGGAACCACAGCAAACGGCTCAATTTCCAGTGATTCTAGCACAAAACAGCCGAAATTGTGGCTGAGAAGTCCCGGGTGTAAGTGCTTGTATTTCAATAGGATAGATCAGATGTCATGACGGTCCCATTGGCCCTTGACAACCGCAATTGATTTCCCTTCCTTGCCAGAATACAAAAATCTGCTAGTTGTTGCTCAAAAGTAATTATTAGAGCGATCCTTTTGTTTGATTGACGGGGTTGACTTCAATCTCCCAGATCCCTGGTCTTTCGCTCGCTTTGCTGATAATGAGCTTAAGCACATTGGCTGTCACCGTTTTTTCCAGTTCAATGACATGTCCTCTTCCGATTGACTCGCCACCAGCAATTTCTTTCATGACTTCTTTATCAGGGTCATATGTGATTATCGACTCGGTTTGTTTCCTCGGTGTGTACTCATATTTCTTATGCCCTGCTTCAAGTGTCCATGATTCTATGTGACCACCACTTTCAAGCCATTCGTCAATCACGATCCGTTTGAAAGTCACCGGTTTTTTCCAGACAAGTTCTATCCACCCGTCCGTTTCTCCTTCTGCGGCTTCCCAGGCCTTAAAGCTGAGGCCATCGTTTACCCCTGCAGGTCTTCCGTATCCATTCTGGTCGCCCCAGAAATAAATACTTGAGGCAGAAGCTTCAGCTTGTGGTGCTATATTCACCCTGTCAGGACTCTGTGCTTCAAGAAGGAGGCTGTCAATATATACACTTGCATCGTTGCATTCGAGTGTCAAGTAGGCTGACCATGTTTTTTCAGGTTCAATCACATCGGGATTGATATCAACTGAAAAAGTTGATCGTTTGTGGTCTTCCTGTATTCTTATGTTCCGGTCAGTCGATCTAACTTTCCATCTGACTGATCCATTACGTGAGATTACAGGTATCTCAACAGCTTTCCCCGGGATGATATGAACGAGTTCAGATCCAAAACTGACAGATCTTTTTTCATCAGGCTTAAATGATACTGCCCACTCCGTATTGGACTGATCCGGTGACACTCGTACCTTTGCAAGGCCGTCTCTCTTGATTATCGAAACAGTCCCGTCAGATACCGAGGCCTCGTCCAGACTATATCCGTTTGTTTTGAAGGTCAGCTCATAGGTTTCGTTAATTACCAGATGACCTGATTTTCCCCTTATCAGCCATCTTGAACCTTCCTGAGACACGATCATTTGTTTTATATCAACACCACCCTGTGTAAAATGTCTGTTGGTAGAAAGCAGAACAGGCCTGTCTGCCTGTACAGACACTACATTAAAGCAATGAGCATCCGTAGCTTTCATGTGTCTGACGATACTTGAATCTCTTCTGAATTCTCCAAGGTACTTCTGATGCCAGAAGTCGAACACATATGCCGCTTCAGATGTCAGCGGCAGTCTTCCCAGGTCAAGTGATGCCGTCCTGTCAAATCTCTTGTAGTTATTAAGGGCAACAACGTCCCATGATCCCCATGGTTTGGTTATTTTCAGGTCGAACTGGTCATAGTCTTCCGGATCTGATATCTGGTAAAGATTAACCGGGAAACTTTCGATCGTTGGCAGGGTCTTTTTCCAGACGTTCAGAATTCTGTCAGGTACTTTTGTCCAGTTATCATCAGTCACATAAGGTTGGCCGAGAAGGGCCCGTCCAAGGAAATTCAAACGGGCACGCGAGACCGTTGACGCATACATGTTGGCCGCACCGTCCGGATCGCTGTACCAGGCAACGTTATTCAAGTAGTTCCGTTTGACAGCTACCCTGCTGACGACTTGAGCCTGTTGTTCGGTATCGCCCCCAACTCGGGAACCGTTCACGAGATCAATCACTTCAAGAGGGAAACCCCAGCTTGTATTGATATATTTATCAGGGCCCAGCACAGAACGCATTATCTGTACGCCTCGTCTCACGCCCTCAATGCCGCCCCCGTCCACGGATTTTTGATAGACGTTGAGTATTGCAGGTATCCCGTCAATTTTGAAGTAGTCATAATTCCAGTCCTCACTGACCTCTCTCAGGAAGCCGGCAAACCATTTGTCCACACCTTCCCTGTTGTTTACGTTCAGGACAGCGGAATTATAGTGTTTGTAATCGTCGTAGCTTAAACCCGAAAAGGTGGTAATGGGTGATCCGTCAGACGTATGGATAAACCATTCAGGATGTGTCTCCGTCTCCTGATAAGAAGCCACCCCAAATGGCGCCAGCCATATCCCGGGTATCAGCCCTTTGTCTCTTATATAATTTGAAATGTCTCTCATATATTGAGGATCGTCAATTGGGTAATTGTCGTCAAGCTGGAAAACCATCTCTTCAGCATAGGGCAACAGGTTTTCAGAAACCCAATCGATATTGGGATACAGCCATTCTTTGCGCTGCGAGAAATCCGGCCTGTTAAACTTACCCTCAATACCCACCCAGGTCATTGCCAGGGCGGGGGCCTTCTGGAAGTAGCTCCTTTTTTTAATGGGAGCATAAAATGTTATTCCAAGCCTGTCCCTATAATAGTGCCTGATAAGCGTTATCCGACATAAAGTCTGGCCGCTTTTTGCACGGGCTTTCAGCTGCCATTGATGAAAGAAATCCCATTCTGCTTTTCCTTCGGATTCAATCTGTAGTGCCAGATCCTTACACGGGTCGAAAATGGATCTGAGTCCTGGTATCCCGCCTTTGCCGAGAGACTGGATAACGACTTGATCGTCATCTGCTTTTTCATTTATCAGCATTGCGGCCATTGTCCGGTCAGAAAGCGGTGCTCTTGCTGACAGGCGGACTGTGTTTGAAGAATCCCCCCTGGTCTTGAATACCAGCACGGTATCTCCCAGTAACTCTGCTTCCACAGTAAAACTGTTATCGAATTCAATGATAAGTTTGTTTTCATCTTTTCCCTTAACTGTGCGACTGAGACCCGGTTGATTGGTGGACAGTGACTCATCTTGATCACCAGAGTTGATAATACCTGCTGATAACACCAGCCCCGCACTGACATCATATAGTTCGTATGATCTTGTTGCATCATTATATACAAGTGTCAACCTGTGATTAGAGGCTGCCGGACCATGTGCATTTTCCTGGCTGATAACTAAACCGACATCAGCAACCAGTAGAATTGCCAGCGCTGTTGATACTCGTATAACGGAAAGGAAATTTGATTTTGTACGCATGGTATGATGATAAACCCTGTATCACGGCAGGTCAAGGGAAAAAGCTGGCTCAGGACCGCCAGGGCGGGCGTGGGCCAGCTTTCATGGGGATGGGATCCGGCCCGATTGAGCCCACAGACGAGACAATCTGCGCCGCATCTGAGTTTGAACTGTGAACCGGGATTTGCCATTTAACGTCATAATTGGTACTCCTGCACACCACAAGGTAAATAATCCGGGATTTCCCATATACACTTCACTGAAACACTCCTGAAAGCATCAAGTCTCATAATACCAAAGTTCCATCTCAGTTTCAGCAATATTCCGTCAACTTGAATAGCTGATTTATAAAGGCGATAATAAAACCGGGTTATTATGGAGAATCTATTGTAGTCGTTTCTTTCTCGCTGTTTTTGTTGGTTTAGATTCTTGTCAATACATATAATTCAAATAGACCACCCGGAGGCACCAACGATATCACATGGGGTGAGCTACGAAACGGATACGTAGAGTCCCGAGGTACAAGGATATTCGGTGTATATATCATCTCCGTTTCGCTAAGTTCAATATCCTCAAATCCATGTCCATAATGTGGATCTAATATTAACGTTGCCCTGCGAGGACCCATTTCCTGTTCTCATAGATGTATACGTTATCTCCCACCAATGATTCGGTCCCCTCCTTCACATGAATCTCCTTGTTTTCGATTCCGATTTCACCACGTCTGAATCTAACAACAGGGATCATATCTGCCTTGAAAATGAAAGGCATAGACCAATCGTCTTTCAGTGGGATCGTGACACCATTCTCCTTTTTCACAAACATCGTGCCTGTTCGCATGATTCCATAAATGGTCTCCAGAGCATACTTCTTCATGAGAGCTTGCAACCTGTCAGATATGGGACATGGAAATGGCGAAGGCCTCATAGATATGACGATCGATACGTCGATCGCCTCAACAATGCTGTTCGGTGCAGCTTCTGGTGAAGAATCAAGTTCATTCACAAGTCCCTGGCGATCGCGGGGTATATTCCCAAGCACCGATAGCTCCGCAAGACAAGGCGGATCAAGCACAAATGATTCAGTGATCTTGATTCTATCCGGCTGGCTGGTTCTTCCATCAGTGGTGCTGGTCGTATAAGCTTCCCAGAGCCGTTCCTGGCCTTCCTCAAGCCGCCACTTGATTGGTATCCGATCGTCTATCAGCATTAGGAAGGGTGGATCGGTAAGAGCGGCAATAGTATCTTGGCTGCGCTGACGTGCAAACAGTCGTGTCATCGCATCCTTAATTACCACATTTGGACTACTCCATCGCACTATCCGCACCCCACGACCCTTTTCATCTGTGAGCACCCTGGTTGCTCTGGCTCCATTCAAGAATCGCCTTGGTCTTCCCCCCAGAAAGACAGGGCCTTCCGTAGCACCATAGAAGATGGTTCCGCTCCCGATTAGATCAGTTCCTCTGGCTCCACCGGTGGGAAGAAGCGAGAAGCGGAGCGGCAGTGCCAATTCCGACATTTCAGAGAGGCCGAGCTTAGAGAGGGACTCCTTCGGCACAGCCTCACTATTGATGTATAGTCTGGTCGTGTCCGGTGTTGTCCCCGGTTCAACCCAGACGACCGACACGCACTCTTCCTCAATTTTTGCCGCAGTAGCGGCATTGTGTGCTGAATAGCTCCACTCATACTCGAGCGGTTTCAGTAGATCCCCCTTAATTGATAGGAAACCTTTAGATCTCTTGTCGGCGGCATCCACGCGGCGGGATGAGGCAACGGGCTCCTTCGGGGTCGGATCTTGCTTGCCCTTCCGGAGAAGACCACCGCGCGCGTCGCGCGGCGGCATCTTCAGCACCTGTCCGATGTGTATGTTGAGCAGATTGTCTCCGATCAAGTCTCTGTTGAGGGCGTAGATTTCTTTCCACCGTTCTCCGCTGTCCAATTCCTTCAACGCAATATAGAACAGAGTGTCTGTCGGCTGGACGGTGTAGGTGTCAGTCTGAACGGTTGGCAATCCGGGCGCTTCAGTCAGAACTCCCACTGCTTTGAGTGCGTCTTGAATCAACTCGCTATCTGGAAACTCCTTCCGTGCCTCCTCCAGCACCTGCCTTGCCTCTTCAACGGATACCCACTCTGCAGTGAGCTTGGCGAGTCTGATTCGGCTGGCGATCTGCTGTTCCTTTGCCTTGTTAGGATCATTGTCACCTGTCTTGAGTACTGTAATGGTATCCAGAGATTTCACGGCCTCGTCATGATATTTCTGGAATAGTGACTTCGTTGGCGCGCCATACTGGATATTGAAATGTAGTCCACGTGATAGAAACTTCCGAAGCATCAATGTACCACCATCATCTGGGAATTGCGCAGCGACTTCCGAGCATTTCAGTCCGTGAACCTCTCGTTCCGTCACCTCGCAAGAGATCCCCCTATTCTTCATCTGACTCGCTGTCTCCCTGTCTTCGTTGATCATCGAATCGTAGGTTTCTCCCGGCGCCTCCCTGACAATGAAGCGGATGAGAACACCATCATCTTTAGGATGGTTGAACTGAACCTTTGTACGTGGATCACCGTATTCCTGAGTAGTCCAGCCTTTCGGTGGAAGAAACATGAAGTAACCATTCTTATTATCTCTGAACACACTAATAGTCTGTCAATAATGATAATGTAAGTGTTCTGGTTTTGCCGATATCTCCGTAAAGATCTGATGGATTTGGCTTTATTTAAGGAGAATCGGCTATGGAGAAGTATGTTGTTGAATTGACAAGTGAAGAACAGAAACAACTGGCACAGTTGGTCTCGAAAGGCAAAACAGCAGCTCGAAAAATTACGCATGCCCGGGTTTTGCTTCAGGCAAACGAATCGCAAGACGGGCCAGCCTGGACAGACAAACAGATTTCGGAGGCCTTTGGCATTCACACCAATACAATCCACGGCATTCGCCGACGATTCGTCGAGCATGGATTGCAGGCAGCTCTGGATCGTAAGAAGCAGGATCATCCTTCCCGCAAACCTATCGTTGATGGTGATGTTGAAGCTCATTTGATTGCGTTGCGTTGTGGTGACCCTCCCGAAAGCAAGAGCAGTTGGAATCTCCGTTTGCTGGCAGACAAGCTGGTTGAATTGGAGATTGTGCCGAGTATTTCGCATGAAACGGTGCGGCAGGCATTAAAAAAAAAATGAGTTAAAGCCACATCTACGTTAATGCTGGTGTATCCCTCCGAAAAACAACGGCGAATTCGTAGCTGCGATGGAGGATGTACTTGATGTATACAAACGGCCTTATGATCCAACTCGACCGAAGGTATGTATGGATGAGACATCCAAACAACTTGTAGCGGACGTTCGCACTGCGATCGCAGCCAAACCGGGGCATCCGCAGCGGTACGATGTGGAGTACCATCGTTGTGGCGTGGCTAACATCTTTATGTTTACCGAACCATTGGGCGGCTGGCGACGAGTCAGTGTTACTGAACATCGGAAACGATTAGATTGGGCTGAACAGATTCGGATTCTCTTGGAAGAAGATTACCCGCAAGCGGAAGTGGTTGTTTTGTTTATGGACAACTTAAACACGCACAGCATTGGTTCTTTATATGAAGCTTTCCCACCTGCAAAAGCAAGAGAGCTTGCCCGACGATTGGAAATTCATTATACTCCCAAACATGGTAGTTGGCTGAACATTGCCGAAATAGAATTAAGTGTGCTAAGCCGACAATGCCTTGATCAGCGGATTGAAAGTACCGAACGACTGGAGTCGGAATGTCATGCGTGGTATGTGGAACGAAATGGATTACAAAAGGGTGTTGATTGGCAGTTCACTACCGAGGATGCCAGAATCAAGCTGAAGCGACTCTACCCACAAGTGCAATATTGACAGACTACTAGACTTCTGACGGATTATGAAAATGGATTTCTAAATGGCAAAAAATACATAATCCACGATAGAGACCCGTTATATAAAACGAAAGAGTTTCACCAGATATTGATATCTTCCGGCATAAAGC
>Ga0114922_10003388_pt1 | contig 14873 bp, 14 predicted proteins | sample AartaG_FD_100975 | JGI IMG/M metagenome (GOLD analysis project Ga0114922, IMG submission 100975) | Deep subsurface microbial communities from Aarhus Bay to uncover new lineages of life (NeLLi) - Aarhus_00045 metaG | ecosystem: Environmental > Aquatic > Marine > Oceanic > Sediment | place...
CATCATTCTTGCAAACATTTCAATAGGAGTTTTTCCTGTCTGCGATGTAGAAAATCTAGCATATCCTCTTTTAACAATAATATCTATTGATGCGGAGAAAAGATTAGCCATCTTATCAAGTAATTTAATATTACCGGTAATATCTCCAACATAACTCATCATGATATGTAGAGGGGTAGTTCTAGAACGAAGATTTGAAGTAAATCTATTCAACTTATTGATGAAATCCCATTCTGTTTCTTCAAAAATTGAATCGAAGAATTCAGTTACCAAATCTATTCTAGTATCGAAAATTGTTGGATCAAAGAGACTAAGAACATATAAAACGTAGAACTGTTCATATGAGTTATCAATTGTTTCAGCTGTGTCAACTACAGCTTTAAGACTCTCAATAGACTTACCTAAAGTTACAGTTTTCTTACCTTCTTCTGTATTAATTATCCATTCTGTGTCCTCATTGTATCCTAAAACGTTAAAAAGTTCCAATACACAAGCTGTTTCGAATGTGGGATTAAAGTCTCCCCAGAAACCTTCTTCAGAAACTCTGCGTTTCAGCGCATTTAATCCCTTAGTCATAGATTTGTTAATGTTTAGTTCAGCTAATCTCTTGGTCTCAAGACTTTTTTCAAGAAGAGAAAATTGATTTTCCAATCCAAAAGTGTCAGACCTATCAGTTCTTGGTATTGAAAACAGGAAATACGCTGATTCTATCACATTAAGGAGAAAGAACAAGACTATTAACGCAACACTTATCGAGTCTACTCTTCCTAATGGATCACCTGTTGCTACTTCAATGTAAAATCCAGGTATACTTGCATAAAGAATGATTACAGTGAGAGAAGCAATTCCTAAAACTGATAATAGTTTATTTGTATTTTCACCAAATATATCTATGAAATAGTGGTTTTCAATATAACTAAGAATCAGAACTAATTCAAAGAAAAATCCTAATGGGAAGAAAATGTATTTACCTGTTGGGCCCATCGGTGCAAAGGTAATAACATACAGATATACCAGAGTGATTGCAAAAATGGTTATACCAAACACTAATGTTTCAACAAATCTTCTCAGTCCAATCCTTTGTCCAAACTTCAGTACCCTCGAATAAATACGGTAAGTTTCTTGAGTCATTAGATAAACTAACTTAACTTAATATAAAAAAATTGCTGATAAACCGTATAAAAATTAAGCATTATGCAAACACATAAGCTAAAATTATGACCAATACACTAATTATTGTAAGAGTTCCCATAATCCAAGTCCATTCTTTGAACATTTTACCTGCTTCTTCAGGTTTATCTCTTTTCTTCATTCTGAAGGAAGATGCAATTCCTGCCAAACCCAATGGATAGAGCATAAAAACGATATTTACAGCGTTGAATGCTTTGTCTCCTAAAAAGATAACAATGAATGAAATTATAAATAATACTGCACCAACAATTGAGATCAAATCTAAAATCTTGTCACCAAATTCTGTCTTTCCATATTCATCTTTTATGGTTTTGAATGTTTTGCCAATAGTTTGTCGTATGCTCATAGATTTCCCCTATTTTATACTCTCGACTTAAAGACTGATAATCTATTTATAAATCTTCTTTTCTCTTCGGAAATTAGAAACACATTGATTTATTCATTTACCTCAATTCTTACGCCAGAGGACATTTTTAATGATTCGAAGACCTTTAGACCTTTTATTATTTCACCTATATTAGCCATCTTAGAATCAAAACGTTTTTCCTCTAACAATATAATTATGGCTTTAGCTTTTGAATCGTAAACAATATCACCCTTTTTACCCAAATTTACTGGTTTTTCAATTGTATAGAGGACATTTGTAGGTATGATAAACATTCCTTCTCTTATCAGGCCTCTGGAATTAATGGGTAAATTTCTGTTGATGAGTTCAGTTAAGTGAGGACCTTTGATACGAACTAACTCTCCTAGTACTTCTCCTTTACCAGGTATAGTAAATTTGATGCTATATCTATCTCCAATCATATCGAACCTCCAGAATCTGAACCCCTATTTATATTGTTTGATATAAAGAGAAGAAAAATAGAAAATAAATAAATAGTTAGCTGAAATATTATATAATATCTAAAAAAATTGATTCATAGTTGATTAGAATGAGTCGCTATATTACTCCAATAGAAGATGTGAATGAGCTTCTTTTCGTTTCTGAAGAAGAATCTGACATCAAATGCGGTAAATGCAATAAATTAATGTTCTATACAATCTACTATAAGGAGAAAGAGTCATTTGATTTTCTAGTTTGCAAGGATTGTGAAATTTATATGCAAAGAGTAATCCTTGAAGATGATGACTTTTAGTTTCACTTAATGCGTTAAATTTATTAATTCTACATGGTTCATAATATTCGAAGTAAGGAGGTGTCATAGACAAAATGATTGCAAGTATAAATTTACAAAAGAATACATTTGTTTGCGAAAAACTAGTCGCTATGACACCTAAGATACTGTTTTGATCTTCAAAGCTTTTTCAGTGTAACCTAGTTTTGCATACACTTGTTGTCTTTTTGTCTTAACCCCCTCTTTGTGGAAGTGTATCAAAAGTGATTAACAGAGAATATCTGGAAAAAAGAGATATTAATAATGAAATTTCAGAGTTATCTACTCAAGAAGCCTTAGCTGAGGCTATCGAAAATGGACTTTTGGTAGAAGTACAGCAACTAATTGGTCAAGGAAAAGAAGCATTCGTTTGCTGGGGAATAGATAAATATCAACAACAGGTTGCTGTAAAGACTTACAAGCTCTATAGGACCACACATCGAGGGGTTATACACGGTACCTACCGAACCTCACCATATGCAGTAATAGCTCAATTTGCAAAGCTTGAATATTACAAGAATTTGGATTTACATGAAGCAAGATTACCTGTTCCTCAACCCTACAATTATGCTGGTTTTAGTTATTCTATGCAACTAATTGGAGATGAAGAAGGACCTGCTCCTCTGCTAAGTGATCTGAGCAAGAATTTCATTGACGATCCTTCAGACATACTTGAGCAATGTATAGACATTCTAAGTGATATGTTTAAAGCTAGATATGTTCATGGAGATTTTAGTGAACATAACCTTCTTTGGTATGAAGATCAAGTCTATGTTATAGATTTTCTTCAAGCAAAGAACTTTGCTTTGAAGGATGCAGTACGATACGGGTCTCCTCTTATACCACTAACACGGGCATACAGAATCTTGAAAAAAGATCTTAATTCGCTTCTACCATTTTTCAAAAGATTGTTCAGAATTGAAGTAGATTATAACGAAGTACTAAATTATGTTATAGGAGATATAAAGGAAAAAATAGACAAGGAACTAGAACTACAAGTAGAAGTTAGTTCTTAATCTCCTCTTTTTTATTATGAATTCTGTATTTGTTTAAGAGCACTCAAACCGTACTTATCATCAAGTTTCTTTAAAACCTTCTCAACTTTTTTGATTTTTCTAGTAGCATCTTCTTTAGTAATCATTTCTGATTTGAGTTGAAATTTTATAACCATCATATCTGACCAAGCTGCTAATCCCTTATCTTCTGGTTCTTCTAAAGCTAGTTTTGCTGTTTCTTCCAATGTTTTCAAAGAAGTTGAGACATCTCCTTTAATATACTCACTTACACCTAAAAGCCATTTTGCCCAGAGTAATGGAACTTTGTCATCGATCTTTTGTCTCAATTTATAATCAGCTAAAGCTGCTTGATATCCAGGTTCGATGAATTTTGAATCAACACCATCGTCCATATTAGGAAAACAACAAGAAGCAACGTTATGGTTTAGTATTCCAGCTGTTAGGGAATCACCCATTTGCAATGCATAATCTATAGCTAATTTAGAAAACATTATTATTTCATCCATTGTTTCAATTTGTTTCCCTACTGGAGGCCAATCTCCACCTAGTTTTCTGAGTTGATTTTGAACATTAACAAGCCCTTTTAGAACATCTCTCTCATCATGATAAACTTCAGTTAATAAAAGTAGAACGTCTGCTTGGTTTCCACTCTTAATCAAACTAAGAACCTTTTCAGCTATTTCCTTTGGTTCCATTTGTATCAGTAAAAAAGAGAGTTTTTACATATTTATACTCTCTGTATCAACCAATTTATCAGCCTAAAGTGTAAAAGAATATAAGAAAGAAAATATTTCCAACAAGGATATTGACAACATAACCTATGAGTAAAAACACTATTCCTGGTGGGAGAACCTTGACCCAAATTTTCTTTCTTCCTGTTTTCTCAATATTTTCCTCAACTTCTTTTTTGAATTCCTCTTCCTCTTCAACTTCAACTACTTGCATAAAATGCTTTATCTCCCACTTCTCTTTGTCTTCATGATACTCCTCAGAATATACAATATCGTGCCTATTCTTTGCTTTCTCTACAGGAATAAGATAGCCAGAGATAAGCATAAGTATCTTTGATGCAAAATTTCCTTCTGATTTTTCAAACAATATATTTCCTTTAATTTTAAAATAAATATTGTAGAAGAGTAGTGGTAGAGGATAGAAGATTACCATAGCTAATAACCAATTAAAAAATGTGTTGAAAATAGGCGGAACCCAATTATATATTGGAGCTAGTAAGAAAGCAAAATTGAAAAAATAAACTGGTGTATTGAAAGAGAGTGCCATAACAGCTTTAGCATCAGCTCCACCCATAACCCCTGTATAATAAAGCAATAAACCCATAACAATTCCTACACCAACATTGACACCAAACATGGTTCCAACTTTCCCTTTATCTTCTGCGAATACAATGAGAACTATTGAAGTTACAATCCCTGTCACAATCATTATTAGCCAAGGAATGTCGGAAACTTCTCTTTTTATCAAGTCCATAATTGATCCAAAAAGTAAACATGCAATAACTACAGACATCTGAATGTATAACATGGTTTGATAAACTATAAATGGGTCCGCCATTCTATCTCAATCTCCTCTATTGAACAATATTATAAAAAAGCTTACGTTGTTTTTTGGAAAACTTGATATAAAATAAGAAAACCAATTGTAATTAGTAATTACTCTTACAAATTCAGAGGATTCTAAATGTCACACTCTAATTTCGAACAATTGTCTGTGGAACCAATATTTGATTTAGTTAAACGATTGAATTCAGCAGTTGGGGAAAAGATGATTATTCTATCAGGAAAATGTTCAGCAACCTTTGACGGAAGAATCAAATCCAACTTAGGTGATGGAGATAGACTCCTAACAATCAAAAAAGATCTATCAATAATCATGCATGGTCCTGTTGGTGTGAAACCTTTGAATTGGCAAAAACCACAAGCAGGTCCGATTAAATTTTCTCAAAAGGAAGGATTCTTGGAAATGCTAACTGAACGGACAAAAACGAAAGAAGTGCTTATGATTAAATATTCTCAAATTGCATTTGCTGCTCTATGGCATGCTCAGGATGAAACTGAAATTACGATCTATGGAGACGAAAGCGATCTCGTGAAATATTTGGTAAGCAATCCAGAATTAATTGAACCTGGATTTCAGGTAATAAGAACAGAATATAGTACTGATGTTGGTCCAGTTGACATAAGAGGGATTGGAGAAAAAGGAGAAATCATAGTCGAAGTAAAGAAAAGAAATGCAACTCCTGCAGACGCTCATCAACTAAAGAGGTACATAGAGTATTTTGAAGATAAAGAGAAAAAAGATGTAAAAGGTATTTTAGTAGCACCTAACTTTCCTGATAAGGTTTTGAAATATCTAAAAGAGAATAACTTGGAAGCTAAGCAGATACCTTGGGGCGAAGTGTTTCCAACAATAAAACGATCAAAAAGTGCTCAATTAGAAGAATTTTTTCAAGAAAAAGATAAAAATAAAAAATAAAAACTACTTTGGAGCAGGTCCACATTCTACTTCAGGTAAAACAGCCCAGAGTATAATATAAATCCAGAAAGTTGCAGTTCCAAATATAAGACCGAGTATTGCTAATAGTCTTACTAAACCAACATCTAAGCCAAAATACCTTGCAACACCAGCACAAACACCACCAATTGACTTATCATTTGAACATCTAACAAGTTTATCAGGTCGGGTTTGTTGAACAGGTTGTGCAGCGACAGGTTGTGCAGCAGGAGCAACTTCTAGCTCTCTTCCACATTTTCCGCAGAAACCAGCGTGTTCTACATTTTCAGTTCCACATTGAGGACATTTCATAATTCTCAGAACTTAATTGCTCTGTCTCCTTTTAAAATGTATTTATTAAAAGTGACGAATCAGTAACGTTTCAAGTAGTTTGGAGAATATTTGCTACATTAATTTTATATAGAAGTCTGCATCATCTGAGCTGTATGATTAAAGATCCATTTGTTGTAGTTAACCCTAACGCAAATACAGGTAGGTTAGGAAAGAAATTAGAGAAATCAATTGCTCTAGCTAAAGAATATCTTGGTGATTTTGAATATGCAACAACAGAAGGACCAAGGCATGAAGTTGAATTAGCACAGAAAGCTATTGATGATGGATACAAGACATTAATCGCTTTTGGTGGAGATGGTACTGCTACAAACATGGGGAATGTTGTTGTCAACCATCCTGATGTAACATTGGGATTAATTTCTGCAGGGTCGATGTGTGACTGGCATAGAACAAATTCTATTCCGTATGATATGGAAGAAAGCATGGCAGTACTTGTAGAAGGACACAGTGAAAAATTTGCAGCAATAAAGTGTAAAGGAGACGAAGAGAGCTATTCATTTGATATGACAGATGCAGGATTTACAGGAAAAGCATCTTATGCTGCTCATCATGAAATGAAATGGATGAAAATTGGAGCCATAAAATATAATTACTTAGCAGTAAAATATGTCCTCAAATTCAAGAATACTCCCTGTACCGTTACAATAGATGACAATGAACCAATTAAAATTGAAAAATTAACAAATATTTTTGTTTCCTTAGCAGATGATATTGCTGGTTTTCGAGTTCTTCCTGGAAACACTGTTTTTAGTACTAAGAATAAAGATTTAGGGATAGGAGTTCTTCATGGAAAGAATGGTTTAGCTAGAATTTCTATGTTATTAAAAGCAATCCCAGGAAAACATGTAGGAATTAAAGGATTCTGGTGTTCAAGAGGAAGGAAAGTAAAAATTGAGTCACATGGGGAACCATTAATCTTTTCCACAGAAGGAGAAATATATAATGAAAAGAGTCTTGTGGTTGAAACCGAAAGGATTGATGATGCTATTAGCTTAATAGTACCTAAAGAGCGTGAATATAAAGCAGAATATGATGAGTCTTACTTCCATGAAAACTATGAAGATACTTTCAAGAAACGCAAATTTGAACGCCTACCAGATTCTAAGTAGTTTTTCTCTTTTTATTCTCTTTTTTGAAAAAAGATTTAATAAAGTACATATCTATAATGTACCAACCTCTATTCGAAGCGGGGATAACAAATGTCAAAAGACGAGAAAAAGAACGCAATCTACATTGGTAAAAAAGGTACTATGAATTACTGTCTAGTAGTGGTAACAATCTTCAACAAAGGAGAAGAAGAATGTACAATTCGAGCTAGAGGTAGATCAATTTCCAAAGCAGTTGATGTGGCAGAAATCACAAAGAGAAGATTTTTACCCGATTTAGTTGAAATTGCAGATGTAACTATTGGTTCAGAAGAATTAGAGAGTGACGGACAACCAAAAACAGTTTCTACCATAGATATATTGTTAAAACGTAAAACATAAAATAAAAGCCAAAACAACCACGGTGAGGTTATCTTTTATTTTCTTTAATTTTCATATTTTATATTAGTGGAAGATTCGTCCTATTACAACATCTAGGTCAGGATCATCAGGAGTTCCATCATATGCAATAATCTTATCTATGCAAACTATTCGATTGCAATAAGCTCGAAGTATCTCAATATTATGACCTACAGTGACAATAGTAATTCCATGAGTATGATTTAAATAATCTAATAACTCCATGACTTCTTCTGTCATTTTAAAATCTAAAGCACTTGTAAATTCATCTAAGAGCAAGACATCTGCTTCTGCTGCCAATGCTTGAGCAATTAGAACTCTTTGCTGTTGTCCTCCACTCAAATGACCTATTGGTCTTTCAAGCATGTGGTCCATATCTACTAATTTCAAAGCATTGAGAGCTTTTTGTTTATCTTCATTTGTTAGGGATTTAACAATTCCAGCTTTAGCATATCTTCCCATCTCAACTACATCTTTGACAAGAGCTGGAAAGTTTCTATCAATATCAGTAATTTGAGGAACATATCCAAATCTGAATTTAGTTTCCTTTGGAATTTTATCTTCAATTATCTCACCGAATAAAGCAATTTGACCTGTTAAGGGCTTTACTAATCCCATAATTGTCTTCAATAGAGTTGTTTTACCTGAACCATTTGGACCGCAGATTCCAAGAAAATCTCCATTATGGATATCAACATTGACATCGTACAATGCAGCCAAATTACCATAGACTACATTGATATCTTTCATGCAAATTAATACCTCATTTGAACTTGTAGAATTCATTGTTTTTTCCCTCCATTATCATGCTTATGTTTAGAAGGAATTTTCTTTGCTCCTAAATCTGTTTTGTAAATTATTAGTCCTTTTTCATCGTGTTTATGTGGAATATCCTTTGCAACACAATTGTCCTCTATACAATATTGTTTTCCTAATATAGTTCTAGAACAGTATTCACAATCTGCTACAACATGTCCTGTACCTGACTTTCTCCTTTTTGGAGATGCAATAAATGAGACTACGAAGATCAATGTTGCAATACCGACTATAGTTGATCCAGATGGAATATCCCATAAATAAGAAATTGTTACACCTAGAAATCCAGAAATAACTCCAAATAAGCTCCCTAAAAATAGCATTTTCTTTAACTTGAATGTCCATTGATATGCAGCTGCTGCGGGGGTAATTATCATAGCAAAAACTAGTATTGCTCCAACAGCTTTGAGCGAAATATCTATTGTAATTGCCATGAGTGCAAGGAACAGATAATTGAGAAACCTTACAGGAATTCCTATGACAGCAGCCATTGCTGGGTTGAACGTCATCAAGTAATATTCCTTCTTCAAACCAAAAATTATTAGTATAACCGAAATAGCGACAAAGAATAAAATTACCAAGTTCTCCATTGAAACAAGAAAGATATTACCAAAAAGTATGGATCTTACATCTGTTGAATAAAAAGGCATGAGACCAATAAATAGGATAGCTAGTGCCATGAAACTGGTGAATACAATTCCTATGATTACTTCATCTTTCATTACTTTCTTCTCATTAACATATCCAACACCAAGTGATGCAATTAGACCAAAAGCTATAATTGTAATAAGAGGGTCTATTCCAAGAAGTATTCCTAAAGCTGCACCCGCAAAAGCTGAGTGTGCTATTGCTTCTCCTAGAAAAACCATTCCCTTGAGAAGAACAAATACACCTATCACACCACCTAAAATTCCAATGATAAGAGCTGTAACTAGAGCTCTTAGAAGTATGATATCTGAGAATATTACTGTAATTGCACTAAGACCTCCAATAAGAGTAATAATGATGACAGTCTTCACTATCGGTGATTCTTTGAGTTTGTCCAATGATTCACCTCTAAATCTGAAATAACCTAGTATAATGGCTGTAACGCTAAAGAAACTCATACCTATGATAAACGCTGTTAAAATCCAACCTTTTGCATCTACAGCTTCAGGATTAAGTAAAGCGAGTACATTATATTCAATCATATCTATGTAAGTGTAAACATTGTTAATTCCAAGAAGGGGAGTTAACTTTGCTAATGACGCATTTGTTTTTCGAGCAAGGTTAAGAATTTGATTTCCTTCTAATTGAGGTTGAGTTACGATTATAGAAATATTCTCTGCAATCATCGTAGCTTCAATTTCTCTGATATGTCGAAGAGATGGTTCAGAACCTTCATGTTCTTCAATAACCCCAACTCTTTCAACTCCTAGTACATCCAAGAGATAAAGAAATGATGGGTGGTGAACAACAACTCTCATACCAAGAGTCTGGTTGAAAGGATCTTCTTGAATTCTTATTAACAAATCATCAATCTCAGCAAGGTAGTTGTCTCTGTTTGTTTCATACTCTGTTTGATGACCAATATCTAGTAATATAACTTCATAAGTTATATTCTGAACAAAGATTTTAGCATAATTAGGATCCATCCATATGTGTGGATTCTTATCGCTAGTAACTGGATCAACTTTCATCATATCCTCAGTTGCTAGATACAATACATTCAAACCTGAATAATCTGTTGAATCCAAATCTATCCAAGATTCAAGACCTGGAAGTCCGAACACAATGAAGAGATCAGATGCTGAAATCATTTGAATAGCACTAGGTGATAATTCATATGTGTGAGGATCTTCTCCTCCAGTTACTACAGCAGCAGGACTAAAATAACCTTCTCCGATTTCTGCTGCCCAATCAGCAATTATTGATAAACTAGTAACAACTTTGATTTCTCCTGTTGGTTCATCAGAAAAAGAATAGTTATCATTCTCTTCGTAACTAGCTACAGAAACTGCTAAGGAAGATAGAGAGATCAACATTACTATGCTTATAAACAGAATCTTGCTGTATTTGCGATTCATCAGAAAAACATTTTCAATGAATTATTTATCAGTTGTTGTTAACCCAAATAAAAATAGAAATTTAGAGAGAATTCCAATTCTACAAAACTTGAACCCATCTTGGTTCAAAGTCACCCTTTGCAAATTTGATTCTTACGAGTTGTTGAAGACCTTCTGGCTCATCCTCTCGTTTTGTTTCAACAAGCATGTCTACTATCGTGTGAAGAGTATTTTCAGTTTGTTCATCTATTACTCCTGAATCAAGTAGTAGAAGCGCAGATTGTTTTCTTGTTCTAACACGAGCTGCAAGAGTTTGTAAGAAATTTAGTACCTGCATTGGTTGATTGTATAACATCAATATTGCTAATTGGTCAAAGACTATTCTAAGTTTCTTTGTATTTTCCGACAAATCATCTATTGTTACTGAGAGAGTTAGTAGATCACTTGCATGGTCTAAATAAAAGGTGTTTTTTGGTAATTCTTCTGGGAATGAACGGTATGATATTGAATCAATAAAATGAATTCTACCTGTATCAATGTGAGTTTTCAAACCTGTGATGTATGGTTTTAAATCTTCAATGTAGTCATCAACTGAAGAAGCAAAAAGAACAATTAGAATCGTATCACCACTTGTGAGTCCATCCTCAATATATCTTTGAGCAAGCTTTTCTTTGGAAGTCCCGGATTCTCCAGCTAAAAGTATCAATGCACGTTCTACGCTTTGAACAAGTATATCAATTCTAGTTTGTACTGACATTGTTTATCCTCTTCCTAGGTAAGTTGCTTTACAACTTCTTTACAGAATTTCAATGCTTTTTGTGCGAACTTATCAGTGTTTACAGACTTCGAAGCTAATCGTAGACGGTGACTGATCTGAATAGGTTCGATGTTAATTTTACCTTTGTATTTATCTTCAAATAAAATAATTGCAGAACTTCTATAGAATTCCTTCTCTTCATTGTAGTAGAGATATGCACATCCACAGCCTAAAACAGCATCAACTGTAAGATAGAGTTTTTCATAATCATCAGCTTCCTCTTCAGTTAGTTTAGGAATCTCCACCATCTGTTTAAGAAACATAGCTGCCATTTCTTTTGCTGATGTTTTGATATCTTCATCTTTTATTTTGATCTTTTCAAATGGATTTTTGCCAATCAAAGACTTGCCCATTTGAGCAACAAGGACTCTTGTCCAAGGATAATCTGTTGTTTCTCCATCTTTTGGAACTTCTCCACTTGTTAATACTTCAACATCTAAAAGAGAACTATAAAGAGGATCTTCTAAATAATGTGCAACAACTTTACTTATATTCTCCATAGTTTTCTCTAAATTATCTCCACCTGCTTTATCTTTTAGAACTATCAGAAAATCACAATCTGATTCTCCAGCGATATGTTCTTTGGTTACAACACTACCAACTAGGATAAGGCTTTCAACTTCATTTTTTAGTTCGGCTTTTACGTCTTTGGTAAATTCATCAATTAGATTCTGGTATTCATCCCTCATGAACATTGGACCTCTAGGAGGTAACCTTGTTGGGCCAGTAGGAGGGCCGGTAGGAGGACCGGATGGTTGCTCACTCATTGTAATCTCTCGTTTATTTTTGTTATAGTTTATCTATGATAACCATTTTGTGATAGTTTTCTTAAACTTTGCTCAAGATATAAAGGATGCGATTACATCTTTTTCCCATTAAAGATTTATACTTGATATGTAATAATAATCTGTAATTGTAATATTGGTCGAATAAGATGGGGAAAAAGAAGCAGAAATATGATGAGCAAATAGAGTTATGCCCTCATAATGCCACAATTGAAAAGATTACAGAAGATCTACAAACTGATGTCAAATTCGGTCTACGTCATGAGATAGCAGAGCAAAGATTGGAACAATATGGATCCAATGTTATCCCCAAAGTTAAAGGATCTATATGGGATGTTTATATCTCTCCTCTTCTGAATTGGTTAATTAACATTTACCTTATTGTAGCAATTATTATGGTTATTCTAGGAATACTCAAAGCATTCGTGTATAAAGTAGAATCGTCAGATGTTTGGGGACAGATTGGTTTCTGGATGGCAATCATTGGTGCTAATATTATTTTTACAATTTTCCAACAGATAAGAGCTCAATTCAAGCTTGATGCATTACACAAATTATCTGCGCCATCTTCTATAGTAATTAGAGATGGTGTTCCGGAGAGTGTTACAGCTGATTTACTTGTTCCTGGTGATTTGATAGAGCTAGATCAAGGAGATAGAATCCCAGCTGATGCGAGAATTATTTATGCTAGCAATTGTTTAGTAAATGAAAGTGCACTAACAGGAGAATCAGTAGCTGTAGAGAAAATAAGTACACCACAGGAATGTCTTGAAGAAGACACACCTATTTCACAAAGAATCAATATGCTCTATACTGGAACTTTTCTAGAAGTAGGAAGAGCAATAGCTGTAGTTGTGAGTACAGGAATTTATACAGAACTAGGTAAATTATCAGTTGAACTTCAAGAAATAGGTTCGAATGAGATTCCAATTCGATCTAAAGTTAACAAACTAGCAAAATGGCTAGGTTTAGCTGTTGTTGCTTTCCTTGTTGTTTCAGTTGTATACAAAGCAATATTACATTCAATTGATGGAACTTTAGGAGATATAGTGTTTCTAGAAGATATAATAATATCAGTTACAACATCGATGGCTATAATGCCAATTAGTATTCCCCTCCTAACAACATTAATTCTTCTAACTGGAGTACTATCAATGGCTAAAGATAGAGTGATTATTAGGAATTTATCAGCTGTTGAAACTTTAGGAAGAAGTTCAATTTTGTGTAGTGATAAAACTGGTACAATTACTTCTAACCAGATGACAATTCAAAGGTTATGGGATACTGAGCAATTTTACGGGGTTTCAGGTGTAGGATATAGCAACAAAGGAGCAATCTACCCTCTAGGAGAAGAATATCCTGAATCTTTTGATGAATATCATCTGCCAGATTCATTGAAACCATTTGCAGAGGATTCAGAATTGGACTATCTTCTGGTAGGTGGATTACTGAATAATAATGCACATTTAATTGTAGAAGAAGTATTCGAACCTCATCATCAAATTTCATGGAAAACTACAGGTGATCCAACTGATGGAGCGTTTTTAGCTTTATTCAACAAATCAGGAATTGTTGAAAAAGAAATAAGAAAACAATATGGATTTCTATCAGAATTTAATTTTGATTCAACTCTAAAAAGAATGAGCAAAACATTCCAAGATAAAGAAGGATATACAATATTCTGTAAAGGGGCAAGTGAAACAGTATTGCCATTGTGTACTCAAATTGGAAGACCAGAACACCATAGAGAAATTACTAAGAAAGACAAAGAGAGAATCATGGAGTATGTAACTAAATTTGCAGCACAAGGATACAGAGTAATATCTCTAGCTTTGCGTCCAATGGATACAGATACGATAATACCAAGTATAAGAGATGATGCAGAAAACGAGTTGATATACAATGGGTTTGTATGTATGCTGGATCCACCAAGATATGGAGTGAAAGATGCAGTAGAAGAATGTTATCAAGCAGGGATAACTCCAATAATGATAACTGGAGATAGTCCAATAACAGCGAAAGCAATAGCAAAAGAAGTAGGGATGATAAGAGGAGAAGAACTAGTAGTTGAAGGAAACCAAATTAAAAAACTGACAGATGAAGAGTTCTTCAATACAAGAATTTTTGCAAGAGTGTCTCCACAACATAAACAAGTGATTGTAGGAAAATATCAAGATAGAAGAAAAATAGTTTCCATGACAGGTGATGGTGTCAACGATGCCTTAGCTTTGACTAATGCTGATGTTGGTATTTGTATGGGTATTGCTGGTACCGAGGTTGCCAAGCAAGCTTCTGATGTTGTTATCGCAGATGATAGTTTTACTAGTACTGTTCTTGGTGTTAGAGAAGGTCGCGGTTTATTTGATCGTATTCGTGTAATGATTTTCTTCTATATCACACTCAATATTGCTGAAGCTATAATCTATTTTACTAGTTCATTTATCTCTGGTTTCCATATTGTTAATGATTTTCAGCGTGTATATATCTTCTCCACCGCTCATCTTATCCCTCCTTTGGCTTTCATTTTTGATAGTATATCTACAGAAATAATGGATTATCCCCCTAGAGATGATGAAGAGATTTTCAATAAGAGATATGTTTTAGCTCTTGTTGTTCTGGCTTTGACACTTGCTTTTTCAGGTGGAATCGTTTACCTCTTTGGTTATATGAGTCTCCTTC
>Ga0114922_10003389_pt1 | contig 14865 bp, 18 predicted proteins | sample AartaG_FD_100975 | JGI IMG/M metagenome (GOLD analysis project Ga0114922, IMG submission 100975) | Deep subsurface microbial communities from Aarhus Bay to uncover new lineages of life (NeLLi) - Aarhus_00045 metaG | ecosystem: Environmental > Aquatic > Marine > Oceanic > Sediment | place...
GAGAGCCAGCCGCCCATCTCGCTCAAGGGGCACTCCGCCGACTGGGGCTACCAGCACCTGGGGGTCTTTCACTTCGAGGTCGCGCTGGGCAACATATACAACGCCGCCGGCATCCCCCAGGAGGACTTCTTCGAGCGTGAGCCGGAGGACCGGCCGCTGATGGAGATAGACGCCCTGCGCTACCACGACGAGCATCCCGAGCACGAGATGTTCGTGGACTGGGACGACTTCGAGCACCCGCAGCTCGGCCCGGTGCAGATAGGCGGCTGGAAGAGGCACTGGCTCATCAGCCCCTCGCTCGACGAGCTGCGCGAGCGCATCGCGCCCGGCTCTGCGCGCTTCATGATGGAGTACGCGCAGCGCCATCCGCGCCTGTGCATAAGCGACGTCGTGGCGGATCGTGTGGACGGGTCGGTCTATCGCGTCCGTGCCCGGGTGAGGAACGCCGGCGCCTTCCCGACGAACGTCAGCCAGCGCGGGCTGAGCCTGCGGGCGCTGAAGCCCGTCGCGGTGGAGCTTGTCGCCGGGGACGAGGCCGAGGTGGTCTCGCGCGACCGCCATCAGGAGATCGGCCAACTTGCGGGGCTGACCGGCTCGCGGGAGCTGGAGTGGTTCGTGCGCGGGAAGCCGGGCGCGCGCCTGACCATCCGCGCGACCTCGCAGAAGGCGGGAACGGTCGAAGGGGAGATAGTGCTGTAGGTCGGGCTTTCCAGCCCGCCTCGCCGATGGTTCGCGCGCGGCGGAGTCGGGCAAGAATTCCCGACCTACGTGCAGGAGGGAGTACTACGCGTGCCGCGCGCGGCGATCTCTGACCACGCGGTATTCGTCTCCGCGATCAGCCTGTCAATGTTGCCCGCCAGCAGCAGTTGCCACTCGGCATCCCCGAGGCCCAACCCGCGCAGCTTCTCTAACTCGACCGTCGGGAAGTTGTAGAACGGCTGGCTCGTGCCGGACACATCGGTGCCGAAGATCAGGCGCTCCACGCCGACGCCGTTGAGAATGAACTGCACGGCCTCCAGCGGCGCTACGCTCGTGTCGAAGTAGACGTTCGGCCGATCAAGGAACGCGGTCATCCGCTCGGTGCCGCCGTTGAGCATTCCGGTGTGCGGGATGATGACCGGCAGGTCGGGCGAGCGTTCGATGAAAGCGACCGTGTTCTCGAACTCCTCCTCCAGCGTGACCGGCATATTCAGCTCTCGGATCGCCTCCAGCGCGCGCTCGCACGCGGCGGTAGCGTAGTCGTAGCGCGGCTCGTCGGGGTGCCTGTGCCACTTGATGCCCGCGAAGGCGCTGAGGTCGTCCAGCTCCTCCTGGTCCTGGGGCAGCGCGTAGCCGTCCCAGATGAAGAAGAACGGGTAGAGGCTTGCGTTGTCTCGGGCCATCCGCAGGCAGTACTCGTTCGCCTGGCGCCGGGCCTCGTCGTTGTCCACGGTGCGGTACATATCCTCCGGGAAGGCGAACACGACCGCGCCGGTCGCCTGCGCGTCCCGCAGGTCATCCTGAAGCTCTTGCAGCGGATAGGCCTTCGTCGCCTGATTGTCTCCAACATGAACGTGGGCATCAATGATGCGCATCGTCGCATTGCCTCCTATGCACGCTGGGGCTCGAAGTCTGTTCCTCTTCTCTCGTTCGCCAGCGCCGCCCTGGCCCCTGCAAGAAGGTATTGCATGTCGTTTGCGCGAATGTCAGCAAGTCGGCACGCAGGGCAAGCCCTGCGCTGGGACAGAGTGGGCGGCCCTGTCGGTTGCCAGAGGAGCGCTTGCGCTCCGGCTTCCTGTGCTGACGCCCACCCGAGGGCGTGGGGCTGGCGGCTAGAAGCTGTCTCATAACCTGCGCGAACGGCATTGGCGGGCCCGCCTTCGCCAAGGCTTCGGCGGACAGGCTTGGAAGCCCGCCCTACGGTGGGTCTTGAAACGGGCTCTAGCCTATCCCGACGTGCGCCGCCAGCTCCAGCGCGGCGTCGGCGACCATCTGTGGGGTGATCTGAGTCATACAACGGCGGTCAGCGCACGGCTGGTGGGGCCGACACGGTCGGCACGGTATGCCATCAATGTACACCGTCCGAGCCCTCTCGCCCTTGGGGCCGTTGCGCAGCGGGCTGGGGCCCAGAATGCCGACCACGGGCGCGCGGACTGCAAAAGCGATGTGCGTCAGCCCGCTGTCGCCGCCGATCACCAGGTCCGCCCGTTGCAGCAGAACCGCCGCCTGCCGGATGTTCGTTCGGCCGGCGAATACGGTGGCGTCGCAGCTCATCCGTTGGGCCAGGGCCTCTGCCCGCGGGCGCTCGCTCTCGATGCCGGGGATGATGATGGTTGCGCCGAGCTTGTCGGTGAGTATCTCTGCGAGCCGCACGAAGCGGTCTTCCGGCCACTCGCGGCGCGGCTCGGCCGAGAAGGGGACCAGCACGACTACCGGTGCGTCCCCGCCGAGGTGCTCGGTCGCGAACAGCTCATCGGCCGGCCCGAAGTCGTCATCGTCGAGGAACAACTCGGGCACGTAGTCGTCGGTGTCAACGCCCAGGCTCGCGCATTGCTGGAGATAGCGCTGGGATATGTAGGCCTGGTCCCAGCGCTCGGGGGAGAGCTCGGTGTAAGCAAAGAGGGCGCTCTCGCGCGCCTCCTCCTTGCCGATGCGCCGGGGCGCGCCGCTTGCGTACGTGATGATGCCGCTCTTGAGCAGGCCCTGGAGATCAATCGCGGTGGTGAACTCGGAGGCTTTCAGCCGCCACCAGGTCTCGAGCAGGCTGCGCGCCCTGACCCTGGTGCCGACCGGGACAATCTCGTCAATGTGCGGGTTGCCAGCCAGCAGGGGGACCGCCGGCTCCTGCACCGCCCAGGTTACGTGGCAGTCCGGCATCGCCGACTTGAGGCCGCGCGCGACCGGCGTGCTCTGCACCACGTCGCCCAGGGACGATAGACGGACTATCAGGATGCGCTCGGGCAACTCAGATCTCCCCACATAGCGAGGTGGCGCGGAAATCGGCGCGATGATGTCCGATCAAGTCAGGTACGACTGCCGCCTGTTCACCGGCTACAAGCCCTGCCCCTACGATTCCCAGTGCGCCGGCTGCGCCCACTACCAGCCGATGGGAACCCGGATTCTCATCGTCAGGGTGCACCAGCTCGGCAACATCGTTAAGTCCACGCCCATCCTTCACGCGCTGCGGCGGAAGTACGATCCCGCCTGGATCGCCTGGCTGGCCAGCCCCACTGACGCGCCGCTGCTTCGCAACAACCCCCTGGTTGACGAGGTGATCGAGTACACCTGGCAGAACGTGCCGCTGCTGCTGGCCAGGCGCTTCGACCTCGTCATCAGCCTGGAGGCCGACCCGGCTGAGGTTGCCCTGGCTCAGCTAGTTCCGGCCGGCGAACGGCTCGGCTACGGCCTCAACGAGCATGGCAAGATCTGTGCCGCCGGCGAGGCCTCGGTTCCGTACGTCCGTCTGGGCTTGTCCGATCGGGCCCGGTTCCGAGAGAATGACAAGAGCCTTGCGCAACTCTGCTTCGAGTTGGTTGGCGTGCCCTACCGGGGCGAGGAGTATCTCCTGTGCCCGTCTGACGACGATCGCGCGTACGCTCGGGACCTGCTGGCCTCGCTCGGCGTGGCCCCCGAGACGCAGGCTGTCATCGCCCTCGCCACCGGCGGTAACACCCCGCGCTTTGAGACTAAGGACTGGCCTCCCGAGCACTTCGCGGCACTGGCGCGCTTGCTTCACGAGCATCTCGATGCGCGGCTGTTGCTTGTCGGCGGCCCCGCCGAGGCCGATATCAACGCCGCCTCAAGCGGGACCTCGGCGACCTCGCGATTGACACGGGCTGTGACCACAGCGTTATGCAGTTCTGCGCGCTGCTCTCTCTGTGTGAGCTCGTCGTCAGCGCCGACGCTTTCCCGCTGCACGCGGCGGTGGCGGTCGGTGCCCGGGTGGTCGGTGTGTTCGGTCCCACGCCGCCGCAGGAGATCGCGATGTTCGGCCGGGGCCGCAAGGTGGTCACTGAGATGCCCTGCGCGCCCTGTTACATCCGCACGCGGGCCGAGTGTCCCCATGACGGCGCCTGTATGCCGGGCGTCTCCCCGGAGCTTGTCCTGCGGGCCGTGCTCGACCTGCTGGGATAGCTTTGTCTTGGCAACTGCGGATATTCCGCGCCTAGAGGCCCGTGCAGGCAGGCCGTCGGCCAGGGCGCCCCCTTTTCCAGCGGAGCGCTTGCGCTCCGCGCCGAGGGCAAGCCCTCGGCTGGAAGAGGCTCTCGCGCTCTCGCTTGGCGAAGCCCCTTGACGCCACAGGCTGAGTAGTCGCCCGTCTTGTCTGCCGGCCCTCGTCACCCTCCCGTTGCACAAGTTTGAAGTAACAAGGCCCCCTTGCTGCTAAGGCTCAGCGGCGGCCCTGCCGATTGTTGCGGTGAAGGCGCGGGATGGCGCCAGGACTCAGCCGCCCGAGCGAGCAATGCCGCCCCTGCTTGGCACGTACATCCTAACCGAGTCCTGGCGGTCAGTCAACCACCTGGCCGGCGGGGCGGGCGAGAGCGTGAGCACGGCACACAACCCGGGGTTGAGGTGCGCGACTCGCCGCTCATCCCGGGGGGATGGGGAGAGCGGCAACCGTGGGTGCGGACGGCGGGGCCTGATGGCCCCGCCGTCCGCTGTCTACCGAGACGACCGCGCGTGATGACGAGCCCGTGGCCGTCCGCCTTCCGCGATGGAGGGGCCGCCGGATCATTGCCCGCGCTTGGCGGGGCGAACAGCCGGCGTGGTCTGCCGACAATCTGAACTCGCACTCTGGGCGCGCCGACGGTTGACAGGGAAGCCCTGTCCTGGTACAACAACGTCTGGTCAGCCTTGGCCGCGTTATGACGCGGCTATGCCGCGGGGACCTCATAGGGTCTGACGGGGGGAAAGGAGCAGACGAGGGGCGGGTTGTCGGCCACTCGTCTGACCGGGGCGTTGGCTCGGCGAGAGCAGGGCACAGCGGAAGTCGTGCACGTGGCGCGCGGCGGGTCGCAGCAGGTGTGCGAGCACATCATCTCACTCACCTCGCTGCTGACCTCGTGGGCATACCAGGTCACGGTGGTGGGCCCCCTGGACAAGAAGCTCCGGACGGAGTTGGGGCGAGGTGGGGTTGCCACTGCGGAGATCTCGCTGCCCGAGAGCACATCGCTGCGGGAACAGCTAGCTGCCGCGCGCGGGCTGGCCGGTCTGCTTCGCAACCACCCCGTGTCCCTCATTCACGCTCACGGCTTTCAGTCTGCGCTTTCTGCTCTCCTGGCCTGTCGCAGCCTCCGACCCGCGCCGCCTGTCGTGTGCACGCCGCACGGCCTGCCGTTCCTGGAGCACGAGCGCCCGCTCTCGCCCTGGCGGCGGCGCGCTTACCGATGGCTGTTGCGGCGCTGCGATGCGGTGATCGCCGCCTCCGACACCCAGCGGCGGGAGATCGGCGCGATTGACCCCGCCAGTGCGCGCGACGCCGCCGTGGTGCCCTACGGAATCGACCCGCGCCGCTACTACGATCCGCTCAGCGTCGGTCGCAGGCGCCAGCTTCTCGGCATCAATCCCGCCGCGGCAGTCATCGGCTGCGTGGGCGAGATGGCCAGGGGCGGGCCGCTGGAGCTGTTCTTTGATGCGGCCGCGCAGCTCTGCAGGCGGCTGCCCAACCTCGAGTTCGTCCTCATCGGCTCCGGACCCGATCAGGATCACTTCCGCGACCTTGCCCATCGGCGCGGCATTCTCGGCGCCAGCGTCTTCCTGGGCGAGCGCCACGACTTGCCCCAGGTGCTCGGCGCGCTGAACGTGCTCGCGGTCCCGCAGACGAGCTGGCCGGCGGGCATGCTCGCTCTCCAGGCTCTCGCTTGCGGCCTGCGGGTGGTTGCCGTGCCCGGCGGCGAGGCCGAGGAGATGCTCCCCGACGCCCCGGAGGTGGTCATCGTGTCATCTTCCGATCCCACCGCGCTTGCGCAGGGCATCGAGGAGCAGCTTCGCACCGAGTCGGACGCGATGGCCCCGGCCGAGGAGGACGCTATGGCGGTATCGGCGGAGCTGTCGTCCTTCCTGGTGTCCAGGGAGTTCTATGACCTCGACCGCCCCACGCCTGTGGATGGGCCTCCGGCAAGCGCCGGCATCAACGTTCCTGCTGCGGAGTTGCTCCAGGCGTACTCCGTCACGCAGATGGCGCGGGAAACCGTGGCGGTCTATCACGAATTGCTCGACAAACGCTCAGGGAAGTAGCAGGAGATGGGCCTCGCAACGGAGCGCTCACGCGCGCGTGTCCCCTTGGCGGCATTGCTGCTCGTGCTGGTGGCGGCGCCGCTACTGGCGGCGGACTACTACGAGGTCAGGGTCGCCGAAGGCATCGTGGCCCGCATACGCTGCAAGGGCGATGTTGCCACGCTGCTGGAGCGCGGCAACCGCATTGACGCGCGCCTGACGGAGATCATCTCCTACGAGCCGTGCAAGAAGCCGAACGTGCACATCGAGGACGAGAACGGCATCCCCGTCATCTACGTGGGGTCGCACGTGCTGATGCGCGTGTTCGGGGGTGACGCTGCCCCCAACAACTGCACCCCCCAGGCCCTTGCCAAGACGTGGAAGGCGAACGTCATCAAGTGGCTGCCGCACGCTCCGTCGGTCGCCGCCAGGCCCCGCACGGGCGCTGAGCACGCGGGCCCCACCTTCGTGGGCCCGGCCATCGGGGATGCGGGCAGAGTTGACCTGCCGCCGGGCGCTTACACGGGCCTGGTCATTGACGCCACCGGCCTGGGCGCCAAGCGCGCGATCTCCCCCAAGCTAGTCGCCCCCAACGGCAAGGAGGTCTGGGGCACGGTTCAGTGCTCTGCGGCCTGGGCCATCAGCTACGGCATCGCCGCGTGGGTTCATGGGATGGAGCAGGCGAGCGCCTCGGTCCGCGCCGGCAGCAAGCCCCTCGTTGTGAAGGCGGCACAGGTTCTCGGCGTCCACCGTTGCGTGCTTCAGATCTCGGCCGAAGACGTGGTGAAGGTGCTTGAGGCCAACTCCGTGGGCCACTTCCTGGACAACTGCAACGTGGTGATCGTTCAGTAGCTGGGGCTTGGCGGTCGCGTCGTCCCGAGCGCCGGCTACCAGGGCTCCATTGCGCTCTCGTAGATCGCGAGCACTTGCTCTGCGCTCATCTCCCGGTGGTAGCTGGCAGCCAGCCGTTCCATGTTCGTCGCCGCTACGAGCCTCTCCAGGCTGCCATCGTCCACGCCGACATCCCCCAGTGAGAGGTCCATCTCGACGCTGCGCATCCAGCACTTCATAGCCGGCACCACGGCCTCGGCGCGGGGTTCCGCGCCCAGCAGTCCCGCCAGCCGCGCCGCCCGCTCCGGGTAGGCTGTCGCGAGGTCGCTCAGCACTGGGCCCATCATCGCCGCCAGCGCCTGGCCGTGCACTGCGTCGGTCATCGCTGACACCGCGAGGCCGAATATGTGCAGCCCCGCCTCGCCCATTGGGGCGAGCACGCACATCGCCGCTTGCGTGGCCGCCCATGACATCTGGCACCGGCCTTCGAGGTCGTCCGGGCTGTCGAGCACTCGCGGGAGGAAGCTGACCACCGCGGACATCACGCCTTCGGCCATCGTGTCCACGAACGGGTGCCAGTGGCCGCCGAAGAAGCGCTCGAAGGCGTGCGTGAGGGCGTCAAAGCCGGTGCTGGCCGTCACGGCTGGTGGCAGGGTCAGAGTCAGCTCCGGGTCTATGAGGGCGTAGGCGGGCCGCATCGAGTCGCTGCGCAGGGGGCCCTTCTGGCCGGTGCGGGGGTTTGACAGCACGGCGATGAAGTTGACCTCGGAGCCGGTTCCGGCCGTCGTCGGCACCGCCACGATCGGCAAGGGCTGGCGCTCGAGTTCACGGCGATCTCCCTGGAACTCAATGGTGTACTCCCACGCAGGACCCTGGTTCGTGGCCATCACGGCTGCGCCCTTAGCGGTGTCCATGGCGCTGCCCCCGCCCAGCCCGATGGTCAGCTCACAGTGCTCCTCGCGGGCGATCCGGCCTGCCGCGTCCACGCTCTCGCCTGACGGGTTCGGCTCCGCCTCGTCGAACACCACCGCCTCGACGCCTGCATCCTCCAGGAGTCTCGTGGCTCTGTGCAGATGCGGGACCCCCGGCGTGGACACAACCAGCGCGCGGCGGCCCAGGGCTGCGGCGATCTCGCCCAGCTCCGCCAGCCGACCGGGCCCGTAGACGATGCGCGTCGGCAGATGGAAGTCCAGGTGCATCCAGCGTTCGTCGGTCAAGCCTCAGCTCTCCCCGATTCAGGGAAACAGGCGCGGGGGCTACTCGATGATGTGTACTCGCCCGCCGAACCTCCTCTGCCTGCGCTGGAAGTCGGCAATAGCCTCGTCCAGGTGCTCCGCCGTGAAGTCCGGCCAATACACCGGCATTACGTAGAACTCGGCGTAGGCGATCTCCCATAGGAGGAAGTTGCTCACCCGCAGTTCCCCGCCGGGTCTGATCAGCAGGTCAGGATCAGGCAGCTCAGGCGCGTAAAGGTGCGCTGCAACCGCGCCCTGATCTATGTTCTCAACTGCCAGCTTCCCGCTCTTGACTTCGGCTGCGATCGCGCGCGCGGCGTCCACTATCTCGGCTCGGCCCCCGTAGTTGATGCAGAGATTGAGGACCATCCCGTCGTTGCTCGCGGTAGCCTCGCGTCCCCTGGCCAGCGCGTTCTGAAGGCCCTGAGGCAGCTCGTGCAAGCGCCCCGAAGCGAGCAGCCTCACGTTGTTCTTGCAGAGGTCCTCCAACTCCGCGCGCATGGCCTCCTCCATCAGGTCCATAAGAGCCTCGACTTCGCGCTTCGGCCGCGACCAGTTCTCCGAGCTGAAGGCGTAGACCGAGGTGACCTCGATGCCTCGCTCAACTGCCGCCTCCACGAAGCGCCGCAGTGCCCTCCTGCCCTCATAGTGTCCCTCGATCCGGTCCAGCCCGCGCTCGTGCGCCCACCGACCGTTACCGTCCATTATCACGGCGACATGTCTTGGCAGCTCGTGCGCTTGCTCACTCACGGTCAGCCAGCACCCTTCCCTCGTGGAGCATCCGCTCACCCGCGTCTTCCGTATTGCACATCTCTGAGTGGCGGGCCGAACTTGGCTGAGAGCCCCGCCGCCCAGTCGCCCTCACCCTCAAGACGAACGAAATGCGCCTCGCAGCCGCAGTCTGAGGAGCCGAAGCCCCTCATCACAACCTGAGCCCCCGGCAGGGATCGCACCGCCTCAGCCAGCTCGCACTCGCCAACCTCAGCGCAGTCCCAGACGGCGACCCGAGTGACACGAGCGCGGGCGGTCACGTAGTCCACGTGCCAGCGCAGTGCCTTGGTGGCCTTCCGGTGGCGCGCGATGCGATGGGGCAGATGTCGCTTTGCGCTGCCCACATAAAGATAAATGCCTGGGGCGAGCCCCAGGTCTCCGAGCCTTCCGATCTCGAGCCGCTGGCGGGCGCTGTTGACGAGTTCCAGCACATAGGTCCCGGCAGGCGGCAGGTTGGTCACTGCTCGCCTGCCGTCTCCGCCCTCTTCGCCACTGCCCACGCCCTGCTCACCACCAACTCGACACTCCCGGCCTCCCTGGCTATCTGCCTGATGACCATCTCCCGGCTGTCCTGGGTGTCGTTCGGCGCCGGCCCGACGCGCGTTACCGTGGCGATCTTCAAGCCCGCCTCTTGCAGGATCTGTCGGGCACGCTCCAGGCTGTATCCGGTCGTGTCAAGTGGTCGTTCGCTGTTCCCCATAGCCTGCTCTTCGGCTGGTTCATACTTCCATGATCTCTTGGGTCTTTTCCTCGCCGATCACATCCAAGTCCTCGACGTTCTCGTCGGTGATGTCCTGGACTTCCTTCTTGCCGGCTCGCACCTCGTCCTCGGACAGGCCCTCGGCCTTCTCCATCTTGTCTATGGCCTCGTTGGCGCGCCGGCGGAGGTTGCGGATCTGCACACGGCCCTCCTCGATGCGCTGGCTCAACTGCTTGGACAGCTCCTGCCGGCGCTCTTCGGTGAGTGAGGGGATCTCCAGGCGGATGATGTTCCCGTCGTTGCTGGGCATCAGTCCCAGGTCCGAGGTCATTATCGCCTTCTCGATGGCTGTCAGCGCCGACTTGTCCCAGGGCGTGATGCCGATCAGCCGGGTTTCCAGGACCTGTATCGTCGCCACCTGGTTGAGCGGCAGCATCGTGCCGTAGTACTCGACCTTGATGCCTTCGACGAGCGCGGGGCTGGCTGTCCCCGTGCGGAAGGTCGCGAGGTCCTTACGGACGGCCTCCACCACATTCTCCATGTCCGCCTTTGCCTTCGCTATGAGTCGGTCCATCCTGATCCCTCCGTGAGCTGGCCGACTAGTGCACCACTGTCCCGATGCTCTCGCCGGCCAGCGCCCTGAATATGTTGCCGGTCTCGCGCATATTGAAGACAACGATGGGCAAGGTGTTGTCCCGGGCCAGCGAGATGGCGGTGCCGTCCATGACTTTGAGGTCGCGGTTGAGCACATCCAGGTAGCTGACCTCGTCGAAGACCTGCGCGTCGGGGTTCACATCGGGGTCGCTGTCGAAAACACCATCAACGTCGGTGGCCTTGAGTATGACCTCGGCGCCGATCTCAACGGCACGCAACACGCCTGCGGTATCGCTGGTGAAGTGGGGGTTGCCGGTCCCCGCGCCGAATATGACGACTCGGGCCTTCTCGAGGTGTCGGATGGCCCGCCGCCTGATGAAGGGCTCGGCGACCTCTCTCATCTCTATCGCGGTCTGCACTCGCGTGTCCACGCGCGCGTCCTCGAGTGCCTGCTGAAGCGCGAGGGCGTTGATGACGGTTGCCACCATCCCCGCGTAGTCAGCCGTGGCCCGGTCCATCCCCTGCGCGGCCGCCTCTCTTCCTCGCCAGATGTTCCCGCCGCCCACCACGACGGCGACCTCCACCCCTTTCGCGGCGGCCTCTGCGATCTCGCCGGCTATCCGCTCCACGGTCGCCCAGTCCAGCCCGAAGTCCCTGGGGCCTTTGAGTGCCGCGCCGCTCAGCTTGAGCAGGACTCGATGGTACTTCGGGGGCGCGCTCTTGGTCACGTTCGCCACCTATCCTGGCAGGTCGGGCAGCGTCAGCGTTTGCCTAGCAGTCGGCGGAACTCCGCCACGCTCAGGCCTGCGTCCGCAATAATGCCCCGCAGGGTCCCTGTAGGCATGTCCTTGCTACCGTGTACGGGGACTGGAATGGTCTGCTTCGTTTGACGATTGATCAGAATGACGTGGCTGCCTCGTTGTCGCAGGACTTCATAACCCGCTCGGCGCAGGGCCTTCACGACTTCGCCCCCCGATACGACGGGCAGTCTAGGCAACGCTTTCTGCCCCCTCCAGGGCCACCGAAACCCTGTAGACCGAAGCCTCCGTCGCGTCGCCCAGCGTGCCCGTGAAGCTGGGCACGTCGGCGGGGGGAGCGGGCTTTCCCAGCTCACGCTCGCCCTCTATGTACGCCAGTATTGCTTCCTCCACCATGCGCAGGGCATCGGGCAGGCTCTCTCCCCAGGTGTGACAACCCTTGAGCGCGGGCACCGAGACGGAATAGCGTCCATCTTTCTCCTTCAAGACCACCACGGTGTAGGTGACTTTCACGTCCGTTGCCTCCTCCGATACCCTTGTTTCGGGGCGTTGCATCTGCCTTCCGGCTGCGGCCCCTCCATCGGAGGCCCGCCTATTCTTCCTCGCCCACCTGGAAGCGCACGAAGCGCCTGATCACCACCTTCTCTCCGCAGGCGGCAATCAGGTCATTCAGCTTGTCCTCGATAGTCATGCTGTCATCGCGGATGTGCGGCTGCTTGAGCAGGCAAGTGTCCTCGTAGAACTTGTTGAGCCTGCCCTCGACCATCTTCTCCACGATGTGTTCGGGCTTGCCCTCGGCCAGTGCCTGTTCGCGCAGGACCTCACGCTCGCGCGCCAGCACCTCTTCCGGCACATCCTCGGGTGCGACCCACTTGGGCTGAAGCGCCGCAACCTGCATTGCCGCGTCGCGCGCGAACTGCACGAACCGCTCAGTTCGCGCCACGAAGTCGGTCTCGCAGTTGACCTCCGCGAGCACACCGATCTGGTCGCCTGCGTGCACGTACGACGCGACGGTGCCCTCTTTGGCCGCCTTTCCCTCTCTCTTGCGCGCGACCTCGATCCCCTTTTTGCGCAGGATGTCCACGGCTTGCTCCATGTCCCCGTCGGCGTCCGTGAGCGCGCGCTTGCAGTCCATCAGCCCGGCGCCGGTCTTCTCTCGCAGTTCCTTCACTTGTTCTGTGGTTACTGACATCTACGATCCTCCTATTTGGACGCGAGATGCGAGAGAGGGCAAACGGCAGTTGGTGGAGCAACCCCTCTGTCGGGCCCGCCTTGGGCAGGCTACGGCGGGCAAGCCTGGAAGCCCGACCTGCGCGGATAGCGGGCCGGCTCTCAGGCCTCCTGCTCGGTGTCTGTCGGCTCCAGCGCGGCTTCCACGAACTGCTCTTCTATGAACTGATCCTCGACGGCTCCCTCCAACGGCGCAGCTATTTGCTCGGCGGCAGCGGCTCCTTCGGCCGCCTGCTCAGCTTCCTCGGCCGGTAGCTCTATGCCGTGTGCCAGGGCAATCGCCTCTGCCTCCTCGGGGGTAGCGGCCTCCTCGATCAGGCGCTGTTGATACTCGTTCCTGCCCTCGAGCACGGCTTCGGCCGTCTTGTTGGCAAAGAGTCGGATCGCCCGGATTGCGTCGTCGTTGCCGGGGATAGGATAGTCCACCACCTCGGGATCGCAGTTGGTATCCAGCACCGCCACCACGGGTATCTCCAGCTTGTTCGCCTCGCGCACGGCCGTCTCCTCGCGCTTGGTGTCCACGACGAACATGACGTCCGGCGGCTGGTGCATGTCCATGATGCCGCCGAGGTTCGCTTCGAGCTTCTCGCGCTCACGTGCAAGTCGCAGGCCCTCCTTTTTGGGGAGGCGCTCCCACTCGCCACGCTCCTCGGCACGCGTCAGCTCGCGCAGATACTCGATACGCTTGTGGATGGTCTGGAAGTTGGTGAGCATCCCCCCCAGCCAGCGATGTGTGACGTATGGCATGGAGCACTTCTCTGCGGCCTCACGTATCGATTCCTGGCCCTGACGCTTGGTGCCGACGAAGAGGACGCTTCCGCCCTCAGCGCAGGCGCCGCGGACGAAGTCGTGGGCCTCCTCTATGAGGCGCAGCGTCGCGTGCAGGTCAATGATGTAGATGCCGTTGCGCTCGTGGTATATGAACCGCTTCATCTTCGGGTTCCACCGTCGCGTCTGGTGGCCGAAGTGCACCCCCGCCTCCAGGAGTTCCTTCATCGTTACTATGGGCAATAGACCGGACCTCCGTTCCACGGCGGGCGGGCATTGGCCCCCCTGCCGCACGTCAAAGCGCTCGGACCCCTGTTCTGGCCGCGGAGCGCCGACGTTGGTGTGATGGATTGATGCTCCTGCTAGCTGGCCCGGGTTCCGTACCCCGGGCCGTACGGGAACGATTCCCCTGCTCGTGCAGGGGATGGCACAATACCACAAAGCGTACTGACGGTCAACCCTGGCGAACTGCCGCCCGCAGACGCTCCTTGCGGGGCCCCCGCGAATGTGATATACTCAATCGCGCCGCAAGCCCCCAACCGCGGACAATGCCGCGATGGCGGGATTGCGGCAGGTCGGCTGTGACGAGTTCCAACTGCGTTCTTGGCGGCCCGCGCTTGCTCCATCGTAGTCTCGCCCGCGTGGACAGCTTGCCCTCCCCAAAGCGACGGGCCGACGTCGGAGGTTAGAGTATATGCCTAAGAGAACCTATCAGCCCAAGAAGAGGGCAACTAAGCGTAAGCACGGCTTTCGCGCTCGGATGAGCAGCAAGGCCGGACGCCGTACCATCAAGCGACGACGCACGAAGGGGCGCACGCGCCTCAGCAAGTAGCTGGCGTCGGAGCCCGCCTTCGCCAAGGCTTCCCCCTTCGTCCCGCCTCGCGGGACTACGGGGGACAAGTCGGCGGACAGGCCTGGAGCTCCGACCTACTGCCCCCGGAGTAGGCGATGTCCTGCTATGAGACGCTGCGCCGGCAACAGGATTTCGACCGGGTTTTCCAGCAGGGCAAGTGGCGTCGCACGCGGGCGTTCGCCCTCGGCGTCTTCAAGCGCGGCGATGGCGACCCGGCGCGCGTCGGCTTCGTAGCCGGGCGAGGCACCGGGAAATCCGTGCAGCGCAATCGTGCCCGGCGGCGCTTGCGCGAGGCCTTTCGGCAGGTCGTCGAGAGGCCGGTAGCGGGAGCGGATGTCGTTGTGCTCGCCCGCGGACGGGTCCTGGACATCAAGTTCGCGGAGTTGACGGTCGAGATGCTCAAGCAGGTTGATGAGGCCGGGCTGCTGGCGGGCGCCGCGGGCTCAGGGGACTGCCAGGAATGAGACGCCTTGCGGTCGGGGTGATCCGGCTGTATCAGCGCTGCATCTCGCGCTTCTTGCCCCGCGTGTGCCGCTTCGAACCTACCTGCTCCGAGTACGCAGCACGGGCAATACTCGCGCACGGCTTGCTAAGGGGAGGATGGCTGAGCCTGCGGCGCATCAGCCGCTGCCATCCTCTGTCCCCCGGCGGCTTGGATCCGGTGCCGGGCGCCCCCTCGGATCAGCCGGGGCAATCACCCGCCGCGCCCGACAACTAACACGGAGACATAGATGCGCTCACCTCACTCGTCCTGCCACGCGGCTCTCACATTGACCCTCATCGTCTGCTGTGTTGCGACCCTCCAAGGTGCGCCCGCCTGGCCTGAGAAGCTCGCCTCGCAGGAGGGCCTTCCCCGCGAGCTGGTCATCGCCGAGCAGCCCGCTCTCACCGAGCAGGTCAAGGTGCTCAGGGGTCTCGCCCTCTCTGCCC
>Ga0114922_10003390_pt1 | contig 14864 bp, 14 predicted proteins | sample AartaG_FD_100975 | JGI IMG/M metagenome (GOLD analysis project Ga0114922, IMG submission 100975) | Deep subsurface microbial communities from Aarhus Bay to uncover new lineages of life (NeLLi) - Aarhus_00045 metaG | ecosystem: Environmental > Aquatic > Marine > Oceanic > Sediment | place...
GACCTCCTATAGTTCGTATGTTACCATAGGAGTATAGCAGAAAAATACATCATTGAAAACAATGTTGTCAGTGCACTAGTTAATCTATTGATCTATCAGTTCTGGGGTTGATGAGCCTATGGGACTGTATACTTCTAGACTTTTTGAGAGAGTTCATTTGGTATAAGGGGGGTTGTATATGTTATCATCTGCGAGACGAAAGCTTACTCCTGTAAACTTGGCAAGGGTTAATGTAGAAGACTCGTTCTGGACGCCACGTATGCAAGTGAACAGGGAACAGACAATACTACATGAGTATAAGGAATGCAAGGACACGGGCCGTATTGACGCTTTTCTGCTCAACTGGAGGCCGGGCATGGAGCCGAAGCCTCACTATTTCTGGGATTCGGACGTTGCGAAGTGGGTTGAGGCGGCAAGCTATTCACTGGCTGCATACCCGGATCCTGAACTGGACGCGCTTCTGGATGAGGTTATCGGGAAGATCGCCGGCGCTCAACAGGAAGATGGCTATCTAAACGTTTACTTCACGGTTGTGGAGCCGGAGAAACGGTGGCTGAACCTGGCTGAATGGCATGAATTGTATTGCGCCGGTCATCTGATGGAGGCCGCGGTAGCACATTTTGAGGGCACAGGTAAGCGCAGCCTGCTGGACGTGATGTGCCGCTACGCTGACTACATCGATTCTGTTTTCGGGCCGGGTAAGCGGGATGGCTGCCCGGGACACGAGGAGATCGAGCTAGCACTTGTGAAGCTTTATCATGCCACAGGTGAAGAGCGTTACCTCAAGCTCAGCAAGTTCTTCCTGGATCAGCGCGGGCAGAAACCCTCTTACTTCAAGAGAGAGCTGAATAAGCTGGACCCCGGCCGGGGTGACAGGTTCAACCCGGAGTATTGCCAGGATCACCTGCCTGTTCGGGAACAGAGCGAGGTGGTAGGACATGCTGTGCGGGCTATGTATCTGTATTGCGGCATGGCTGACGTGGCTAATGAGACTGGCGATGAGGGATTGCTGGATGCGTGCGAACGTTTGTGGGACAATGTGTGTAGGAAACGCATGTATGTGACTGGAGGCATTGGCCCGTCGCGACATAACGAGGGTTTCACGGGGGATTACGATCTACCCAACGAGTCGGCTTACGCGGAAACGTGCGCGGCCATCGGGCTGGTCTTCTGGAACCATCGCATGCTTCAGTTTCAAGGGGAGGCACGATTTGCTGATGCAATGGAGCGCGCTCTTTACAATGGCACAATCAGCGGGGTTTCGCTGGATGGCAGAAGATTTTTCTACGTGAATCCTCTGGAGAGCAGGGGTAACCATCATCGACAGGATTGGTTCGGATGCGCGTGCTGTCCGCCGAATATAGCGCGCCTCATAGCTTCTATCGGAGGCTATATTTACTCTGAAGCTGCGGAGGATGCATACATCCACCTTTACGTGCAGGGCAGCGGCACGCTTCAGGTGGGAGACCAGCAGGTGGTTTTGAGACAGGAGACGGATTACCCCTGGGATGGGAACGTGCATATCTCCGTAAAGCCTGAGTCACCGAGCGTTTTTGGCATCAATCTGCGCATTCCCGGGTGGAGCAGCGGCGCTACACTCACTGTCAACGGTGAAGCAGTGGACGCGGCGGCGGCAATGACGCTGGGTTACGCTCGCGTTGAACGGAGATGGAAGGCTGGAGATGAGATAGATCTGTCAATCCCCATGCCTGTGGAGCGCATCGAGGCGCACCCGGCAGTTCGCCAGAATACTGGATACGTGGCATTGCAGCGGGGTCCTGTTGTATATTGTCTGGAGCAGGTGGACAATCATGTACCGCTTCACAGGATCGTCTTACCGAGCGACGCTGATCTGAAGCCGCATTTCGAGAAGGATCTGTTGGGTGGCGTAACAGTCATCAAAGGACAGGCGATGGCTGTGGATGATTCGGACTGGGCTGGCGTCATCTACAGGTCGGAACCTGCAAGGCTGAAGCCATTCGAGATCACTGCCATACCATATTATGCATGGGATCACCGGGAGCCCGGCGAGATGCGTGTGTGGATCAGGGGTACCTGATTGAGTTTTTCTTGCTTTCGGTGGAAATATATGCTATAATGCCTTAGCATTGAACGGGAGCGCAGGAGTTTGAATGCCCTTCGTTTAAGGTATGGCGCGATCTGCTGGCTTAAATATCAAGCATGGGTTGCGATTTTGGTGGAGCCACAGTTGATGTAAAAGAGGAGGTAATAGAATTATGGGCAAGAAGCATCTGGTTATGATACTCACAGCTCTTCTAATGATCCCCCTATTTGGGTGCGGGCTTGAGAACATTCTTCCCAGCAAGGAAGTACCGCCGCTGGATAGCTATTCTACAATTATACTGGTGTCTGCTGGCGCCGATCAACGTTCGGGGAAATATCCGGATTTACCTGTCATGCTGTCTTATGGCATTGGCACAACACTAGAACTCCGACGCGAGGATGCAACCTGGATCTATGATAAATCTCAGGAAGTTGCACCTGTCAGCGATAAGATGAAGGAATTGAATATCACCGCGAGTGACGTGTTCGGTGATCCCAAAACAGCCGCAAAGCTGACCGAGGCATTTCAGGCTGACCTGGTGATAGCCTGGAAGCTCACAGAGGAACCCAGATACACTAAAGAGGAGTCCGGTAGGATAACGGAAGATAGAACTAAGGTGGGCAGAATGGGAGCTGCGCGTTACTATACGGTACATCAGAGTGCTCTGCTCAAGGCAGAGGCGAAAATCGTGACGAAAACAGGTGATATGATCTGGAATGGCAGGACGGTAGGATACAAGAAATACGAAACCAAATATCTAACAGAAGCCCCTCCCGTATACCAGCGTGATGAAACAATGTACTCTGACTTGCGGAAGGATTTTGTGCAGCAATTTGTGGATAAGGTCTATCCCGTTCAGCCTGCTTCAGGATCGTAATTTAGTGGTTCAATTGGCAAATCTGTGTTGTTATTTGTAGGGGCGGGTTTCGTTCGTCAAGCTCAATACCTTTGGCAATAGAAATAACGGTTCTTCTTCTCTCAAAATGTCCGATTGGTTGAAGAAACCCGCCCATTTTGATAACGTATGTTACTTACCGATCAAACCATTTAGCTTCTTGAGCTTTGCTTCTGCGCCTTCACTGTTGGGATAATGCTTGAGCAGTTCCTCTAATACGCTTATTGCTTTATCCATGTCGTTCGATCTCTCATAGCCGGTTGCCAGGGCACGCAAGGCTAGTATATGATATGAGATGACGTATTTGCTCCTCTCAGCCTCACTTTCGGGTCCTAGCTTCCTCACCTGATCAAAGTATTCCATAGCTTTTTCGTATTGATCTTTGTCGATACCAAATATCATGCCCAGGCTGTAGAGGGCTTTTTTGTTGCGCGGATCAGCTTTTATAGCCTCTTCGTAGGCTCTTGCAGCTTCATCCACATCTCCCACGGACTTATAAACATCCGCCAGGTCATTCCAGCCTTCTGCGTTCCCGCTGTCGATGAATAGTCCTCTTTTGTAATGTTTTATTGATTCCTGGAATTGTCCGCTCCCAGCATACGATGCTCCTCTATATAGCAATTGCCTGGCTATGAACGGCTTCATGAGAAAGATGACCGCCGGGATAAAGATGAGGCTGAAGATCAACCTGCTTCTGAATCGTATGTTTGTTTGATTGTCAGGAGATGGATGATGTTCTTCCATGTAAAGCCTCCGTCAGGCAACGACAAGGAAGTAGATACCCAAAATTAGTAATACATTTCCCGCTGCCAGCCTTATGTATCCCTCGAATCTGGATATCTTGGGTGATAGATATTTCACCAAACTCGCGGATGAGCCGACCATCAAAAGAGGAATGCCCTGGCCCATGGCGAAGACCATGAATATAATCATGGAATAGAGGATGGATCCCTTTGCGGCTACAGCGGTACCTATGATCAGCAACAGCGCTCCGCAGCAGGGACACGCCGGCATCTCCAGAAGGGCGAAGACTATGCCAAAGAGAAAAGCGCCAATGGAACTGGCTTTAAACCTGTTTTCAACATGGCAGTGAGAAGAGAGGAACTTCGGGTTGATCAATCCTGAGACAAACAAACCTACTAGAAACAGCAGACCGCCCAGCGCCCAGAAGACATACTTGCTTACTCGAACTAACTTAACTGCGACATTGCCAATAAAGCCGAAGAATGCTCCCAGAATAGTGTAGCTTAGAATGCATCCCAGAATGAAAAGGGCTGTCAGAATGAGGGATCGGTTCCGGGAATCCGAAGTCCCGGCAACGTATCCGAGGACTATTGGCATCCTTATGAGGGTGCAAGAGGCTAAAGAGGCTACTGCACCCGCCCAGAATACAATGAATATAGCCAATACAGGCGATTCAGCCAGGTATTGCTGGAGAATTTGGGTCATCGCAGTGAGTGAGATCGGGTCGGTCGCTACGAGTCGTCTCTATATATAGTCGGGGTAATGAAAATCATCAGGTCAGTTTTCGCGCTGTCGGTATTAGTGGAGCCGAAGAGCCTGCCCAGGAGCGGTATCCTGCCAAGTATGGGTATGGCCGATCTGGTATCGGTCTTTTCGTCCTTTATCAGTCCGCTAATGGCGAACGTTTCGCCGTTTTTCACCCTTACGCGTGTATGAGCCACCCGGGAGGATATTATAGGCTGCGGCTGGTCGCCGGCAGTCCAGCCTTTGACAGAATCAACCTGTGGCATGGCATCCATTATTACGTATCCGTCCTCAGTGATGTGCGGTATGACGCTGAGAGAAATCCCCACGTTTATGAACTCAACACCTGTTGTGGCTCTGAATTCAGTTTCGAAAGTCCTTAGGATAGGTAGTTTTTCAGCCACGACCATTTGGGCCATTTCGTTGTCCAGGGTTATGACTGATGGCTCAAACATAATGTCAGCTTTGCCGAGGGTTTCAAGAGCGTGTATCCTGAAAAGTATATCCTCAAACGCTTCGGCAGAAAAAGTGCCCAGGTTGAAATCTATGCCATGAATTCTGTTCTCGACAGGATAGATCGACTCCACAGTTGAGCCTGAAGGGGAATGTACCGCCTGCCAGTCTATGCCCAATTCCGCAGCATCGTTTGAGCTTACTTCAACCACCCTGGCCTGAATCTTCACCTGGGGAGGCTTTGTATCCAGCTTTTGGATCAGATCCTCTATATCCGCCAGGACGCTTTCTTCGTCAGTAATAATCAGAAGATCGGACCATTTCTGCTCCCCGGCTCCGGCTCCCCCGCCTCGTGAACCTGTTGCGGCTCCCTGACCGGTACGGCCGCCCATTGAGGCAGTTTGTATAGGAGTGATCATGTCCTCCTGTCTAATAAAAACCTGGATCTTGCCTCTGGGAGATAGCACCGGCTCAAGAATGGTTATCATGACGTTGGCATCCACGTGATTCAGGTTGAATGTTCGGGTACGCAATCCGGGCAATATTGCTTCTTCCGCTTTTTTCCTGGCTTCCTCCTCTTTTCTGGCTTTCTCCGCGAGCATATATGGGGTTTCGGTATCTAACTGGGATATGACTTCCTCTATCCGGTCAAGGACAGCGGGGATGTCAGTTACAGCGATTGAATTCCCTGTGCTATCCACGCTGACTTTGCCTTCAGGTGAGGAAAGATCGGATATTATCTTCTGCAATGACGACGCCTGAGTGTATTCCAATAGGAAGATTCTGGTAACCATAGGCACTTCAGGTTCGGTTGGTATTTCAACGTCCAGCAGATTTACGAGCTGCTCCAGTTGCTGAATAACGGATTCCGGGCCGGTAATGATTATGGAGTTAACCCTCGTGATTGGGAAAACCTGGGCCTGATCGGCGGCAACTCCTGTGAGTGTCAGTGCTATCTCAGCCGCAGAGACGTGCTGCAGAGGTACGATCTTCAGGGTCTTGGGTAAGAAATCCTTTATCTCTTCTGCCTTGCCTGCTATTACTACGTCGACAACCTTATCCATGACGAAGCCGTTAGCGGTTAATATAAGCTCGATTGCCTTCATGGGAGGCACACCCTTCAGGCTTATGCTGACTGACCCTTTCACGGAATCGCCGAGTATCAGATTTATCCCATGCGCCTTTGCCAGGCCGGTTAGCAGACTCCTGATGTCAGTCTCCTGTGTATCAATAGATATAGTTGCACCTTCCTGTGCGCTAACACCCATAGCCGTCATCAGAACAGCAGCGATCAACATAAATACCATTGCTATAGACAACGTTATATTTGATCTCATTCCACACATCCTTTATTCAGCTTCGCCAGGTGGAATCGGTTTTGGTTCCTCTCCCAGCGTTATTGTGTAATCTTTATCTTCCTTTCTCAAGAGAACCTCATTTTCTCCCACACTCACCACTTCCATCTCAGCAAGAGTATTGCCAGCGGATACGGTCTTGCTGGCGCCATTCACTTTAATAATAGCTTGCCCCCCAAATACAGCAGTAACCTGCATCAAAGGCCCCGGGGCTTCCTTTCCCACAGTTTCGTCCGGCTTCGGCTTCGGTTCTGGTCTGGGGCTCGAGCCTCTGAGGGGCTGAAAAGGGTTCTTCCTGCCGTATTGATTACGTGGAAGAGAAGCTCTCCAGTTGGAGTTTGCCGGCTTAGCACTATTTTCTTTGTTTTCTTCTTCCTGCACTGGTGGGGATATTTCCTCGGCGGGTGAGTTGCTCGTATTGTTCCGCTTCACCTCTTCTACGGGCTGTCTGGATCTGGATCCGCCAAACCACCCTAACTCCCTGAATGTACTGATATTGGCGATAACTGCTACAACTAAAAGTATTACAACAACTACGATCAGAAATACCGTTGTGCCTCTTATTTTCATAGCGTACTCTTCCTGCAAAATCCGAAGTTTACTGCTGTTCCTTCCCTGGCAGTGTCTCTTTCAATACAGTGTCGTAGTGGAGCCACGTTTCTTTGGCTTCGTATTCGTCCACCCAGAATAGCTCCTTTACCAGCATTTTACCAAGCTGGTTTGCCTGCGACTCGGTGCGTAGCTTTCCGACGAGAACAGGATATGGGGGATTTTCCGGGATCACCTCCCGCCAGACCCAGGACTCGTAGCCATTGGATTTCAGCAGCGTCTCCAGCTCTTCCTTGCTCTTTTCAAAATTGGTGACGCCAACCTGCACAGTCCAGCGCTTAACGCTCGCAGCGGCTCCGGTCGGCTTGCTGATGGATCCTGGCGCGGGCCGGTCGCAGACTGTGGCCCCTTCCTCTCGGGAACTGGAGGCCTGGACTCTTCTCCCGCCTTCATGGCTTCGGTTATAGCCTCAATAGCGGCCGCTATCTCTTCCGACGGTCCTTTTACGTCTGACTTGGTATGGATCAGATCCAGCGGAACCCTGGCTGCAATCTGAGTCCGCGCTCTCCCAGACGAAGAAAAGCTCACGTCGCCCAGGGCCATAAGCTCCTGGGTCTCCTCCAGGCTCCTGAACATATTTATAACCCTGCCGTACTCCCCGGTGATGCTCATGGGCACAGAGATAATAGCTATTTCAGTAAGGGGTGAGGGCTTCTCCGGCTCCTTTCCCTTTTGCTTGGGATTTTTGGCAGGCGGCGGCGCCATGGAACGGGAATCCTGGGGGCTTATGGACTTCAGGTCATTTCTCGTCCGCTTGGCCAGTTTCGGAAGCTCCTCAAAAAACACCTCAGCTTCACGCTTGGTAAACAGAAGCTTACTGGCCTGGTCCGCCTTCGCCCTCAGCGTTTGATACTCGTTGATAAGCGCTTCCAGGCGGGTTATCTGGCGCATCTCTTCCTGCTGCTCGGAATTGTATTCGTCAACGGCCGTGCGGTAGCGCGTCAGTTCAGGAGAAACCACGAACCAATACAGCAAAAGGCCGGAGATGACCAGCGCGAATATATAGATAAGGACCATCCATCGCCTGCTCAGTTCAGATAATTTCATTCGCGTTATTCCTCCTCGAGTTTGTCCCTTTTCACCCCACACTGGATCTGAAACCGGGCAACTGGATATCCCCCTATCTGGGCGTCGCTTATATTGTTTAGATCCACAGGGTCGAAATACGGCGCAGCCCAGAGCGACCTCCTGAATCTGAAGACGGATTCCCACGTTGCATCCGGCGACAGGCCGTAGCCGCTGAAACTCACGCTGTTTCCTCTCCAACTGAGACTGGTCAGCCACACATCCTTAGGGATTATGGCTCTGACCTCCTCCATGAGCTTTGCGTGGTCTCCCCACCTGACGGACTTCATAGCGGCGTCGGTTATCTCAGTCTGAGCCTTCAGGGACTCGATGCCAGCCTGGATGACCGGTATCTGGGTCACGGCTTCGGCTTCAACCCTCTGCTGCTGCTCCTGCAGCGATATGAGATCCCGCTCCACGTCATCTGCCTTTATCCCCACGTAGACCCTCGCGCCGGTAGCCAGGAATGCAAGAAACATTACCATCACACCGAGCAGAACGACCCGTTTCCTCAAACTGGCAACCCAGGGCCTTCCTGTCGATAAGAGGTTGACAGAGGAATCGTCCCTGATCGCTTCCCGCGTGGCAGCCCCGATGGCGGCATAGGCCGAAAGTTTGTGGCTGGCTACTTCAGCGTCACCACCGGCTGCGCCCGGCACCTGAGGCTCGGTGACCGGCAGACTCAGCAGCCTCTCCAGTATCTCACGAGCGTCAACCCCTTCTGAACCATCCGTGAGCAGGACTATATTCTCGATTCTGCCTTCGTCTGTAAATGTGTTGTGATAATAGTCCACTGACGACCTTAATTCGCGAACCGTCTCCCTGAAGTCCCTCTCGCTTTTAAGGTTGCCCGTGCCGATTTCCATATCGTGTATGAACCGGACAGCCTTATTCCGGACGATAATGATCATCCCTACGTTTTCTTCTATAACAACAAGCATAAAGGGCTCATCGGGCTGGATTTCCGGGAGACTGCCCGGGAGGTTCGTGACGGCCCGAAGCGCGGCCAGTGGCTTGGTCTCCATAGCCGAAGCTCTCAGGTTGATGGCTTCCACCGCGGATAAATACGAATCCACTGAATCTTTTGCGGCAGCTACGAACAACACCTCCACCGGCTGGCCCACGGTTTCGCCTTCTGGCGTCTGGAAGTCGATGACCGGATGGCTGCCGGCCAGGGCAGCGTAATTCTCCACCTCGCTTAGTAGAGCTTCCAGCGTCTCGCCTCTGGACATGGGGGGCATCTCCAGCATCCGGGTGACGGAGCCTTCGTCGGTTATGGCCAGGGATACCTGGTTGACTTTGACGGTATCAGTGGACGCCATCAGCTCCCGGATAGCCCGGGAGAGAGCTTCAGGATCGGCTACTCTGCCTGCATCAAGAGCGTCTTCCGGAGTGTCAGCGATACCCACCCGGTCAACGACGATCCCCGTTTCCTCCGCATGGACTTCGGCTAATGCTATTTTCCCCGGGCCAACGGATAGCCCCACGTTTCCCTTTTTCTTTCCGCGCATCTGGATTCTATATCTCCTCCATAATACTTAAATAAACTTAACTGCCTATCACTTTCCAGGAACTTACACGAACCGTATATACAAGAAGTGGATCTGGAGGAGGGGTTTCCCCCTCTCTGATTTTAACGTGGACTTCAATGGTTCGCTGGTAGCCATACGCCGTCCCAACGGAAGTGATATCCTTCTCACGGTAATACGTTACTGAGTTCGATACTTCCGCGTCCTCTATAGTCACTGTATAAGAGCCATACGCGCCCGTTCCAGTAAATGAATACGGTTCATCGTCAGCCAATGTTGGATCTTCACGCAGTTGGTTAATGGCGTCCTCGACTCCCCCATCGCCGGTGTAAATGGCGCGCAGATCTGTTCTATGGTTGCCGCTGATCTGAATGCTGGCCTTGAGCCTATCAAATAAGGTTACGGTGAGTAGAGAAAATATCACCATTAACATTATGGCCAGCAGAAGTACAGCACCTCGTTCATTTTTCAGATTAATTTTTTGACTTAGAGATAGCATAGATAAAACCATCTCCTATTCTATATTAGTCGTCAGTGATCGACCAAAATGGTCATACACAACTACACAAACAGTAATACCAACTGCAAGCCCCAGGAGACATTGTCACTCCCAGGGGCTACTCAGAGCAACATGGGCAATTGCTGCCATTGAACAAATAACCAGTCGAGGGGCAAGTATACGGCAGTGATAGAAAATAATCCGAAGGCACGTAGTTCACAATGCAGCCGTTGAAAACATAAACCCAGCCTCCGCTGTATAAAGCCCCATTTATAGTGGTATCAGTAATCTGATTATTCGGATCACCGAGATGACCAAATGGAGCATAAATTGTGCCAATCCAGTAAGCGCCTCTTCCAATTATGAAGGCTGGATCATCTAGGCTCGAGCTATGATGCTGAATCTCCCAATAGACATCACTGGCATCTCCGGGACTGGGGCCCTCAACCACAGTGAAGTTTTCTTCGAGCTGGGTGCCGATGTCAACCTGATCAAGCACGAAGACGTTGAGAGGTCCACCACCCAAGTCAATGTTAATCGTGAGATTATTGCCTGTTGTGATGCTCCTGAAACAGTAATTACCAGATCCCAGGTAGAGAGTACAGCTATTTCCCATTATCAGGTCGCGGTATGGCCCGGGCGGGAGGAAGGGCTCCGGAGAACCTTCAGGAGGCACAGTCTCAGAATTACCTACTATTACATCTTCATAATCGTCAGGATTGAAACCGGTGAGATCTGTCTGACAGGGCAATTCGATATCTGCTTCGAATACGCCCCCGTAAGTTATCTGATCTTCATTCTGAAAATCCAGATTGTCCTCGTTACCAAGAATAATCCCATCCTCTATGTCAACCAGGTTGCGCAGATAAATACTACCCATGGGCCCAGACCCAACATTCCCTGGCAGCCCATCCTCAGATCCATTTACTTCTATAAGGTTCCTGAGATAAACACCTAAGTCACCGTAGATCACAAAGTTATCGCCCGCCCGCCGGGTGGGCAGCAGGCTCCCGATATACACCCTGTCCGTAATCGGTATATCACGAACTACACCCTGGCTGTCCCGCGTATACATCTGGATCAGCACCGACCTTATATCATCAGCCGGGTCGCCTTGCTCTTCCTCGTCGTTCACCAAGGGGTCCGTATTTAGCACAGTATCAGTAGCATCGTAGCATGTGAATGTAAGGCTGGTCAGAGGGCCCGCCAACTCCTCTGGATCTATCGGATCTCCTCCAGGATCATACGAGTAATCGTGCTGCAGATAGTCACTTGTGGCAAACTCGTACTCCTGATACTTATCTTCATCTGTAATACTATCATCATCTTCGTCGGTGAGATCCCCATACTTGAGCCGTATATAACCGTTGGTATTTGCGGAGCCGCTCACAGCAATTATACTATCGGCTTGCTTAATCTCGCGCGCCATCTCTTCCATAGCTACCAGCGAGTTTTGCACTACTTCCGAATGTCTATCACCTTTCTGCCATACTTGAGTGCCGCCTCTGAAGGACGTAGGCATCACAGTTATAATCATAGCCACCAAAAATGCCACAACCATGAGTTCAATAAGGGTAACTCCTCTTTCGTTCAAATCATACCCTTGTCTCATGATTAATCTACCCCCTTTCCGCTCCTTTTGATCTGAAATGGGAAACCAAACTGGAAATCAAGCTACAAATTCATAAATAGAAAACATTACGATGCAGGTAAAGGCCCCCTTCTGGCAGCTCTCCCTCTCAACCCAAATTCCTGTTCGCCGCCGTTACGCACGTCATTGCCATTCTCATCAAACCAGACTCTAACAGCAATGTTCTTTATATTATCGTCACCAGTAACAGTAACAGTATACTTGTACCTTGAGTCCGGCGCTGGGAAAGCTGTAGGAGGCTCGGTATAGTTGCCAACAGGATAGTCGGATAAAATCTCGTCCTTTACCTCCTCCAATCTCTTTTGTGCAAGAAAAGCCGCTCTGAGCTGTTGCTCTCTTTGGGCATGGGACACCAATGAACCTGCAAGCAACCCCAGTAGAGGGATTATGGTTATACTCAATAACGCTATGGACGCGAGGATTTCCAGCATGGTAAATCCATTTTCGCGCTTGCGCCTGCCCACGCGACGACGTCTGACACAGATTTGGATCATCATTCTAATACACCCTTCCAGTAGCTCTGACAACATTGATAATCTCTTGACGGCCTTCTGCTGATAGCAAGATCACCGGACCATTGTTATCAGCATTCCCAAATCGGTAAAACGTGAGGGCTCCACCGAACCATCCGGTAGGGGTACACACGATCTTATCAGCGGGGATCTGCATGGACTTCACAGAAGTGTCGCCGTCAACTTGAACGATCTCGTATCTGTTATACGGGCCTCCACCCGGAGAGAATCTCACCATGTAACTCTCAGACTTGGCGATTGCCAGACCGCGTGCGTATCTCATGTCAGCCGTAATCTGTTGGTGTGTCATATATACAACGTGTCTACGAGTGTCCAGGATCCGGGGCACTGCCAGAAGCGCCATTATGCCGATTATCATGACGCTCAGCATAACTTCAAGAAGCGTAAAACCACGTTGAGTGTAAATTTTATGAAGTTTCATTTTTCTGTGTTTTCTCTGTGAAATTCTGTGCTAATTCCTCATGTCTGATGTCTCACGTCTCACGTCTCACGTCTCCTCAAGCGTTCTTCAATGCGCTGAATACGTTAAACAGCGGCAGATAGATAGACAATGCGATAAACGCAACCAGCCCCGCCAGAAGCACTGTCATTGTCGGCTCTATTCTTGCGATGAGGCTCTTAATGGTGGCGTCTATCTCTCTCTCCAGGTAGGTGGAGCTTTTCTCCAGCAGCTCACCCAGCCTGCCGGTTTCCTCTCCCACGCCCACCATCTGCACCACCATTAGGGGGAATATTTCGCTGGCTGATATGGGCTCGGTTAAGCCGCCGCCGGAGTTTATGCTGGTGCGGATCCCATCTATGACCTGGTCCATGACCCTGTTGTCGGCCACTTCCTGGGCTACGTCCAGGGACTGCATCATGGGCACGCCGTTGGGTATCAGGGTGCTCATAATCCTTATGAACCGTGAGACCAGCACTTTCCTGTTCAGTTCTCCGAAGACCGGCGCGTGCAGCTTGATTTTGTCCGTTATCTCCCGTCCGAATTTGGTTCTGCCAAACTGCTTGTATCCAAGGTACAATAAGACTCCGCCAGCCAGAAACGCCCACCAGAATCTGGCTACGGTCTTGCTGACTGCTACCATCGCGATGGTTATGAAAGGTAAACTGACTCCCAACTCATCGTAGATCTGCGCGAAGCGGGGGACGATGAAGGCCACCAGAACGAAGACCACCAGGACGCTGGCCAGGGCAACTATTTTGGGATACGTGAGGGCTGATTTCACCTTCTGCCTGGTCTCCTGCTCCCTGTCCAGGTAGTCGGCCAGTTGACGCAGGGACTTGGCCAGGGTGCCGCCGGTTTCGCCTGCAAGAACCATACTCACGAACAGGGGTGGAAACACCTTGGGCTGCTTGCGCAGGGCTTCGGAGAAAGGTACGCCGTTCTCGATGTCCTGCTTGACCTGCTGTATAGTCTGCGCCATCCGCTCGTTCCGGGTCTGCTGTATGACCGTTTCCATACACCTGACCAGGGTCAGGCCTGAGTCCACCATGGTCGCCAGTTGCTCGGAGAATATGGCCACGTCCTTCCTCTTGATGCGTCTGGCCACCTTCAGGCGCAGTTCGCGCATGGCCTTCACGGAGGTGGGGTAGAATCCCCTCTGCCTCAGGCGGCGCCTCACCTCATTCGCGTCCACTGCCTGGATTATTCCTTTATATATGGCACCGTTCATGTCTCTTGCAACGTAAGTATATCTACCCATTTCAACACCTTCCAAAGCAATATCATAAGCCCATAAGCCTATAAGCCTATAAGCCCATAAGCCTATAAGCCCATTCTAATCCTTCCCTGTATAAATTACCTTCCTTATCTCCTCTGTGGTGGACACTCCCTGCAAAACCTTTTGTCGAGCCGATTCGCTCAACGAAACCATGCCTTTTGACAACGTCAGATTCTTCATCTCGGCAGATGGAGCCTGGTCCAGTATAAGCTTTCTTATGTCTTCGTCTATTTCAAACATCTCAAATATGCCGATTCTACCCCGATAGCCGGTATTGCGACAGAAATCGCACCCCACACCTCTCTCCAGGGTCGTCACATCTTCAGGCAGCTCCAGCAGTTCCCTTTCTTCCTGGGATGGGCTGTAGGACTCCTTGCACTCAGGGCAGATGGTACGCAGCAGCCGTTGGGCTATCACGCCTATCACTGCCGAAGCGGTGAGAAATGGCTGCACTCCCATATCCAGCAATCGCACCGTGGCTCCCGGGGCGTCGTTGGTGTGCAGCGTGCTGAGAACCAGGTGGCCGGTAAGGGCGGCGTTGATGGCTATGTCGGCCGTCTCAAAGTCTCGTATCTCGCCCACCATTATTATATCCGGGTCCTGGCGAACGATGGTGCGAAGAGCGGCGTCGAAGGTCATGCCTATCAGCGGGTTGACCTGGATCTGGTTGATGCCGTCAACCTGGTATTCCACCGGGTTCTCCACTGTCATTATGTTATAACTGTCAGAGTCAAGCTGCTGCAATGCGGCGTGAAGCGTGGTGCTCTTGCCGCTGCCTGTAGGGCCTGTGACCAGGATCATGCCATAAGGCTGATGTATGAACGACATGAGCATGGCTTCCTGCTCGGTAGTCATCCCCAGATGGTCTATATCAATAAGCATGGTCTCCTTATCCAGGATCCTGATGACCATCTTCTCGCCGTTGGCCGTGAGGAGGGTGGAGATTCGCAGATCGATGGGTCTGCCTGAAAAGATGAGATGTATATGCCCGTCCTGGGGCCGCC
>Ga0114922_10003391_pt1 | contig 14858 bp, 12 predicted proteins | sample AartaG_FD_100975 | JGI IMG/M metagenome (GOLD analysis project Ga0114922, IMG submission 100975) | Deep subsurface microbial communities from Aarhus Bay to uncover new lineages of life (NeLLi) - Aarhus_00045 metaG | ecosystem: Environmental > Aquatic > Marine > Oceanic > Sediment | place...
AATTGCCGATAACGCAGGGGGTAACGCAGAGATGAGCGGTCTCGGCCCTGAAGTTCGCCAAAGAACAGACGCCCTCGACGCACTCGGCAATACTACCGCAGCGACGGGTAAGGGCTTCGCTATCGGCTCGGCGGCACTTACGGCGATGGCACTTTTGGCGGCGTACGTCGAGGAGGTCCGAATCTGGGTTGCAAGACTCGCCGGCGATGGTGTTTACACCGTCGGCAAGGTTACATTTACCGCCGCCGAGGCAAAGACGGCGTCGGTAGCACAATTCGTTGAGGCATACAACATGACAATAATGAACCCCAAGCTTATCTGCGGCCTTTTCATCGGTGCGATGATGGCGTTCGTATTCTGCGCAATGACGATGAAGGCGGTAGGCCGGGCGGCAGGGGCGATGGTAAATGAGGTTCGAAGGCAGTTCAGGGAGATACCCGGCATCATGGAGGGGACGGGCAAGCCCGATTACGCCGAGTGTGTGTCAATTTCAACCGCAGGTGCGCAGAGGGAAATGATACTGCCTTCGTTTTTGGCGATTATCGTACCCGTTCTTACCGGCCTCGTCCTGGACGTTTCAGGTGTGATGGGACTGTTGGCCGGCGGCCTGACCACTGGTTTTGTACTGGCTATTACGCTCAACAACGCCGGCGGTGCCTGGGACAACGCCAAAAAATACATCGAAAAAGGCGCACACGGAGGCAAAGGCTCCGACGCCCACAAGGCCGCCGTCGTCGGTGATACCGTCGGCGACCCCTGTAAGGACACATCCGGCCCGAGCCTGAACATCCTCATCAAGCTGATGACGATGGTCAGCGTTGTCTTTTCCGGCGTTGTGGTAAAATTCGCCCCAATGATCTCCGGTGCATTTTCCAATTGGCTCGGAATAGGTAAGTAACTGACGATGAGCAATCGCATAGTTACCATCTAAAGCGATTGACTTATATATTAAATTTTTGTACTCTATAGGCCCAGCAAGTTGGCTGGGTCTGTTTTTTACCCCGCGCTAAAGTAAGCGGGTGAGGATAAAATTTGGCGAAAAAAAAAGAAACAAATGATAGGGCCTTTGCGATAGCCGCCGCTAAGATCGCGGCCGAAAGGCGCTGCAAAGACATAGCGATACTCGACCTGACCGGCAAAAGCCCCGTCACCAACTACTTTGTCATCGCCACCGGTACAAGCCCGCGCCAGGGTCGCACCGTCGCCGATGAAATCTCGGCCCACGCCAAAGAGGCCGACTTTGCCCGCTTCGGAAAGGCCGGCTACGAGCAGGGCCGATGGATACTGCTGGATTTTGTCGAGGTCGTCGTCCACATCTTCGACGACGAGTACCGCGAATATTACGACCTGGAAATCCTCTGGGGCGACGCAGAAAGAGTCCCTGTCGATTCATAAAAAATATAGCCACAGAGGACACAGAGGACACAGAGATATAAATATTAATAGCCACAGAGGACACAGAGGACACAGAGATATAAATAATTAAATGAAAACTGTTATCGACATATTGGCTTTCGTAGGGTGGGCAGCTTGCCTGCCCACGCGGACTATTTTATAATTCTCTGTGTTCTCTTTGGCAAAAAAAGATAATTGTATGAAACCAGTTATTGACATACTTGAAGATAGAATCACCGCCGCGATGGCTACTGCCGGCGGCACGGGAGATTGTCCAGCCATAGTACGGCCCGCCACCGATGCCAAGTTCGGTGACTACCAGGCCAACGGCGTCATGGCCCTTGCCAAAAAACTAAAGACCAATCCACGCAAATTAGCCGAGCAGGTCGCAGCAAAGCTCGATATTACCGATATCTGCGAGCCGCCCGAAATCGCAGGCCCCGGCTTTATAAACCTACGCTTAAAAACCGACTACCTCACCTCTCAGCTTTTAGAGATAAATACCGACACCTCCAACAGGCTCGCTATCGAGGAAACAACAGAACCCAAAACCATAGTCGTGGATTTTTCCAGCCCCAACATCGCAAAGCAGATGCACGTCGGCCATCTGCGAAGCACCATCATCGGCGACTGCATCTGCCGACTACTCGAATTCGAAGGACACGACGTAAAACGCCAAAACCACATCGGCGACTGGGGTACACAAATCGGTATGGTGATAGCATATCTTGATTGGAGGATAGAATGTGATCGTCAAGCTCCGGAGGGAGTAAAACTAACTCTTGATGCTATAGGGAGAATTGGTATTGACGATTTAGAGTGGTTGTATAAAGAAGCTAAGCGTGCGTTTGATAGTTCCCTTGGGTTTGCTGATTTTGCAAGAAAGAAAGTGACTCAATTGCAAAGTCTTCATCCAGAGACTATCAAACACTGGAAGCGTATAGTTGATGAATCACGAAAACATTATCAACCAATCTATGATATACTGCAAGTCAATCTTCACAAAGAAAACGAACGCGGCGAGAGTTCCTACAGGGACATGGTTCCCACTGTTGTAAAAGATTTAAGAGAGGCTGGTATTGCAAAAGAATCTGATGGTGCGGTTTGTGTTTTTCCGCCGGGGTTTAAGAATAAGGACGGCGAAGACCTGCCGTTTATTATTCAAAAGTCTGATGGTGCGTATTTATATGCAACAACGGACCTTGCGGCTATTCGCTACCGTGCAAATGAACTAAAGGCTAATAAAATTGTGTATGTTACCGATGCCAGGCAGAAACTGCACTTTGAGATGCTCTTTAGCGTCGCACAAATGGCAAAATGGGCCGAAAATATTGACCTCTCACATGTAATGTTCGGCAGCGTCTTGGGCGAGAACGGCAAGCCCTTAAAGACCCGCTCCGGTGAAAATGTCAAACTAAAAGAACTGCTTGATGAGGCAGTCGAACGCGCCCGAGCGGTTGTCCAGGAAAAGAACCCCGACCTGCCTGACGACAAGAAAAAAGAAATTGCACAGGCCGTCGGCATCGGCGCTATCAAATACGCCGACTATTCCAACAACCGCACAAGCGATTACGTATTCAACTTCGACAAGATGTTGGCTATGGAAGGCAACACCGCCCCATACATGCAATATGCCTACGCTCGCATAAAATCCATCGAGCGAAAGACCGGCGCAACAGACGAGGAAAGGGAAAAGGAGCTTAGAGAAATTAAAAACCTCAACCTCACCGACCCCGCCGAGATTGACTTAGCCAAGCACTTGATTCGCTATGGCGAAGCGATTGAGGCCGCCGTCGCCGACTATCGGCCGAATTACCTCACGACCTATCTATTTGAACTGGCCCAGAAATTCAGCGTATTCTATACGAATTGCCCCGTCCTAAAAGCCGCCGGCGACAAAAGACCCACGAGACTGCTGCTTTGCGACCTCACCGCAGAAACCATCAAACACGGCCTGGAAAACCTCCTCGGAATCCAAGTCGTCGAACAAATGTAATCCCACTCTCTCTGTCATTCCCGCGAAAGCGGGAATCCAGTAGTTAAACAGCTTGAGGCGAAGCCTCAATCAAATTCTGTTGGTATATTAAAAACTTGAGCAGCAACTTTGGAAATACAAACCAGTTAATCAGTCAACTTGCTATAAAGGTCGTTCCATTCTGGATTAGACTTTTCAATCAATTCCAGTTTCCACCGTCTCTCCCATTTCTTAATTCGTTTTTCACGAGTTATGGCACTATTAATATCGTTATAACCTTTCATAATATACAAGGTTGCGGACATTGTGCTTTTTGGTAAATCCTTCGATTAGATTGTTTTTATGCTCATATACTCTTTTAACCAGATTGTTTGTTACCCCGATATAAAGAGTGCCGTTTCTTTTACTTGCCAGTATATAGACAAAGTATTGTTTCATTGCCTCGTTCTGGATTCCCGCTTTCGCGGGAATGACAATTAATACATTTTAACCGATCCTGCTCAAGTATTCACAATTCATCGGGCTTACTTCTAAAGAGTTGTCCTTTTTCTCGACCGTGGGTCTTTAATCCTTCCCGGCCCGTTGCTCAATCTACCCTTCATCGCCATATCTCTGAATTTTGCCGCAGGGTCGTAAAACGCCTTGCCAACATCCACGGTGTTAATCATCATACCGGCCCGGTTAAATCTAAGCTGGGCCGCAATCTTCCCATCCGGCTGGATAAAACATGATGGATAAGGCGAATAATACCCGCTCGAATTTGCCATACTCACCCAGAAATAATTCGTCCCCGCCCGGCACTGCATCGTCTGCCGCATAATATCGGTATGCACGCTCGGCCCTTTTTGCCGGGCGTTATAAAACGACTGCAAAACAAAATCCACATCCTGTTTCTTCAACTGTCTGTAAATCTCCGGAAACCGCAAATCAAAACATATTAACAATGTGCACCTCACCCTGTTAATCTCAAAATTCACAAACCGATTGCCCGGCGTAAAGTTAGCTAAGTCAACCTCAGTACAAAATCTTTTATCATACCGATCGATGATCTTGCCGCCCGGCCCAATCAGGTACAAACTGTTGTGCGGCTTATTCGGCCCGGTCAATCTGTGCGCACAGCCTAAAACAACCCAGAGCTTCAACTTGCCGGCAAGGGCGACAATCTTTTCGGCCTCTTCTTTCAATACGCCCCAGTCATACCCGGCAAACGTTTTGTAATCAACACTTGCGTACCCACTCAGCGCACATTCTGAAAAATGCACGATATCGGCCTTCGCCCGCCTTGCCTTCTCAAGATACGCGCATATCCGCCGACTATTTCTTCTGACATCGGCGCCTACCGCAAACTGACACGTAGCAACCTTCAACACACCTTTAGCCATCTCATTTCTCTCTCATCCCGACTTGTCGGGATTCCACATTCGACGTTGAACGTTCGGCGCTCAATGTTGAGTTTACCCTGAGCTTGTCGATGGGACGTTTTTTCCTCCTTTGCTCTCTTATTTTGAGCCCGATGGTTTCTTTATGCGTGTTGAGGTCGATAAAGCGATTCCAAAATCAGGTGTCCCGTCATCGTTCCATTTAATCAACTGTGCCCTCGGTGACCTTCTGCCCCCGCATCCCTGTTCCGGCCTGTCATTAGCATGATAAAGTATCCAATCTTCACTGCCATCAGGGGATTTGAAGAAGCAATTATGTCCTGTGCCGTAAACCCCGTTTTGGGGTGATTGATGAAATACCGGTTCAGGATGTTTTGTCCATGACTGCGGCTCAAGAAGGTCGCTATCGGCATCTGCCGTCAGCATCCCTAAGGCGTAATAAGGAGTCCAGCAGCCACTTGCCGAGTAAACTAAAAACAACTTATCTCCATGAGCCAACACCTCCGGCCCTTCATTCACAAATGTAATATGATCGTTCGTATTGTTCCATTCATCCGGATTCTTCCAGATACGCTCCCATTCATACTCCGGCTCTGATATCAACACCCTCTCCGTTGCAAGTCGCCATGGGTTTTCCATTCTTGCGATATAAATACATTGTATTTCAACTTCAATATAAGGGCTCGTTCGCCATCCCGACCAGATAAAATAGTAATCGCCCCTGTGACGGAATACGGAACCATCGATAGCCCAGTTATCATCCTCGTCGGTCTGGATTTTTCCCTTCATCTTAAATTCACCTTCGAAAGGATCATCCGACGTGTTCTCCAGAACATATAGTTTGTGGTTAAGGTTATCACCGTCGTCCGCTGCAAAATATACATACCAGTTGTCGTTGATATTCATTATTTCAGGGGCCCACAGTTGCTTGGAGTACATGGTATTTTCAGGAGGAACGTAAATAGTTTTGTATTCGGCGCCTCTAAGCTCCGTAATATCTCTTGTCCTCCATATTCCGATTTGCCGGCTCATTGTATTTGTGTAATAATAAAAGCCTTCGTGATGAAATATCCACGGATCCGCACCCCTCTCCAGCAATGGATTGGTAAAAGTATCTTCTACTGAATCACTTATGACTTCTTTGGTAACATTAGTACCACAGCCAACCAACACCCCAGACAATATTGATACTATTATTATTTTTTTCATAACATTCCTTTGGTCTGTCACCTGCCCCGGTTTCTTGTACCAGTCGCTATGGTCACGTCTCTTTGTTTGCATAAGTTCATTCCTTATTCATTAAAAGATTATTATTCAGGTGTCGGCAATTTTTTTAGCTGCGGGCAGTAGTCATAAGGATACCTGTGCGGACGTGTTCCAAAACCGTGTTCTTCATCGCTGCCGGGAAATGGCGGCATCACATATTCCCAGACGATCTCACCATCATAGGTGACCTCGAAAAGCCTCCCCTTTGTGGATTCGCAGATGAAAGTATTACCGTTATGCAATCTCTGCTGAGTTCCCTGTATAGCGCTGTAGAATTTCGTCCCGTTCTCATACAACCATACTATCTGTTTAGTTACAGGGTTTATCTCGAGGATCACCGTTATGTCGGCATCTTCTCCCTTTCCATCGCGGTTCGACATCTTCCGGTCGGTGCCGTTATCAAACATAATTATATTTCCCGCTCCGGGCATTCCCTTCTTTATCATAAGAGGCTCATGGGCACGCGAGATACCGCCCAGATACTCGCCCCTGTACCTCCACACGACTTTTCGTGTGTCTCTGTCAATTATGTATATCTCGTCGAGTTGCCTCGAGCAGATAATGACATTTCCCGGCTTAAACTCCTTATGACCCTCGTCATACCAGTGATTTTCCGGCAGCACACCAACCGTATTTGCATGGGTCCAGTCAAAACGCCTTCCCTTCCTGGCCTGGATTGTAGAATCCTCATTCAAATCCAAACCCTCATGAGCATGCCATTGCCATACGATTTCTTTCGCTTGATTAACTTCCATAAAACAATCGCCAATGACCCGGCACGATCGCCTGATTGGATCCTTGATGGCGCTCTTATATTGCTCAGGAACCTCTTCATGAACGATAAAGATAGTATTACCGTTCGGAAGCCGTTGAAGGTCATGATGTATAATACCGGGCGATGGATAACCCGTCTCACGATATGGACCAGGCACCTGGTATTCCCAGACAACCTTGCCATCCCAGTCGTACTCGACAATCCTGCTGCCCTGCATCACTACTACATGACCGTTTTCCAACAGCCTTGCCCTTTCCGTGCCGATCTCCCAACTGTGGACTACATTGCCCTTCATATCGATTATTAAGATCATACCATTTTCGTACGGAACTAAAGTGTAGCCGTTCCAACACTTATCAGGCTTATAAATCCTTGTCCCTTTCGGGAATCGGCCGGACAAAAGTCCTTCTTTTCGCTGTGCGTTACAAACCTGACAAACCACAAAAACCAATAAACTGTAAATAATAAATTTTTTTCCCATATCTTGTTCTCCTTTACATTTTGGTACTTTAAAACTTCGTATAAATTGCCATCCCACAAAATGCCACTTTGCCTTCATTCTGTCGTCAGTCCTGTGTATCTATGCCAACCCTGCGGTTTCATCCAGGCCAAAAATAATATTCATATTCTGGACCGCCTGGCCGGATGCGCCCTTCACAAGATTGTCAATCGCTGAAAAGCACACAACCTTACCCTTAACCACCTTTGCAAACACATGGCAGTAATTGCCGCCGGCAACATCCTTCACCGCCGGCGGTGCATCTACTACCTGCACAAACGGCTCCGAGCGGTAGAACGTCTCATAAATCGCCTTCAGCTTCTCATCGTCCAACTTTTTCACCGGCTCACAATACACCGTCGAAAGTATCCCCCTGTCGAACGGCCCGACATGCGGTTGAAAAAGAATCCGAACCGGTTCACTGGCCACCTGCGTCGCAATCTGCTCCATCTCCGGCATGTGCCGATGCGACCCTACCGCATACGCGAACAGATTCTCGTTCATATTCGGAAAATGAAAAGCCGCCGAAGGATTCTTACCGCCTCCCGACACACCCGTCACGGCGTTTACAATAATCGATTTTGTATCGACGAGTCCGTTCTTAAGCAGCGGCGCAACAGCCAATATCGCTCCGGTCGGATAGCAGCCGGGATTCGCTACCAACTTCGCCCCCTTTATCTGCTCACGAAAAAGCTCCGGCAATCCAAAAGCCGCCACCGGCAGATTGTTTGTGTCGGTGTGCTTGACCTGGTAAAACTTTTCGTATACCGTAACATCTTTGAGCCGGTAGTCCGCACTAAAGTCGATCACCTTAACGCCCGTCTCTAACAGCTTCGGCACAAAGCCCATCGAAACCTTATGCGGAAGACAGCAAAGCGCCACATCCGCCTTGGCGCCCAACTTGCCGAAATCCAACGGCTCGATCCGCATATCGCATCTGCCCGCAAGCTGCCCGAATACGTCGCTCGCCTGTCCGCACTCCTCCGGCAGCGACGTAAGATAAACAAGTTTTGCCTTCGGATGACGCAGAATTATCTCAATCGACTCAAGACCCGTATATCCGCTTGCACCAATTATCGCTACTCGTATCATTTCTGCTTCCTTTCATATCTGACGGATTCTACCTGCTATATAATATCCGCCCTCCGACAAATGTCACCAAAATATCTTTCCAAACTTCACCTCGCTTCAGACAAACCCCTCGCCGGTCCTCTACATGCCAGCACCATACAGCAGGCCCCGGTCACCAACACCGCACCAAAAACTGCACCGACACTGAGCCCCTCGCCGAATATAACCACTCCCGCTGCATATGCCAAAACCGGATCCAGCATCCCGAGCAGCGACCCGATTCGCACCGGAACATAACGAAATCCCTGCGTCATCAATAACTGCCCGATTGTTGCACTAATCCCGATAGCTGACATAATCAGCCACCCTGAAGGACTTATTTCCCACGAACTCATTAACGCAGGCACCGCAAAAAGAACCAGCCCTCCAAGGCACTGCGAAAAGTAGATCGTCCACGAGTTATCCGTATCGTGCAGCTTTCGCACCACAGTTACCGCCACACCTCCTATCATCGCACCGATAAGCGTTATTATCTCATATTTCCCGAACACACTCAGCACCAAAAACGGTTCGTCACTGTCCCGCGAGACAAAATATATACCTGTAAGGGCTACAATAACAGCAACCATACTATACACGCCGAGCCGCTCTTTCAGAAATATAGCACTGAATATGCAGGCGAAGATTGGATAGCAGCAAATCAAAAGAACACCCTTACCCAGACCGAGCTTGCTTATTGCAAGAAAGGCAATATAGATTGCCACTCCTCCGCAAAGCCCGCGCACAAACAACAGTCGCTTGTCGTTAAACTGTAGCTTAAAACGCCCCGACCTCGTTGCTATCCCAACCAGCACAGCTCCAAATACAAATCGGAAAAAAGCCAGTCGAAGCGGACCAATATCCAAGCCGCACTTGACCAGTATCCCCGACAAGCAAAAGCATCCGTTTGCTGCCACCAGCAGCACAACGCCCTTGATTTTCTGGTGTTCTCTGGCCATATATCTCTTTACCCAAAAAAAAACCGCCAGAACGTTCCGGCGGCTGTTGTATTCTTTTGATTCGACAATCAACGTTTCGAGAACTGGAATCTTCGTCTTGCTCCTCTCTGGCCGGGCTTCTTTCTTTCGACCATCCTCCCATCTCGCGTCAGGTACCTGCCGTCACGCAAAACCTTCAGCAGGCTCTCGTCGTAATTCTTAAGCGCTCTTGCTATCCCTAACATCGTTGCACCGGCCTGCCCGCTCGTACCACCACCTCTGACATTGACAAAAACGTCAAACGCTTTGGTCTTATCAGTCGCCTTCAGCGGAGCAACCACCGCATCCCTGTCCTGCCGACGCGCAAAGTAATCACCTACATTTTTTTTGTTGATCAGCAGCTTGCCTTTGCCCGGCCGGATTCGCACCCGCGCAACACTCCGCTTTCGTCTGCCCGTGCCCCAGATATAACCGCCTTCATCCGGCCGCGTCTTATCCTTCGGCTCCTTCTTCGCCTTCTTATCCTTCTTTTCCTTCGCCGGGCCCTTCGCCTTAGCGGATTTCGCCTTCGACTTGCCCCCGCCCGCTACTACGCTCGGGTCAACCAACGGGCTTTCAGCTTTCTTTTTAGCCATATCTCAAATCTCTTTCAAAACCTCACAATTCGAGTTTTTCCGGTTTTTGTGCCCCGTGGTTGTGCTCCGGGCCCCGAAAAACCTTCAACTTCTTCAGCATCTGCCGCCCTAATTTACTCTTCGGAAGCATTCGCCGAACCGCTAATTCAATCACCTTCTCCGGCCGCCTCGAAAGCATTTCCTCAAACGAGATGATCTTTTGCCCGCCCGGATAGCCGGAGTAGCGTTGATACTCTTTCGTCTGGGCCTTATCGCCGCTAAGCCTTATCTTCTCGGCATTTACGACAATTACGAAGTCGCCCGTATCCACGTGCGGGGTATATATCGGTTTCGTCTTACCCATCAAAATCGGAGCGATCTTCGCCGCCAGCCGACCCAGAATCTGACCGTCGGCATCCACTACATGCCAATTATGCTCGACAGCCTCTTTTTTCGCCACAAAAGTCTTCACAATAACGTCATACTCCCACTATTATTATTTCCGAAACCGTAGAATTATACCCCCCATTTCCGCCCTGTCAACTATTTTCAACACAAAAATTAGCCGCAGAGAACAAAAAAAGTTCCTGAGCCCTTTATTTAGTCAACCTCCTGGCTGCACCTGCGACTTCGTCGTAATCCTTCAGAATCCGCTCATCTTTTTGCCCGCAGAATCCATTGATGACCATTATAGTTGCGCAATTAGCACAGAATCCCGGGACGATCTCATACAGATAGCCGCCTAGTCCAACCTGTGTCCACCCCACCAGAACCACCGTCCCGGTCACCATACCTGCCAGTGCCGAGTGCCAGGTCGTCCTTCGGGAAAATAACGCAAACAGCACCAAAGGCCCAAATGCCGCCCCGAAACCGGCCCACGCGTACGCCACTATGCCCAATATAGTGTCATTGGGCCTAAGCGCCAAGAACAGGGCCACCGCCGATATGATGATGACGCAGATTCTGCCGACGATGATTATCCGGCGCTGGGAAGCGTTTTTCTTTACCGCTTTTTGATAAAAGTCCTCCGCCAGCGCCGAAGAAGCCACCAGAAGCTGCGAATCGATCGTTGACATGATAGCCGACAGTATCGCCGCTAACATTACACCTCCTACCCAAGGATTGAACAGCTTGTCAATCATATAGATAAATACCTTCTCCTGGTCGCCACCGGTAAGATTGTCAAACATGCCAATACCGACCAGCCCCACAACAACCGCTCCTGCCAAAGACAAGAATACCCACACGATAGCTATCTCCATAGATTCTTTTAACTTGGTTAGCGATTTTGCGCTCATAAACCGTGTTAGGATGTGCGGCTGGCCGAAATAACCCAATCCCCATGCCGATGCAGAGATAATCGCTAAGAGAGGGAATTTACTGCCGGCGGGTATTAAACTCGTGGATATGCTCTTTGCCGCCATCTTCGCCTTGATTGGCTCGATTCCGCCGATGTCAAAATATGCAATGGCCGGTACGAGCACAATCGCGGCGACCATCAGCAAGCCCTGGAACAAATCCGTCCAGCAAACGGCTAAGAATCCGCCGAGAAAAGTGTATGCGATTATTACTGCTCCGCCGACAAGCACGGCGACCTGATAATTGATACCGAAGACGGCCTCGAAGAGCTTACCTGCAGCGACCAATCCCGAACTGGCGTATATCGCAAAGAATATGAGGATGATAATCGCCGAGACCGTTCGCAAAAGTCCGGTCGGGTCCCTGAAACGCTCCTCGAAGAAACATGGCAGGGTTATGGTATTGGTCTTTTCCGTATAGATACGTAGCCGGCCGGCGACCAGTTTCCAGTTAAGGACAGTACCTGCAAACAGCCCAATTGCGATCCACGCATTTGCGATGCCGCTCAGGTAAATCGCACCCGGCAGGCCCATCAACAGCCAGCCGCTCATATCGCTGGCCTGTGCGGAAAGGGCCGTCACCCACGCACCCATGCCTCTGCCGCCCAAGAGGTAGTCCTCGATGCTGACGGACTTGCGGTAAAAGTACGCACCGATACCGAGCAGGAATGCAAAGTAAACAAGAAATGTAATTAATGTCGGCATCGACATGGCGAATGACCTTTCAATTGTTTGGGATTACGCTGTAACAAAGCAGTGCTTATACATCAATAAGAATATATGGATCAGTTCCGCAGCAAGGGCCGGCGCTGTACTACAATTAAAGTTTTGCAAAAGTCCTGCTACAACTTACATCTCCACGAGTTTCCCGGCCAACTCTTTAAACACTTCTCCTCGCTGCTGGAAGTTTGTGAACATGTCGTAACTGGCACAGGCGGGACTGAGCAGCACGACATCACCATCCCGGGCAAGCCGACAGGCGCAATCGACCGCTTCGGCCATTGAGCCGGCAAACTCCACCTGCACACCGGTTTTGCCGGCTGCTTGAATCGCAGCGGCAATCTTAGTCGCCGTTTTGCCAATCAATATCGCGGCCTTTGCCTTTTGTGCTATTTTTTCGCCAAGCTCGTCAAATGCCAGGCCTTTGTCGTATCCCCCGGCGATGATAATCTTTGGTGCCTCGAACGCCTCCAGCGCCGCGATAGCGCTGGCCGGCGTTGTCGCTATCGAGTCATTATACCATTTTGAGCCCCTAATTGTTGCTACCAGCTCAAGCCGATGCGGCAGGGCCTCAAATGTTCCGACCGCCCGGCGCATCTGCTCATCGCTTAGGCCGAGTTCCCTGGCCGCCGCCGCCGCTGCTGCGAGATTTGAAAGATTCGCCTCGCCCGGCGGTTTGAAGACTCGCCGTATTTCCTCAGAAACGTCCGCAGCTTTGAACGTCAGGCAGCGTCGGCCCGGTTCCTTACTATAATGCTTAAACCACCCGGCTGTGACAGGGTCCCGGACGTTAAAAATTGCCACCGCAGGACGGCTTTTGTTTATTTTCTGGAATTTGAAGATATTTTTCTTTGCCTCACAATACGCCTCAAAAGTGCCGTGCCTGTCGAGATGGTTGGGCGTAAGATTCGTTATAACGGAAACATCCGGTGCCTTTTTTATCCTTGAAAGTTGCTCCAACTGAAAACTGCTCAGTTCTAACACAACCACATCACGGGTGTCCATTTCCTCCAACATCCCGAGCAAAGGACGGTTGCCGATATTGCCGCTCAGCCAGACCCTTCTGTATTCAATGCCTTTTTGCCCGATACCTTCCCGCAACAAGTGAGCGGTAAGGGCGGCCGTCGTGCTCTTTCCGTTCGCTCCGGTTATCCCGACAATCCGGCACGGGCAAAATTGAAAGAAGATTTCAATTTGTGAAGTGATTAACTTGTTTGCCTTGCGCGCTATCTTCAGGAATTTGCTGTCGGGCGGTACCGCGGGATTAACTATCACCACGTCGGCATCTTTGAAATCTTCTGCGCGGTGTTCGCCTAAGTGGTATTCGATATCGCAGGCGCCAAGCCGGGCCAACGACCCTTCGAGCACCTTCTCATCGGCCAAGTCCGTGACCGTTACCTTCGCACCGGCCCCGGAGGCAAAAATTGCCGAGTCAACACCTCCCCCGAACTGCCCCAGCCCCATTACAAGAACGCTCTTACCGGAAATTAAATAACTATTGATATGCTTATTGCCGTGTTTCATAAGTAGATGCTGTATGCATGGCATGCCCATGCTACATAACCTTGGCCAGCGCTATCTTTGCATCGATTACGGCCTGTTCAATGCACTTTTCCCAGTTATCACCGAATTGGGCTTTGTACTCCGGTTTTTCATAAGCGTAAATTATCGACCGTGACGCATTGATCAGGGCACCGGCGTAGCCATCTTTACAAAAGCGCACGCAGTCTGCGGCGCTTGCCCCCTGCGAGCCGAACCCCGGCACGAGAAACCACACCTTCGGGTATTTACTCCGAAGCGCGCTCGTCTCTTCGGGTGAAGTACCTCCCACAACCATCCCTACATTGCTGTATCCGGCCGAACCCAATCTTTTGGCCTGATTGGCAATCTTGCCGACAACCTCAGCTAACTTTTCGTACATCTTCACCCCATCTGCGTCGGCAAAATCCTGGATGGCACCTGCGGTTGGATTGCTCGCCCGCACCCACACAAAAACGCCCTTGCCCTGGTCGGTGGCAATATCGGCAAAAGGAAGGATTCCGTCGGCACCTGCAAAGCCGTTGATAGTAATGGCGTCCGGCGTGATGATATCCTCCAGTCCCGTAAGCTCGGGGTTCTGAAGATGGGCCTGGGCGTAGCACTTGGCGGTATGGCCGATGTCACCTCGCTTCACGTCGCCAATCACCTCGACGCCTAGGGCGTCGGCCTCGGATATAAGCGAGTAGTAACATTCCAGCCCCTCCCAAAGATACTTTTCGAAGTACGCGATATTAATCTTCACGGCCGGCACCAATGGCGCTACTATCCGAAGCACCCTTGTACAAAAGTCAAAAATCGCATCGATGGCCGAGGCCAAATCAAATTCATCGTTCATCGTTTTGTGCCCGCGTATCGACTCGGGCAAACGATTGTAAACGGGGTCCAGCCCCACAATTAGCGGAGTGCTCTTACTCTTTACCGCCTTGCAAAGACGGTCGCCAAAATGACTTGCCACTTAACAGCCCCTTTCAAATAAGCTTAACTTCGACCAATTTGTAGAAAAGACTTTGATGAAACAACTTAGCCACTATAATCACATTACTTTTGATAAGCAATAAGCAATTTGGATGGCATGATTTTGAAACGCAAATTGACCAGGAAAAAGAAAATCGTCCTAACTGTTGTCTGCACAGGCGCAGGTATCATACTGATATTGCCGGCTGCTATCGCTTTTCTGCTTACCCGCACTCCCGCTTACTACAAACCGCTCACACCGGCGAACAGGGCCGAGGTCAGCCCGTATCTGACAAATTACATCGCCCCCGAAATCCACAACAAAAGCCAGCTTGG
>Ga0114922_10003392_pt1 | contig 14856 bp, 13 predicted proteins | sample AartaG_FD_100975 | JGI IMG/M metagenome (GOLD analysis project Ga0114922, IMG submission 100975) | Deep subsurface microbial communities from Aarhus Bay to uncover new lineages of life (NeLLi) - Aarhus_00045 metaG | ecosystem: Environmental > Aquatic > Marine > Oceanic > Sediment | place...
AAAAGGAGGTAATACTTGGTACACTCGAGGTTTTGATGCTAATGGGGTATGGTGGACTCACTGGAATGTTCAAGAAAGATCATGTCATTATAAATGTGTATGATTCATTAGCAACCCAAGAAAAAGGAAATATTATGGCTAAAAACTTGTGTTTGCTATATCTCGGTATTTTCAATAGTATTTTTGATATCTTAGGTATTGATGTGGACGGTGAAGAAGTAGAATGCATTCTAACAGGAGGAGATAAGTGCTCGTATAAGTTTAATCTTCTTGTAGACGAATTTGATGACAATTTAATTGATAACGAAATGTCTGATGTGGCGGTGTCAGATTTTTTAGCCTCTTTGTAATAAACTATCTTTTTTCTTCCGATGGTTCATTTTTTCAATCGATTTTGAACTAACTTTTAAGAATATATAAAAAAAGTCTAATTATTAGATTACTTTCTTATACTAAACAAATATGAATATTAATTAAGATGGTAGAAAAACAAATTTTAAAACTTTCCAAATTATGTGAGCATTGGGCGGCACATAACAACTCTCATAAAGAAAACTATATAAAATGGAGAAATATTGCTAAAGAAAATGGTTTAAATTCAGTCGTAGAGAAAATCAATAAAGCAATCGAGATGATGGATAAAAGCACCAAATTTTTACTCTCAGCTAGAAATGATATTGATATGAAAGTAGATTTAACCTAACAAGTAAGCTTTGCCGTGTGAAACTGTTAAAAAATTATCAAATCTTATTCATCATTAAGCTTTAAGTTTTTTAAGCCTTTCTTCGCGTCTTTTGAGAACCTTATGAGTAACATCTGCTAGGATCTCTTCTTTTTTATTTAAGAAATCGGGATCTTCCATATTCTTTTTCATATTTTCTACCATTATTCTGGCGACATCTTCTGCAGTTTGATTCTTATTTTCTTGGTCATCCTCTTCATTCAATTATATACACCTCTACTTTTAGATATTTCATAAACTGTTCTGTTCTTAAATTTATTATTTTCAATTATCAAGATGAAATCATTTATATTACATTTCGCAAAGTTCAATTTTCCTTTGAATTCTTCTAAGTTCATATCGTTTAGGATAGTTCTTTTAATTTCTCTGAAGCTATCAAGGTATAATAAATAAATTTTCTTCACTTTATCGTGGGAAATAATTAGATTTATAAGAGATTTCATATCATTAAAATCCTCTTCGGGAATAAGGTAATGATGGCCTTGATACAAAATTCCATCGTTTTTCCCCTTAAATTCCTCAAACATTTTATAGATAGGTTGGCATATGTGGCAATCTGCATAAATGGGCATCTGATCTCGATAAGTTAATTTATTGAATATATTATAGTGAGTTTCATTCTTGTTTCTCAATTTTTCTCTTATTAAATTCCTCACATCATCCCTATCAGCTTCTTTCCAAGTTCCTTGTGCGAAAATAAGAACACAAAAATGTTCATAAGCTCCCGTTTTTCTATGTTTTACCATGGTAGTACATTAATTTTTTTACGATTTCAATTATTTTATTCTTTATTTATTGAATATAATATAGAATTTATAACTCCCTTAAGTTTATAAGGTCTATGCTTAGATAATGTAACCACGAATGAGTTTGTTTTTCTAATAACTTAAATACCTAAAGTAGTCTATATTCTTAATAAAGATGATTTTAAAATAATTTTATATACATAGTAAATGGAGGAGAAATTAAAATTCTCATTTCAAAAAGTTATTTACTAATGGTTTTAGATGAACAGACGGGGAATAGTTATTCTAAAGGCTACGAAAGTTTAGGTTTTGCAGGGGGATTGTTATTGGATCTATTTCTTCAAGGTAAAATAGCTTTAGCAGGAAGTAACATTGAAGTAATTGATTCAAGTGCAACGGGAGATGAATTTTTAGATTCAATATTCGAAATTATAAAAACATCAGATGAAAAAAGAAATTTAATGAATTGGATCGATCGACTTTCTCAAAAATATGCCTATTACTATTTATATTTCGATTTAATGGAAAAAGAAGGCCTTTTAAAAAGCGAAATCAGCCCCCTTTTAAAAACTAAGCTCTATTATTTACAAAAACCAGAAATCAAAGAACAACTGTTAGGAAAAATTCATAACGTGGTCAACAACAGTAAAGAGGCTAGCTTTAATATTATATGCTTGCTAACTTTATTGGAAGAGAGTAATTTAATAAAAGTCTATATGCCTCGAGACCTTCGAAAAAAAGTCAAAAATCTTCTCAAAAGGATATTAAATTCTGATCAATTTGATTCTTTAAGTAGGGAAATGATCTTAAAGATTAAAAAAGAAATTGTAAATGTAATAGGGGCAAGGAATATGTTTATGATGGATAAAGCATAAACATTGTAAATAATTTATATAAAATATTTAGAAACTTAATTTTTTTTTTAAGTGCTTGGAAATCTTGTTAAAAATTAAAGTTCTTCGAAAAAAGAATTTTTGGGCGAATAAATTATAAGTTATCAATAAGGATAAAAGAATTGATTAAAGAAATAAATTGATTAATGGTAATAATTGTAGCTTGAAATAGTCGATTTTTTCATAAATTAAATCGACGTTGTTTGATAAAAGCCATAGATAAACTGGTATTTTTAGTTCGGAATATTCAAATAGTTTTTCTCCTCGAATAGCAAACCCATTTAGAGGAAAATCTAGCGTCATGGAAGGTTCTCTTGTTAATCCGATTGAATTATGAAAGTTAGAAAGTGTTTGCATAATCAAAGCAGTATTATTTAATAACGCCTCGTCAATATCGGAACTCGTGTAACTTCCAAATATTAAGCCGTCCATAGAAATTAAACTTGAAGCCTTTCCTTCAATCGTAGTTGTAAAATCCTCAAGAATATTTTCTATAATTTCAGATGTATCAGAAACTGTTTTTAACGCTTCGCTAAACATCTGCAATACAGTTTCTTTTTGATATATTGTTGTATCGGAATACTTAATTGAAGTGTTTTCCTGTTCCCTTACTATATTATTAAACTTATTTTTTATCGCAGATATGTTATTCTGCCACTCAAGAGATGTGCGAATATCCTGATCGCTTTTGGATAACACAACTAAAATCGGAGGAAATTCGTTTAATTCTTTTAAAACTTTTAAAACTTCGCGGAAGTAATTCGCTGCTTCTGCAAATCTATCACTATCCTGCGTGTCAATTACATATAAAACTAAATCTGCTTCAGTAAAAAATAATTCCGGTCTATTGAAATAAAGTTTTTCCCTATATTGAACTTGTCCTCCTAAATCCCAAGAAAGTATTGGATAACCAAAAAAATCTAATTTTTCGCGCTTTACTCCCCTCGTTGGTAGAAGAGACTTGATTATTGAGAATTTATCTTGAAGAACAGCTAAGATACTGGTTTTTCCACCATTATCCAAGCCAATCATTAATATTTTTTTATGAGTTTTCGTTTTTTCCTTTATGGCTTTTTCTAATACTTGAGCGATCTTAACCCATTTTATGAGCACATTATTAGGTATTTCTTTAATATCGGGAAGGCTCTCTAAAGAGAGATGTGCTAACTCTTCTATGTTTTTAACATTATTTTCAATTAATTTTTCAGAAGAAATTTGATCTATCCCGATTAGAGTATCTGGCTTGAATTTTAACGCTTCGTCTAATTCGTTAAGAATAACCGTCCTTTTGAAAAAATCTTTAATGATAATGTTCTTTGTCTCCTCTTCAGACATGGCACATCGGATTTAATATCAGTTTAACTTAATTTATAAAGTAACTTTATTTTATAGTAAAATATCTAATTAATAAAATTTTAGTTTTGTGGAAAAACATAATTATTTATTATAATTGCATCATATAAATTTTAGAAATAAATAAGGGCTTTTGTAAAAGCATAAAGGGTATTTGATATTGGCTGAGCGGCACCCCGAGAATATAGTTATCTGCATTGACACATCTAGATCTATGTACCGCGCAGATTATAAACCAAATCGCCTGAAAAGTAGCGTAGAAGCCATCAAAAAACTAATAAGCGAAAGATTTTCTGAAGACTCTAATACTGCCTTTGCGGTGGTTAATTTTTCAGATAAACCAAAAAAGCTTTTGGATTTTACAAATAACCAGAGTAAAATCTTAGAAGCCTTAGACTCTTTGGAAGTCTCAGGAAAGTCTGCAATGGGAGAAGCTTTAGGGCTTTCAATTAAATTGATTATCTCAGAATTACGTAAAATCCAGGCTAAGATTCCCCGTATCCTTGTTATTTCTGATGGAAATTTCACTACGATGTCCATCGATCCCTTGAAAATGGCTCGTTTGGCTCAAGGTTTAAATGTAAAAATAGATTCGTTTCGTTTGGGCGAACTATCTCCTCTTAATACCTTAAAAAGGATGAGCGACCTCACGGGGGGTAATTATTATTATAATAATGACGACCAATCTTTGCTACAAGCAGCACACGACTTAGCAATCTCAAATATAAAAACTTATGGTGACGGAGCTAGTTCTATAATCGAAAATCCTGCTTTTCTCAGAAAAATTGCTGCTGATCTTTTAAGAGTTCATGATTTAACCAAAGACCAAGAACAACGCTTATTACAGATTAGGGGTTTAGCAGATTATAAAAAGTGTTCTATTTGTTTTTCTGATGAAAATCCATATACGAAAAGTTCGTTCTATGTTAGCGGTAGATATTGCCCTAACTGTCAAACACCATACCATGTCCATTGTTTATCCTCTTGGGCTAATTCCCAAAAAGATAAAAAAATGAAGCAAGCTGGAGCAGTAAGGTGCCCTCACTGTTTCTACTTATTAAAAATTCCAACTGAAGTCTCCCAAGCCCAAAAACTCACATCTTTAGCAAAACCAATAATTAAAGCTGAAAAGGAGCCCGAACTGCCCGAGCTCTCTCACGTTGATCAAGTCAAATTTAGTGACTTAGATTCTGATGCAATGTTTGGTTCATGCCCTGTGTGTAATTTTATATTTGAGGAAGGACAAAATATTTTAAGGTGTGGAAACTGCGAAACCCTTTACCATGAACACTGCTTTAAAGAATTAACCAATAGTCGCTGTAAAAAGTGTGGAGTAAAACTACACCAATATTAATCGCAATCTTCTTTTTTGAATCTGTCTTACTAATAACATCTCAAAATACTAAATAAAAAATTTGTAATTTAACCTAATATGAATGATGATTATTTTTTATATGGTAATGTGAAATTAGGAGTCGGCAATTTTACGATTCCTCCAGTTTTAATCGGAACTATGTTTTATCAAGGCCAAACACTCGTTGATAGGAAGGATGCGCGCCAATTTGATCTGAAGAGGGCAAAAAAAAGGATTGATGCTCAAAAGAGTTTAGCACAGCAATATAAACTTTCAGATCTAATTGAAATATCTGCCGTTACTCCCGAAGCTATGGTTAAATACCTAGATTTTTATTTAGAATATTATGATCCCCCATTTGTTTTAGGTGGTAGTTTTGATGCAAAGATTGCCGGAATTGAATATTTAAATGAAAATGGTATAAAATCAGATAAATATATTTATAATTCTATTTCAACTCTCAAGAATGAGAAGGAAATTGAGCTCTTAAAGAAAAATAAAATAAAATCCGCTGTAGTTTTAATTCTTGGCTCAAACAACATGAGTTCAACGCAAAGATATAGTTATATAACAGAAAAGAATCAACCCGGAGATGTTAGTATAATAGAAGGATTGAAACATCTTGGAATAGAAAAAATCTGGATCGATGGAGGTGTTATTGATATTGAAAGCTTTTCCCATATTCTTGATACACAACAAATGGTTAGTAAATCTCTTAAACTCCCCGTAGGGACGGCACCTACGCTTTTTCTTTTCAAATATTCTTCGCCTAGGTTAAATCTTAAATTTCACACTAAGTATCGTAAAGCAAGCGTTATGTTTATCGCATCTTGGTTTTCTAACTTTATATTTTACGGAGCAATAGAAGACGTAAAAGAATGTTTTGCGTCAACTTACCAAGCTATAGAACTAAAAAATGTGATGAAAAAAAACAGTATTAGACTGTTTGATAATCTATAAAAGTATAAAATGAGACAATATTTTATTATCAAAATTTAAATAAGGTTAATTGCATACAATAACTAATGTAAATTAGCATATAGATTACTTAATTAGGTTTCCTAATTATTGAGATCTCATTAATCTCTAATTAAAAAGTGCAAACTCGATCATGTATCACAATGATGAAAAAGAAGAAAAAGAAGTTGAAGCAATCAAAATAATTGATTATGCTGAAACCTTAGCCGATAAAGGAAAAGGAGAAGAAGCGATAAAAGAATACGAGAAAGCAGCACAGATTTTTCTAGATTTGGGCAGCTATATTAAATTAGATGAATTGTATATCCGAATTACTCACATTATTTCTCAATTTAGAAATAATATTCAAGCGACTTACCGATTAAAGTCAATCATTCGAAAAACTGAAGAATTAAAACTCTACGAAATATCGGCAAAGCTATTAATTCAATTAGGAAACATTTCATTTAGAATGAGAGATTGGGAAACTGCAGGGGAAAGTTGGAAAAAGGCTTCGGACTATTTGTTTAAATCAGATCCAGAAGAATATAGAAATTTAGTTTCAATTCTCTTATTAGAAGCGGGTCAAGCGTTTGAACGATCCCCTTTAACAAAAGATACCGGAAAACAGTTGATATTAGAAGCAGTAATGATTCTAAATGAATTCGACGATCTTTACAAACAAGCAGAAATAAAAGCCCACACCCTCCTCATTAATAAAGAATTCGAAGCAGCGGCCAATAAATTTTATACTATCTCCACATATTTTAAGAAATCCTTGGATAATCTCGAAGATTTATTAAAAGACGCAGAATCTAAAGACACTGTGCTAAACGCGAAGGCCAGATTCATTCATTTTGTTGCTGAATATCAAACCTTTTCAGCTTTATGTTTAAATGCTACTAAGAATATAGAATTTAACGATCGAATTGAAAGTCTTGGACTCGACTCTATAAATCTATTCAAACAATCAATATCGCTACTGAAAGACTATCTTTTTCACATTGAAAAAGATTTTGATAGAGAAATCATCTTAAGAGTTACTTTTGACACGATGCTGCTATCAATTATACAACGGATGTTAGATATAGAGGAATTAAAATGTAGCGAATACCTGTTAGGGGAACTCGAAAGTAATAAACAACTCGTAAAAACTCTCAAAAAAAGCCCATATTTTAAAATAGTTGATAAAATAGAAAGAGTAGGTTTAAATGATGCGTTAAGCGATCTCTTATCGATAAATCTAGGTCACTTTGAAAAAATCAAAAATGTATTGATAACTAACATCCAGGAGAATTAATCGCAATTTATATTTAAAAATTTCATAAAAAAAAGTAATAGCTCAGATATTTATGATTATTTTATCAAATTTCACTTTACTAATTTTTCTTACACCATGATTGCCTGAGCAATAATCGCAATAGATTAACCCCGCTTCTTGAAGTTTTTTAATCTGAGCTGAAATATTAGCTTCTGTCATGTTTAAAATTGAAGCAATGTTAGAAACATCCATTCCCTCATTTGAATTTTGAATTAAATTGAGGATAAGACGTCTCGTTTCTGAAGTGAGTGCTTTAGCTACTTTTTCGATTCGTTTATCGGAATTATTCTTTGGGGAGTCTTGAATTTCTTCATATAGTTCTAATTCTAACACTTCATTTAATTTTGGATTTTTTAACTCTGAATCTGTTAATTCAGAATTTGATAAATTATTTTCGCTCAACTCCATAAATATTGTTCAACCCTAAACAAATTTTTAAGTGATCTTTTATCTTGGGATACATATTTACAAAGTTTATTTATCCTTTTAAGTGTAATTCAATATTCGTTCGATAACTTATTACTACATATGTTACATTTTACAACAAGATTTACAAAAAAAAGTGGATGACATAAAAAATTCCGAAATTATCTACCTTTAAAATTTATAATCAAAAGACTTGATATCGTTCTTAAATTCCTTACTTTAGATTTAGTATAAATATTGCTAAAATTATTCTTATTGCCTTATCACCTCTTTTAATCAAAAAGTTGTTTATTTAAAATGTAATACTTTAAAACGAATTATTTTTTTTTCTTAAAGCAAAAATAATAGAACAAATTAGTTAAGCTATTTTTAATTATATGAAGTTCTGAACTTTTCTTAGATTATCCATGAAATTCATCATAGTTTTATGTTAAGAGAGTAAAGAAATAGAAGATAATAATTTCACATAAAATTCCCATGTTATTTTTTCAAAAACATAATAATTAAAATACTTTGATTACAATAGTAACATATATAATTAAATGCATACAAATTCTACAATAAATATTCTAAGAGTGAAGCTTAAATGAGTAAGGTTAATGGACTAAAAAGGGCAACTAAGGTCATAACAATCAGAATTGATGAAGAACTAAACGATAACTTAGACAAAATGAACAAAAGGATAGGGATTACGAAAACCAACTTGATCAAACATTATCTAGGGCTCTCTAAATACCTGATAAAGCAGAAATCAGTACTTCAATCGTTAAACGATCGTGATTTAGTAGTTGTAAAAAGAAGTTTCCTACGGAATCTAATTGAACGATTGGATGAAAGCGAACAATTAAACTTTGGAGATAAATTGGGAGTGTTTATAAATGATATTGCCAGAATTTACGGAAAACAAGAAGATTTACTTTATAAAGTTGATTTTTGCGATAATTTAGGTTACCTCAGTAGTATAATCGATGACGATGATAATCTACTTGTTGTAAGAAAATTTGGACCAAAGAAGTTCGTTGAAGCTTTTTTATGGCGCTTGTTCGAGCAAAAAGAACTAGATCCTAACTATATAGAAGAAGAAATGAAAGGGAATAAAAGCTTACGTCAAAAATATAAAAACCAAATTAAAGAGTCGGGTATTTCATCATCCCATTATTCATATGAGTTTGCGAAAATTCCCGAAAATAGTAATGAGAAGAAATAACCCTAATATTTATCGATGATTTCTTTTAGACCAAGTATTGGAATGATTATATTACCTGGTCTGAAGAGTAATTCATAGGATAATTCGTGTAATACTCTTTCAATTGTGAAGTAATTTATTAAAGTAAAATGAAGGTTAAGACTTTTTTCGAGTATTTTACCCATTAACTTATTTTCCCATAAATTAAGGAGTTTCAAAGCAAGTTCTAGTTTTTTATGTTTCTGAGTAATTTTCGAAGATTTTCTAAAGTAAAGGTTATAGAGGAATTCTGCAGGAACTTCGAATCTATCTTTGTCAACAAATTCTTTCTCAATGAAGTTAAGTAAAGTATTAAATTTAATGTAACTTAACGATCTCAAAAAACTACCTAAATCCTTTTCAATTGGAAATTTTTGGTGTTTTTGTTCTTCAGAAAGCTGAGGATCACCTTCAAAATCGATGAAATAGAAAGTATAATTACCATTGAGTTCATTGTATAGAATTTGTTGAAAGTGGAGATCTTGATGAACTGGTTGAATTTTTATCTGATCAACATCAAACTCAGAAAGAAATTTTTCGATAATATCTTTAATATCAATAAGTATTGAACTTATTTTAGGTGACTTATAAAAAGCACCTTCAGCCCCTTTACTCATGTTATTTTGGATACTATTTACCATGTTAATTAATTTGTCTGAATAATTCTTCAAGTAATTTTTACTCACCACGGTCTCTTTCGAATAAAGCGGATCGTCCTTTACTAGTAAAGCTTCGTGTAATTGCTTAATCTGGAACCCTATCTTCTCAGAAACTTTTATAGAATCGGCACAATATTTTTTTATGTACCCCGACATGTTTTTTCTATCATCAAGCGAGGTAAAATCTTCACCTAGGCTGTTGAAGACGGAAATAATCATGTGATTAAGTTCTTTCCAATAAATATCGCCTAAATTTCCCTTGTTTGGAACATCCTCAAGAACACCAATCGTTTCTCTCTCCTGAATTTTTATAGTTGCGTATATTTTTGGAGCGTTAGGAAAATTATTTTTTACTAAGACAAATAATTTCCTTGGTTCTAAACTCCCTGAATATTCTTTATATGATTTTAAAACGTACGAGAAAGAATTTTGTTTGGGATTCTTTTTATTTGATATTCGTAATAGAAATAATAAATTAGTTGTGTTTCCACCACCTAATTGCTCTAATCTATATTCATATCTCTCAGGATATAGACTGGCTTCAATAAGATTGCGAACTTTCGACATGTTAATTTCGTCTTCAAATTGTTCAGAGTACAATGTAAGGGTCATAGACAAATTCGGAAATGTTTCTGAAATTTTTTTATCAAGGAGCATCTTTTTCCAAAACAAAACGCAATACTCTGCTTCGATAAGGTTAAGATATAGTATTTTTTCTTTTTGATTGTCATGAACACTTAACGCAACTATTTTGCTAAAAGTGTTCTCCGTTAATTTAACCACATTTTCCCTCGTGTTTTCATCTGTTTCAAGTATATCTTGAATTTTCGCGTAAATTATAATAGGAAAGAAGTATAATTTAGCATAATCTTGTGAAGTTATCTCGATAATTGTTAGAAAAATTGATTCTGAGATCATCCTGAAATATTTTATTGAAACTATGAACATTAGGTTTGATAGCAAAGATTTATCTCCAAACCATCTTCTTGAAAGGAGCCATCCTTTAAATTCGTTAGAGTTAAAGACCTGTTGGAACAAATTTTTATCAAAATAATTTCTCATAATAATCTTTAAGTTTTAATTATAATTAAAGATTTTACCAAATCGAACAGTTTAAAACGGTCTGATTGAATGATTCTTTTTTTTCAATAAAGTATTTGCAAAGAAATTTAAGTTCATTAAAGCTTAATTTTTTTATAATAAAAAATTACTATTTCCTAATTATGAGCGTAAAAGAGATTTACCTACCAATTGTATTTCACTTTCATCAACCAGTTGATAATTTCAATTCCGTTTTTGAAGATGTCTATAAAAAAGCATATAGTCCTTTAATTGAAAATATCTTCAAATATCCGGAGATAAAGTTTACTCTCCACTTTTCCGGTAATTTATTGGAATGGTTATTAGATAAGAAGCCAGATTTTATAAAAATGATGAAGATAATGGCTAAAAGGGGCCAGATCGAAATAATAGGTGGAGGATATTATGAACCTATTTTTGCGATTATTCCTAATAGAGATAAAATCGCTCAAATAAATATGCTTTCTGACTTAATTACCAAGGAATTTGGATTAGAAGTAAGAGGTGCTTGGCTATCTGAGAGAGTGTGGGAACCAAACTATCCATCCTTTTTAAGTAAAACCGGTTTAATATATGTAATTGTTGACGATAACCATTTTAGATCTACAGGAATACCAGAAACAAACACATTTTATTCTTACATTACTGAAGATGAAGGAAAAACTCTTAGGCTCTTTCCAATTAATGAGGAATTGAGATATCTGACTCCATGGAAACCTACATATCTCTCTATTGATTATTTAAGGAAGTACACTACTAGTGAGGGTGACAGGATAGCTTTGTTAATTTCCGACGCTGAAAAAATGGGCGTTTGGGGCACTACACACCAAATCTGCTACATAGATGGACAGGGGCATGAAGAGGGAGACGAAGGCAAACCTTTTATTCCTGCATTTTTCGATCAGATATTAAAGAATAAGTGGATAAAAACTATTACTCTTTCGGAGTATATGGATACATATCCTGCAAAAGGTTTAATTTATCTACCAACCGCAAGCTATGATAAAATGGAAGAGTGGGTACTGCCAACTAAAGAGAGAAAGCAATTTGAGAAGATCAGAAAAGAACTAAAAGAGAATCCAGAAAAACACATGGAGTATTTATTTTTAAAGGGAGGATTTTGGAGACATTTTTTAGTAAAATATCCTGAATCAAACAATATGCATAAAAAGATGCTTTTTGTTCGAGAAAAACTGATTCAAATCGAAAAATTAGTAGCTGAGATGGAGATAGTAGAAAATAGAAGCGAGGTTAAAAGTATGATTGCAGAAGCTTGGAAAGAAATATACAAATCACAATGCAACGATTGCTATTGGCATGGATTGTTCGGAGGTGTGTACTTACAATTTTTACGATTCTCAGTGTATTCTCATTTGATAAATGCAGAAAAAATTATTGATAATTTGAATGCAGAATTACGGTCAAATAAAAATAAATTCATTTCAATTACACCTTTAGATTTCACTAAGGATAGCAGAACGGATATTATTATTGAATCCGATCTTTTAAATATTTATGTAAATCCTTCAGACGGGGGAACTATATTTGAATTAGATTATAAACCAAAGTCCTATAACCTATTAAATACATTAACCCGATGGCCAGAAGCTTATCATGATAACGAGGATATCGATATAGAAGAGATTAAGGTTGATCGTTATAAAAGAAATATGTTACGATTACGATTCTTTCATAAGGAAACTTCAGCTAAAATGCTTGAGACTGACCAGTACAAGGAATATGGCTCGTTTATCGAAAGCGAATTTAAAGTTATTCGAAATGAAAAGGATAAAACATCAGTAGTATTAGAACTCGAGAGTAACGGTAATATTAAGGTCCCTACATCAAACGAGGATTATCCTTGTAGTATCTTTAAGATAATTAATGTCGAAAACTCTCGGATTACCATAACGATTAGGGGTAAATTTGAAAAATTACTCGGAAGGGAAGATTCACTAAAAAACATATTAAATTCTCTTTATGTCGGCGTAGATCTTCCATTCTTTTTTAACGGCGAGCCTTCAAAATTTAAATGGGAAACTGATCAAATCGCATTTATAGATAACGATAATAATGACTTGTTAAAACCACTTGACTTTGAAGCTCTTAATATTAAAGCCGTTGATGAATCATATGATTTGACTTTAGAATACTCGTTTCTAAATCATTCCAAACCAAACGCGACATCCATTAAAATTTTTAAATTTCCAATAATCGCGTATGCTTTTACAGACGAGGGTTATAAGGAGATATATCAAGGGGTAAACCTCATTCCTAAATTTAAGTTAAATGAGGAATTTGAATTTAGCTTAATTATCGAAATTAATTAATGATTATTCAAAAAATATGATTTTTTCCTTTATATTTGTTGGTTTTAATTACCTTTATATATTGTTAAGGACATAATAACAACTATATTTCATAAAAAAACTCAAGGTAATTAAGTTTTTGACTGAAAATAAAAGGGGAAAACAAAACGGTTACACTTACACCAATAAATCTGTGAAGAGTAACATCGAAAATAACGAATTTGTGAAAAATATAAGAAAAAAATTGATGCAAGAACGTTTAAAAAAAAACTTTATCTAATTAAATTTATAAGAGTAATTATTTCCCTTAATCAATCAATCTGATTCGGGAAAACCATATTTTCCTATTAAGGGGACAAACCTGACACCCGTAACCCTTTTAGAATCGAAACTATTATCCTTTTTTGTAACAATGTATAGCTCTTGACCCCATTCTTTTGAACCCGCAGGAATACATAGAATTCCTCCATTAGTTAATTGTTCTTTGAGCGGAGGAGGCACTTTTTTAGGTGAAGATGCGGTAACTAAAATTTTATCAAAAGGTGCTTCTTGAGGATATCCTAAAGTTCCATCTCCATGAATAACCGTAACAGAATCACTATAACCTGCTGTAAAAAGGCTTTCCCTTGCGGACTCTGCTAATTCTAGGTGTCGTTCTAGTGTATAAACATGTCCAGGATTTTGCGAATCATCAGGGGCGACGATCTCAGCGCATAAGGCAGCATGATAACCTGAACCAGTTCCAATCTCCAGAACTTTATCTCCCTCTCTAAGATCTAACAATTCACACATCATTGCATTCATGTGGGGTGCAGATATTGTCTGTCCCAATCCTATAGAAAGTGGAGAATCTATATAAGCGGAAGATATAGCACCTTTAGGCAAAAAGATATGGCGAGGAACTTTTAACATTGCCTTAATTACATCAGGTTTAGTCAAAAAATCTCGATTTTTTAGGATCTCAACCAGTTTTCTCCTCTTTTCTTCAAAATCCATACGTTTTCTTCACTATAAGATGCTATTATTTATCGTTTTCTCGTTTAAAACAGTTGGTTTATGTTTGATATATGATATAAATTTTATCATCTTTCTTTACTTCCTTACTAAGCCGCATATTTACTTTAAATGGGTTATCGTACCTTTTTTTATAAATATTTTTAATATTTTCGCCCTTGTAGAGCATATGCTTGATTTTTTGATGATGATAAGTGTCATCCCCAGTTATTATTATTTCATCTCCTAGTTTTAAGTCAAATTCCTTTATTTCTACTAATATATTTGCAGTCATGCTGTTTTTATCAAAAGAAACAATCCTCCCTAGGTAATTTTTTTTAAATGGAGAAACATTTCCTCTTTTTTCTAACTCAACGTCTTCAATAGTTGGCCTCCGAAAATAGAATCCAGTATGAAATCCGCGATTATATACTTGATGTAATCTTTTTAACCAATCCTGAACCTTCTCTTTAGAAAAAGTAGCATCAAAATAACTGTCAATAGCTTCTCGATAACAACTAGCTACCGTCTCAATATAAATTGGATCTTTCATCCTACCTTCAATTTTGAAAGCATCAATATTTGCTTCAATTAATTCTGGTATGTACTCAATCATACAGAGGTCTTTTGCGTTAAGGAACATTTGACCATTGTATAATAATTCATTATTTTGGTCATCAATTACTCTCCACTCTCTTCTACATGGTTGAACGCATTTACCTCTATTTGCTGAAGCATCTTCAGAATCACAAATTGTTGCAGATAAATAACAACGACCAGAGATCGATGTACACATCG